>Ga0065721_10050357_pt1 | contig 20894 bp, 24 predicted proteins | sample Mesricmetagenome_FD_59108 | JGI IMG/M metagenome (GOLD analysis project Ga0065721, IMG submission 59108) | Mesophilic microbial community from rice straw/compost enrichment Sample: eDNA_1 v2 (version 2) | ecosystem: Engineered > Solid waste > Grass > Composting > Bioreactor | place: USA: Davis... | reverse complement strand
CCGCTTCCAAAGTTTCCAGTTCCAGAGATGCCACCACCTCCAGATCGCCCCCAAGACGTCGCGTTGAATAGGTGTGACCATTTCGATGTTGATACAATCGACGTGTTAAATCTGTCGTTGAACCAATGTAAAACCGTCCTGTCCCACTTTTTAGAATGTAAACCCAGGCCATGTTCTCCCTTGAATTTCCCTCTGTCGAATGGTGGGCCCGCCCGGATTTGAACCGGGGACCAACCCCGAATGCATTCGGGGCTGCTATGCTTCGCCACAGCGATACCTCTCCAGAAGCAGGAAGGCCAATCGGATGTTCTTCTTCCGCTTCATTTCCCGCTCCAGATTCCGCACCGCTTCCAAAGTTTCCAGTTCCAGAGATGCCACCACCTCCAGATCGCCCCCAAGGCGTCGCGTTGAATGGTGGGCCCGCCCGGATTTGAACCGGGGACCAAGCGATTATGAGTCGCCTGCTCTAACCGCTGAGCTACGGGCCCGAGGCGCAGGGAATCTATCCCGCTCATCAGCTCAGCCGCAACGTGAAAACGGAATCTCTTTCCTCTCCAACAAAACCAAACGCGGATCCATGTGAATCCGCGTTCGGCAATCCGACTGAATCGAGAACTCAGAACTATGCCACTGCGTATTCGGCCACGTTTTCTTCCCTGCCGTGCGGCGCAATCTCCACAGACGCGGTCAATGGCACCTCGGGATTTTTGAAGTCGATTCCAGCCATCGTCGTGTAATGGCGGAACACGTCGGTGTTTTGAATGAATCCGCCGAAACGTTCCGCGCCCGGCCCCAGCGCGGTGATCGGCACATAGTCGGACGTGTGCGCATTGCTCGTCCAGCCGACTGCGATGTGATTTCCCAGAAGCTGGCCCAACTGAACCGTATCGGAATTCATTGAGTCGTAGAGCGCCGTTCCCTTCCTCGTCAGGTAGCTCAGGAAATGCTCGGCCTTGCGATCGGAAATCTTGTAGCCGGTGTTCTCGCCGATGATTTCCTGGATGTCTTTGATCGAAGGAACGTAATCCCTGCGCGGACGTTCGCCCGATTGATCGGATCTCACCGGATCATGAACGGAAATTTCCGGACGCGGGCGCCGGAGCTGTTCGAGAATGACCGGAAATGATGCCTTGATTCCGGCAATCCGCTTGAACTTCTGCGAGCTTTCGCCGTAGGCGCTGCCGGTGCCGTTCACGCCCATGTTGCCATTGCCGTGATCGGTCGTAATGACGATGAGCGTGTTCGGCTGCTGCTTTTGAAATTCCAAAACGACGTCGATCGCCTCGTCGAAAGCGATCATATCCCGCAACGCCGCCGCGGCATCGCAGTTGTGCGCACCGTGATCGACGCGGCCGCCTTCGATCTGAAGAATGAAACGGTCGTGGCGCCCGAGCCAGTCCAGCGCCCGACGGCTCATCATCGCAATCGTCGGCACCTGTTCGATCAGCTTGCGGTCGCCCATCTGATCCAACGTGAACGGAAGGTGGCTGTCGTAAAAAGTTCCGAGCCATCGTTTGCCCACCGGCGCCGATGCCAGCTCGTCGGCGTTGCGCATGACGTGGTAGTCGGCGGAAACGAATTCCGCGCGCAGGTCGCGTTTGTCCCTGCGTCTGCCCGGATTGAAGAACTTATCGCCACCACCGAGCATGAGATCGATTTTGCGTTCGAAGTATTGCACGGCGATTTCATCGCCTGAGCCGCGGCTGCCCACGGATGCTGCGAATCCAGCCGGTGTCGCATGTGTGATTTCCGTGGTCGTCACGAGCCCGCGCTTCCATCCCGCCTGGGCAAACAATTCGTAAAGTGTCGTCAGATTTTTCCCCGACGGCAGCACATTCACCACGCCGTTCATCACGCGCGAGCCGCAGCCCCAGCTGGATGACGCGGCGGAGGAATCCGTCACCATCGAATTCAGCGAACGCATGTTCATCACACCCTGCTTCACGCCGGGATCGTTCATCAGCTTGATCCAGGTCAATCCCTTCTGGCGCAGCTGTTGTGAAAGGTAATCGGCGCAGGTGAGCGTTCCCCAGCTCATGCCGTCTGCGACGAGGTGAATGATGCGTTCGGGCTTCTGTCCTGGAGCTGCACTGGCTCCAGCAGAACGAGCGATGTGTGGGAATCCGGCGACTGCGGTTCCGGTGGCGAGAAGTGACCGTGAGACGAATCGACGACGACTGATCATGCCCGAAATCAAAACCCCGATTCGTCGATGCTGCAAGCGCGAAACCGTAACAATTGTTGGCTCTTTGTAACTGGGCTCCGAGGTGTCACAGAATGCTCTTTCGAATTTCGTCCATGTTGTCACACACGCCGGTCCATGCTCAACGAGGCGAATGCTACGTCGTTCGCGGAGATTATTTCTGCAAACAGACACCAATCTTTGACAATCCGCCGAAAGCTGTCTGAATTTCTCTCCGGCAACGTCATCCCATGTCCGAAACGGATCCCAACCATTTCACTGCCGACGTCGCAGCATCGCGCGATGCCGCGGCGAACGTTCTCACGCGACGGGGAATTGCATTGCTGGAAAACGGCGGGCGTGTGGAGCTTCTCGAAGCGATCCGATGTTTCGATCAGGCGATTGAACTTCGGCGGACACTTCCGCTTTCGGAGGATCCTTGGATTCGCTACGGGTTGAGCGCCGGATGGCTGAACCGGGGCGATACGTTCACACGATTGGGCTCGGCGCAGGATTTGGAGGAGGCACTTCGTTCATTCGATGAAGCATTGGTTCACATCCAGCAGCTGCCGCTCGACACGCATCCGTTGTTTCGGAAACGCCTGGCAATCGCGTGGTTGAACCGTGGCCTTTCCCTTCAGGCGATGAAAACGGAGAACGGCCTCAATGCCGCGCTCACTTCGTTTAACCGCTGCATTGCGATTTGCCGGGACGAACGGCTCGGAGATTTTCCTGAGAACAGGCACTTGTCCGCCGCCGCGTGGACCAATCGCGCGAATGCGTTGCTCGACCTTGCCGCGCCTTCCGCGCTGAACGCACTGATCGCCGCCCGCTGCGCAATCGATCTGACTGATGGCGCGGAGAATGATCTGGCTCTGGCGGAAATCGGCATCAAAGCGCGTCACATCCTTTGCCGCGCACTCGCTCTGATGCTTTTAAAACAATTGCCGCACGAACGCCCGGCGGACTGGATCGATGAAGCCACGGACGCCGTCGAATCGGGATTGCAGCTCGCACGACTCTGGGAAGCGAAAGGTCATACTAAGTTCAAAGCTCTGCGCGACGATCTGTTCCGGTTCGGCGCTCGTGTTTATCAAACGTTTCAGCCGCATTTCCTGACGGAATTTCTGCTGGAACAATTGGAATCGAGCGACGCGTCGCAGTCCTCGACAGATCAGAGCATGCGTTTCGCGGCATTTGAGGCAGTCTGGCACGCGGCGGCGCAACTTCATCGCGATGGATTCAAGAGCCAGAACACCGGCGAATTCCAAAAACTTGTCGCGCAGATGTCGGAATTGCGGGTTGTTGAGGAAAAACTGGCGGGTCTGAAAACCGCAGGAACCGGAGCAGACTAGCCGGGTCGCGTATTATCAGGAACACGGTTCGGCGCCAAAAACAGCCACCACCGCCGTTCTGACGACTCCGAAGTCCTCCGGGGACGATCGGCCGGTTGCAACCGAACGGCAGTAATTCGCAAACGAACGAAAGCCGGTTTTTGACGTAAGTGGTTCAGTAGCGGGCGTGAACTTTGCAAACACGATCGGTCCTGAGCCGCTTCTGGCCTCCGCAGAGGCCCGCGTGCGTTCGCCGCGCCGCGTGGCGACGGTGGCCATTCCGCAGGAAGATGGAATTTCGGGCGTGCAGGTGTTCACACTCGTGCTTTGGATGGGGCTTTTGACTATTGGCGGATTTGGTTTCGCACTGCCTTATCTGCGTCCCGCCGCACCGAAACCGGAACCACCCCCTGTTCAGGCCCAGTTCCTGGCTGTTCAATTGACGACCGACGATTTGCCGGACCTTGCGCCATCCGCATCCGAGCCGCTTCAGTCTCCCGTTCCGCCAGCGGCCATCCTTCAACCTTCCGCGGTGCAACCGATGCTTGTGGCTGAACCTTCACCCACGATTGCCTTTGCACTTCCGGTTTCCGCACCGGCCCAGGTGGTGCCCGCGGCGCAGGCAAGCTATTCAAAAGCGGTCAGCGAAACGGTGGATCAACCGGTCACCGCGGTTCAGACACTGACCTTTGGACGCGGCGAAGGCAAACAGCCCGCTCCCGAATATCCGCTGCTCGCCCGGCGTGAAGGTCAGGAGGGTTCCGTGCGCGTGCGGCTCAGCGTGGGCACCGACGGTCGCGTCACCCATGCCGAAGCTGCAGAAAGCTGTCCGTGGCCGCTGTTGAACGATTCAGCGCTTCGAACAATCAGCAAACGCTGGCGCTTTGCTCCCGGTTCTGCGCGACTCTACGAAGTGGTCATTCACTTCAAACTGAGCCGCTGACCCCCGCCCCTCATGCTCGCAAATCTTGTTCTCGATTTTTTCATCAAAGGCGGCCCCATCATGTGGCCGATCCTGTTCTGCACCATCGCCGCATTGGTCGTCGTTTTGGAACGCGCGCTCTGGTGGTGGTCGCTTGCCCGAAAAACCAACACGAACGAACTGGATCAAGCCTTTGATGCCATCAGCCGGGGAACCTTCGACACCGCCCTTCAGCTGGCGTCCAAATCGGAAAACCCGTTCCTCCGCACCTTGCGCGAAGGTCTTGTTCACGCCCACACCTCGATGCTCGGGGCGATGCAGCTGAAGGCTGAGAATGAAATCGAAAATGCCGAGAAACGGCTCTGGGTGCTCAGCACGTTCATTACTCTCGCTCCGCTGCTCGGATTGCTCGGAACGGTCACCGGCATCATGCACTCGTTCAACTTTGTCGGAGACGAACAGCTTGCGGTGACGAAAGTTTCCGGCGGCATCGGCGAGGCCCTGATTGCCACCGCGTGCGGTCTGGCGGTCGCGATCATCTGCCTGCTGCCCTACAACTATTTCAACCGGCGTCTTTCGCATTTGCGGTCCAAGCTCGAACGGACGATCAACCACGTGGAACTGCTCGCGGAATCGGCGAAGCATCACGGCCACGACATCGAAGCCTTCGCCCGCCAGCACGCCTCACGCGAAAAATTCCAATGACCTGAACCGCCGCACTCACGCACTCACGCACTCACGCATCACGCATCCCGTTTCACGTTTCCCATGCCAGTCAAACTCGGATCACGTCACCGCAGCGAATCGGAAGCACGGATCGAGATCATTCCGCTGATCGACATCATGTTCTTCCTGCTCGCGGCGTTCATGCTGGTGAGCCTGAGCATGGTGAACATGAAAAGCGTGAAGGTGAACCTGCCGACCGCCACAAAGGCGACCACGGAAACGAAAAACGATTTCGTCGCGCTCTCGGTCGATAAAAGCGGTTCGATGTACATCGACAAGCAGCTCGTCGGGCCGAATGAACTCACGCAGATGCTCACCGCCTGGAAGCAAACCAACGACGCCATCCGCGTGTTCATCAGCGGTGATAAGGAAGCCCGTCACGGCGATGTCATCCACGTTCTCGATCTGGTCCGCTCCACAGGAATCGACAGGGTCGCTTTCGAAATCCGGGAGGCGAGCCAGTGAACCGCGCCCTGAAATGGATCAATCTCGCAGGCGTCCTCGCTCTCGCCATTCTTTGCGTGATTCAGTGGAGTCGCGATCGCGCATTGAACCTCGAGATCAATCGCCTTGAAAAGGCGCGCATCGACAACGAAGCGAAGATTCAGGAGCAGGAGAAAGCCATCCGCGGCCTGAACAGCGACCTTGCCCTGTTCAAGGAACAATTGACCACGACCCGCTCCGAGCTGAAAGACACCCGCGACCAACTCCGAACCGTGGAATTGGAGAACATCAACCTTTCAGCCGAGCGCGATCAATTGCGGATCAGCATCACCAACTGGATGGAAGCGGTGACGCTTCGCGACGAACGCATCAAGGAAGCCAATGAACGCATCCAGAGCCTGGCCAACGATCTGAACGATTCGATCGGGAAGTTCAACGAACTCGCGACCAACTACAACAACGTCGTGGCCGATCTGAACCGACTCTCCGAAGCCAAAGCGCCGTCATCAGGCGCGCGGCAGTAGCGGATCACGGACAAACCACAGGTTCCGCACGGCGGCTCTTCTTCATGGGTTTGACAGGCTTCTGTTCCTGTCTCACCGCCGGTTTCACCAGAAGACAGCTTTGCGCGTGTCCAAGTGTTCGCTTGATGGCCGGGAACAATCGTGACGAGGCAATGGCAAACGCCAGTTCCACCAACGCCTCCTTGCCATACGCTTTGATCACGGCTTCGCGAAGTTCAGGATCGTCATTACCGCGCGCCACCGTTTCAGCCAACCGATATACCGTTGCAAGTTCGTCGGAAAGCAACGCAGTGTTGCCATCAAGTGCGACGTCCAATGTGTCCGGCGAAATGCCTTCCTGCTGGGCGACATTCACCGCGATCTGCACGCAGGTGCCGCAATCCTCCGCCTTCGTCGCTGCGATTCGCGCGACGTGAAACGCATCGAGCGGAAGCCGTTTCCGATGCGTGCCCATCGGACCGATCAGGGCCAGCTTGAAAAAGGCTGAAGGGGAGAGCTCCACAATCTCGCGAAGATAATCGAGAGGGGCTCCGAGTTTTCGTTCCTGCTGCGTCACCAGGTTATTGAGGAATCGTGTCAGCATAATGTTCCTTTTTTGCGCTCACCCTAACCCTGAACCGCATTCGCGAAATGGAACTATGGTGGTAGCGCCGTGGCGGAGCGGCAGCTCCGCCCTACCTGGCCGCCGCCGCCAGGGATCGGTCGTGAGGAAGATTCCTTACGCGCGCGAAACATATCGCCTCTAATCCGTGTTTCATCTGTGTTCATCTGTGGCCAAGACCCAATAAACCGGAAATCACACTTGACCCGCATAGCCGCCATTGGATCATGCGCCCCATGATCCCCTCACGAGATCCGCTCTCTCGTAAGTGCATTTTTGCGCATGGCGTTGCGCCCAACCCGCAATTTCTCCTTCTCGCCTCCGCAATGATTCTCCTCTCCGGCTGCGCGTATCAGCGACAGTCCTGGCGCGACTGGATGGAATCGCCGCTGCCCGCACCGGCCGTCGCCGCCCAATCCCCGGCCTGGATGTTTCCCACGAACAGCATCGGCTCGCTCGCGCCGTCATATCGCATCGGAGATGGCGCCCGCGTCGCGCCAGGATTCGACCTGAAAATGCGCAATCCAGATTTTCCCAACACGTTCATCGAGGCTGTTTACATCAATCTGTCCGATCCGACGAACGGGTTGACGCTGAAATGGACCGGTTCGCTTGCTGAACAGGGACCTGTCGGGCCTTGGCCGATCACGCCGGGTCGGGGATCGAATGGACGCGACTGCGATTCGGTGGAAGATAGCAACATGGTGAACTCGCTTTGCACGCCGAAGGGAAATTTCCCGGTCGCAGGATTTGCCGATCATCTGGAGCAAACGCCGATCTGCCGCTACGCAACCTGGGTCGTTTACGCGCCGCGATACATCGCGATTCATTCGCATACCGAACTGCCGCCGGTTCCTGCATCAGCTGGCTGCGTCCGGGTTCCTCATGAAGCGGCGAAGCTCATTCACAACAACAGCCGGGTCGGCATCACGCTGGTCAGCATCGGCGGGACCTGGCATCGACCTTCGTTGCAACCGATTGTTTTGAGCAACACTCTCGCGGTACCGCTCACCGCCCAACACAACACTCCATGAAAAAACACATTCCCACAGCCGCCGGAATCATCCTCGGACTGCTGTTCATCATGTCCGGAGCGACATTTCTGCTGAAACTCGTTCCGACACCCACTTTGCCCGAGGGGACACCCATCGCTCATTTCATGAGTGCGTTCGGCCCGACCGGCTACATGACTTTTGTGAAAGTTCTGGAACTGATCGGCGGCATCCTGGTGGCGGTTCCGAAAACGCGAAATCTCGGCCTGCTCGTACTTGGACCGATTCTCGTCAACATCCTGGCATTTCACATTTTCGTGACGAACTTCGAGGGACTGTTTTCGCCGATGCTGCTTTTCATTATGGCGCTAGCGCTGTTCCTGCTCTGGACGGAGCGCAAGGCGTTCGCGGGTTTGGCGAACCGACGGTCAATGTAGGGGACTTTCCAGCCCGCCGGTTAACGGGACTTTCAGGTCCGTTTTTCAAATGAGCTTTTCACACGGCGCTCGAAGCGCAGCTCACCTGCAGTCTCAAATAGCTGTCCCACAAATTCAAAGAACTCTTGACCGTTCCGCGTTGGGACTGAAGATTGCCGACATGATCCCGCAGATCCAACCGCCTCCGGGCGTTTCGTGCCTACGCATTTTCTCAAAGTTTTTCCACGGGATTGTCCTGCCGCGGGTTGGCCGTTCGTCCTACCAATGAAACAAGCATTCAACTGACAACACTATGAGCACACAGAACAACAACAACGGCTACATGCTGATCTTTCGCAGCACAGACTGGTACAAGGGACTTTCCCCGGAACAGATGCAGCAGGTCGGCGACAACTGGATGGCCTGGTTCAATCGCCTGAAGGAGGAAGGCAAATGCGTCGCCGGAAATCCGCTGGAACGCGTGGGAAAAATCGTTTCAGGAAAGAACCGCGTCGTTTCTGACGGTCCCTTCGCGGAATCAAAAGAAAGCATCGGCGGCTACTTCCTGCTGAAGGTTCAATCCATGGACGAAGCCGTGGAAATCGCCCAGCAATGCCCAGGACTGCCGTTCGGCATTCGTGTCGAAGTCCGTCCCGTCGCCGGCGAATGCCCAATGGCCGTGGAGGCCCGGATCGAAATCGCCGCACACGCCTGACAACAACCAACCGAAGCCGGGCAGCTCCGCGCCGTTCGGCTTCAAACACATCGAGAGCAATATTATGCCCAAATACGTTGATGGATTCGTCCTGCCCATTCCGAAGAAGAACGTGGCCGCCTACACACGCATCGCTAAAAAGGCGGGCAAAATCTGGAAGAAACATGGTGCACTGGACTACTACGAATGTCTCGGTGATGACCTGAACACGCCGATGGCGATGCCATTTCCCAAAGGCATCAAGGCAAAGCCCAACGAAACGATCGTTTTGGCTTTTATCATTTTCAAATCCCGCGCCCATCGCGACAAGGTGAACGCCGCGGTGATGAAGGATCCAGCCATTCACCAGTTGTGCGATCCCAAGGACATGCCATTCGACTGCAAGCGCATGCTCTACGGCGGATTCAAAACGATCGTGGAAGCCTGAAATTTGTCCTGAACCGGCAGTCCCATTCGTTTCAATTGCGAACCACGAATTAAAACCATGACAGCAGACAACAATCATCGTTCCGTCCAGGCCTATCTCTTCTTCAACGGGAACTGCGAAGAGGCACTGGAGTTCTATAAGAAAGCGCTCGGCGCCCAGGTCGATATGCTCATGCGCTTCAAGGACAGTCCCGAAGCTCCCCCGCCCGGAATGGTTCCCTCCGGATTCGAAAACAAGATCATGCACGCCAGCTTCCGCATCGGCGAAACACTGCTGATGGCATCCGACGGCTGCGAAACGTCGAAAGTCAATTTCGACGGCTTCAGCCTGTCGCTCGCACTGTCGAGTGAAGCTGAGGCGGACAAGGCCTTCAATGCGCTGGCGGAAGGCGGACAGGTGCGGATGCCGCTGGGGAAGACGTTCTGGTCGCCGCGCTTCGGCATGTTGCAGGACAAGTTTGGCATGGGCTGGATGATCAATGTCATTCCGTCCGGACAAAAATAATTGTCCTGAACGCAGAGGCTCATTCGTTCGTATTCATGAAACCACTCAAAAAACAACGAAACGACAACATTATGAATACTCGAATCAACTCCCTCTGCGTCGCACTGTTCCTTGCCTCGTCGGTCGCATTGACCGCCGGCGAACCGCCGAAATCCAAAATCGGTTCGCCGGAGTTTGAACGGATGAAGACTCTCGTCGGCACCTGGACCGGGAAAGTCGATCTCGGACAGGGCCCGGTCGATATGACCATTCAATACCGGCTGATCGCGGCCGGAAGTGTGGTTGAAGAACGCTGTTTCATCGGAACGCCCAACGAGATGGTGTCAATGTATTACGACGAAGGCGGCAAGCTTGCGATGACGCATTATTGCGCGATCGGCAACCGGCCCAGCATGAAGCTCAAGTCGTCCGACGCGAAGACGATCCGGTTCGACTTCGATTCGTCCTGCGGAATCGATCCTTCCAAGGAATCGCACATGCATGCCCTCACCATCACGTTCAACGACGCCGACACGATCACTGCAAGCTGCCGCTCTCTGATGGATGGCAAGGAAGCGCCGGAAAACCCGACCGTGTTGAAGCGCGTCAAACTGTAAGAACAACTTCCTCGCAACTCCATGCAACGCATCACGCCCTTCCTCTGGTTCAATGACGACGCTGAAGAAGCGGTGAAACTCTACACCCGCGTCTTCAGGCGCTCGAAAGTCATCCGCACGGCTCGTTATGACGACGAAGGCGCGAGGGTTTCGGGCCGGCCGGCAGGAAGCGTGATGACGATTGAGTTCGAACTCGAAGGCCAGCGCTTCGTCGCGCTCAACGGCGGCCCGCAGTTTCCCTTCACCGAAGCGGTCTCGTTCGTCGTGAACTGCAGGACGCAGGCGGAGGTGAACCATTACTGGAACAAGCTGAGCGCCGGCGGCAAAAAGGTTCACTGCGGCTGGCTGAAGGACAGGTTCGGCGTTTCATGGCAGATCGTGCCCACGATCCTGGAGGATATGATCGCAGATAAAAATCCGGAGAAATCGAAAGCCGTGATGGCTGCGATGCTCCGGATGGTAAAGCTCGACATCAACGCTTTGAAAAAGGCTTACAACAACGCAGGCAGGAACAAACCCCCGAAAAGAAAAGGCAAATGATGAGCAAAGTCAGAGTTTTGGTCGGAACAAAAAAGGGCGCTTTCATTCTCACGTCAGACGGCAAACGCAAGGATTGGGAGGTGAGCGGACCTCACTTCGCCGGATGGGAGATTTATCACATGAAAGGATCGCCCGCGGATCCGAATCGCATCTACGCCTCCCAGAGCAGCGGATGGTTCGGTCAGATCACGCAGCGTTCTGACGATGGCGGAAAGACCTGGAACACGCCCGGCAGCAGCGCGGAGGAATTGCAGGGCGCAAACGGGTTTCCCAGAGGCGAAAGCAACAAGTTCGTTTACGAAGGCGATGCAGGAACGCACAAGTGGTACGACGGCACACAACATCCATGGGAGTTCAAACGCATCTGGCATTTCGAACCGTCCCTGACGAATCCAGACGTCGCCTACGCCGGTGCTGAGGACGCCGCCATTTTCAAGACAACCGACGGTGGCAAAACCTGGAAGGAACTTCCGGGTCTGCGTCGGACCAAGGGCAATCTCTGGCAACCCGGTGCCGGCGGCATGGCGGTTCACACGATCCTGATCGATCCCAAAAACGAGAAGCGCATCTACGTGGCGATCTCCGCGGGCGGCTGTTTTAGAACCGACGACGGCGGTGAAACGTGGAAACCGATCACGCGCGGACTGAAATCCCCTTTCGAACTTCCCGATCCCGATGCTGAGGTCGGACATTGCGTGCATCGCATCACGTTGCATCCGTCGAAGCCCGACGTGCTCTTCATGCAGAAGCACTGGGACGTGATGCGCAGTGACAATGCCGGCGATCAATGGAGCGAAGTGAGCGGAAATCTGCCGAGCGATTTCGGATTCCCGATCGATGTTCACGCACACGAACCGGAAACGATCTACGTCGTGCCGATCACGAGCGATTCACTGCATTATCCGCCGGAAGGCAAGCTGCGCGTGTATCGGAGCAAATCCGGCGGCAACGAATGGGAACCCCTGACGAAAGGCCTGCCGCAAAAAGACTGCTACGTGAACGTGCTGCGCGACGCGATGGCTGTGGATTCGCTGGAGGATTGCGGCATTTATTTCGGAACCACCGGTGGACAGGTCTATTGCTCGCCGAATGGAGGAAACACATGGAACGCGATCGTTCGCGATCTGCCGGGCGTTTTGTCGGTTGAAGTGCAAACGCTGAAATAAAATTCCAAAATCCAAATTCCAACCTTCAAAGAATGATCAAATTTCAAATCCCAATGATCCGGAAATCGGCCACTCCTGAAATTGAAGTTTGAATCTTCTTTGAAACCCGAAACTTAAAACTCAGAACTTAAAAAATGGTTCGCATCGTTCTTCCATTTCATCTCCGCAACCTCGCCCGCATCGAAGGCGAGGTGCAGCTGGAGGTTCCGCCGCCGGTGACAATCGGCGCGGTGCTCGATCGGATTGAAGCCGCGTATCCTGCCCTGCGCGGCACGATTCGCGATCACGGCACACTGAAACGCCGCCCGTTCATCCGCTTCTTCGCCTGCAAGGAAGACCTGTCGCTCGAACCCATCGATACACCGCTTCCCGAAGCCGTTCTCAACGGAACGGAACCGTTCCTCGTCATTGGGGCAATGGCCGGCGGCTGAAACAATCGAATTGAATACAGGCTTCTACAATGAACTCGAATCCATCCCGCAAATCTCTGCTTTGGAAAATCCTGATCGGTCTGGCAGCCGTCATCGTCCTGTTTCTCATCGTCGTCGCGACGCGTCCATCCGAATACCGCGTGAGCCGTTCCGCTGTGATCAACGCAACGCCAGACACAGTATTCCCCCACGTGAATGAGCTTCGGAAATGGGAAGCGTGGAATCCGTGGGGCAAAGTCGATCCGAACATGAAGCTGACCTACGAAGGACCGGAGGCTGGCGTCGGAGCGAGCTATCTCTGGGCCGGCGACAGCAGTGTGGGCGAAGGCAAGGCAACCATCACCGACAGCAAGCCTGCCGAACTGGTTCGCTTGAAGCTCGATTTTTACAAACCAATGCCGGGAACCAGCGATGCCGAATTCACCTTCAAACCGCAAGGAGCTGCCACCGAGGTTACCTGGGCCATGAGCGGCAAAAACAACTTCCTCGGAAAGATCGTCTGCATGTTCATGAACATGGACAAGATGATGGGTGAGCAATTCGAAAAAGGACTCGCCGACATGAAAACCGCCGTAGAAGCCACCGCGGCGGCATCGCAAAAAGCCGAATAATGCAGGCCGGCCTTTCCAGGCTGCCCCGCGATTTTGCTCAGTGACTCCATCCATTCAACGGCTATTGTATCGCCATGAACCGCGTCGATCGTCTCATGGCCATCGCTCTGCATTTGCAGAGCCGGCGGATTGTGCGGGCTGAGGATCTCGCAAAGCATTTCGAGATCAGCGTCCGCACGGTTTACCGCGACCTGATGGCGTTGAGCGAGGCGGGCGTTCCGATCGTTGCCGAGGCCGGAGTCGGCTATAGCCTGGCGAAGGGTTATCATCTGCCGCCGGTCATGTTCACCGCTGAGGAAGCCAGCGCGCTTTTCTTCGGTGAAAAGCTGGTCGAACAGTTCACCGACGCCTCACTGCGGAAACAAATGGAATCCGCACTGCTGAAAATCCGTTCCGTGCTGCCGCGCGACCGACAGGATCATCTCGATCGACTGGAACGTTCCACCGCGGTTCTTCACAAGCCCGCCGAGCGCGTCCCGCGTCTCGCCAGCGAAACGCTCGTGCCGATCCAAAGTGCGCTGGCCGAAAGACGCCTGCTCGAACTCGACTACAAGGGCGGCAAGCGTCTCGACGTCACGAAACGCATCGTCGAACCGCTCGGACTGATTTTCTATTCCGAGAACTGGCACCTGATCGCTTTCTGCCGGCTGCGTCACGACGTCCGCGATTTTCGAACCGACCGCATCCTTCGACTCACTCTCAGGAGGGAAACCTTTCCGGTGCGTCCCGATTTCTCGCTCAAGGATTATCTTGAGGCGGAACGGCATCACGGCGATTTCGAAATGGCGCGCGTGCGGTTTGTGCCGGAGGTCATGGAACGTGTTCGCCGAGAATGGTCGTGGGGGCTCGTCGAGGAAACCGCTACGCCAGACGGAATCGAAGCCACAATCCTCGATCACAACCTGAATTGTCTCACCGGCTGGATTCTGTCTTTTGGCAGCAGGGCTGAAGTTCTGGAGCCGGAATCGTTTCGCATCGCAGTGGCGCAGGAAGCGATGAAACTCGTGTTGAAATACGAATCCGCGCAATCGTCCCCTCCCCTTCCCGTTCGTTCACGCGCCCGCCGTGTTGAACGCAGCGAAATCTTTTCGCAAGTCTCCTGACATAGGGTTGTCAGTCGCCTGATTTAGCGTGGTCGTGTTGCTGCGGAAAATCCGCGCAATCGAACATCAACCAAGAAAGACAACACCATGAATGCCATTGCCAAAAAGAACGCTGTGAACTGGTTCGAACTTTTCGCCAGTGACTTCGACCGCGCGAAACGTTTCTACGAAGCGACGCTTCAGACGAAATTGCAGGAGTGCGGAATGGAAGGCGCCAGGATGGCGATCTTCGAATTCGACAACACGAACGGCATCGGCGGCGCCATCACCAAAATGGATGGCTGCAATCCCGGCTCCGGCGGCACGATCGTTTATCTCAACGTCGAAGGCGACCTCGACGGCGTGCTGAACCGCGCGGGGCAGAACGGCGGCGGCGTGATCAAACCGCGAACCGCCATCGGCGAACACGGCTTCATCGGGATCATCAAAGACACCGAGGGCAACGTCGTCGGACTGCACAGCATGACCTGATTCACCGGGGTCCCGGCGCGGATCTTCCCGCCGGAACCCGACATTGCAGGTCAGGAAACGAACTGCTCCCCGGTCATAAACTTGTCCCGGGAGCAGTTCCTTGTTCGTCTTATTTCCGGAGCATCGAAAGGTCAGCATGAATATCGTGGTCATCACACCGGACGGACCGGTCGCCGAGACAGTTCTTCGTGAACTGCTCGCGCCCGAATTCTCGATCCGCATCATCACGTCGGACGCATCGAAACTTCCCGCGGAAATCGCCGACAGCGTGGAAGTGTTTCAAACGCCGACATCAAACATCGCCGCCTTGAATGCCGCATTCCACGGCGCCGAAGCCGTGCTTTGGTGCGAATCCGATCAACCTGATTTCCCACGTGAAATCGGATCGTTCCTGAAATCGGCCGGCGTCAACCATGTCGTCACACTCGGTTCCTCGACAGCGTTTCGCTGGCGCGATTCGGTGGAAAACATTTTACGCTCCAGCAACCTTCCGGTTCGGCATATTCGATTCAAATCCAACCGGACGAAACCGGCAAAATCGACCGACGATTCCGTTTCAACGACTGAGTTTGATCTGGCGAACGCCAAGGCAGATGTGGTGGACGCTGCCCTGCGATCACTGATTCGATGCAACTGGACGGGAGTTGAAATGGTTTGCCCTGAGAGCGGACGAAACCTTACAACCGCAGCACACATGGAAAACCCGGCATGTTGAGAAGCGTTGTTCAATTACCCGACATTGCGTCGCGCCTTGGCGTGCGCAACTGGACACCCGTGCCATGGAAATGTTCCCTCGCCCCGCAGCGAAGCGCGGGAAGACGGTTGGGGAGAGGGAAATCTGAAAACTCAACACACCGGCTGCTGCTCGGTTTAGCGACATCGCGCCAGCCTTGATGTGATGAGTCCGCCCGAACCCGAACAGCAATTATCCGCAGAAGCCTCGTCTCCGGCGGGAGCACACTCCCAGCCGAAACGTGGATCCCTGTTCCGCGATCTTCGCGACGCCATCCGCGGCACCACACTCGACTACACACAGGGCAGCATCGGCCGAGCAATTCTTCTCCTCTCGGTTCCGATGATGCTGGAGATGATGATGGAATCGGCGTTTGCAGTGGTGGACGTTTACTTCGTTTCCTCGCTCGGCCCTTCGGCAATTGCCACGGTTGGACTCACGGAATCGGTTCTCACGTTGATCTACGCAGTGGCGATCGGGCTTTCCATGGGAACAACCGCACTCGTGGCACGGCGCGTCGGCGAAAAGGATTCCCGAGGCGCCGCAGACACCGCCGTCCAGGCCGTCGCAGTGGCAACGGTCGCGTGCATTCCCTTTGCCATCGCCGGCGCCTTTTTCTCCAAAGAAATTCTGACGCTCATGGGCGCCGATGCATGGAGCCTCGAACACGGCTGGCGTTACACGGCGTGGATGCTCGGCGGCAACGCGGTGATCATGCTGATCTTCGTCATCAACGCCATCTTTCGCGGCGCCGGAGATGCCGCAATCGCCATGCGCGTGCTCTGGATCGCCAACGGCATCAACATCGTGCTCGATCCGATTTTGATTTTCGGCTGGGGACCGTTTCCGCGAATGGGAATTGAAGGCGCAGCGATCGCAACGAATATCGGCCGCGGAGTTGGTGTGCTGATGCAGCTGTGGGTGCTGTTCCGCGGCTCGAAGCATCTTCAAATTCAAACTGCGCAAATCCGGCTGCACGTGGAAGTGATGTTGCGGCTGATCAAAACTTCGCTCGGCGGCATCGGTCAGTTCATCATCGCCACCTCGTCCTGGATCGGCCTCGTGCGAATCGCTTCAACCTTCGGAAGCGAAGTCGTGGCCGGCTATACAGTGGCCGTGCGCCTTTTCATTTTCACCATGATGCCCGCGTGGGGATTGTCGAATGCCGCGGCGACTTTGGTCGGACAAAACCTCGGCGCCAAACAACCCGAGCGCGCCGAACGCTCCGTCTGGATCTGCGGCCTCGTCAACATGGCGTTTCTAGCCGCGGTCTCGGTCGTTTACATCGTGTTTGCCGAACAACTGATTCGCATCTTCACATCCGAACCGCGCGTGGTCGAAGTGGGCTCCAACTGTCTCCGGATTGTTTCCTGCGCCTACATTCTCTTTGCGTGGGGCCTCGTGATGCCGCAGGCGTTCAACGGCGCCGGCGACACCCTTACGCCGACAAAAATCAACTTCGTCTGTTTCTGGATTCTTGAAATCCCGCTCGCCTACTTCCTCGCCATCACGCTGAACATTCAGGAGAACGGAATTTTCTGGTCCATCGCAGTGGCGGAATCGATGGCGGCGCTGATTGGCATCTGGCTCTTCCGACGGGGGACGTGGAAGACAGTGAAGGTTTGAGGGCAAGTCGGTGAGTGGGTGGGTCTGAGAGGGTCAGTGGGATTTGAAAACTTTTCTTTGCCGGGCGGCGGGTGATTTCCATACTCGCCGCCGTGAATCCCGAAGAACCTGAAGCGCACAATGCCCATGCCGTTTCGCAAACGGTGGAACATCTCTTCCGACAGGAATCGGCGAAGATGATCGCCATCCTGACGCGCATCTTCGGCCCGGAACATCTCACGCTCGCGGAAGATGTCGTCCAGGAAACGCTCGCCCGCGCGCTTCAGACCTGGCCGTTTTACGGCATTCCGAAAAACCCTTCGGCCTGGATTCTTCGCGCGGCGCGCAATCTCGCGCTCGACACTGTCCGCCGGCAAAAAGTATTTCGCGAAAAGGAGGAGCAGATCGTTGCGCAGCTGGATCAGCCCGAACCTTCTCCGGACGAGACAGCTTTTTCCGAAACGGAAATTGCAGACGACCGGCTGCGGATGATGTTCGTCTGTTTTCATCCGCAGGTTCCCGCGGACGCCCAGGTCGCACTCGCGCTCACCACATTGTGTGGTTTCGGGGCGAATGAAGTGGCCCGCGCATTTCTCTCAACCGAAGCGGCCGTCGCAAAACGCCTCGTCCGCGCCAAACAGAAAATCCGGGAAGCGCAAATCCCGTTTGCGATCCCGGAAGGACCTGAACTGGCCGGGCGTCTCGACGGCGTGCTTCAAACGCTCTACCTGCTGTTCAATGAAGGTTACAAAGCGTCGAGCGGCGATGAGCTCGTCCGTGCCGACATCTGCCGCGAAGCGATTCGCCTGACTGAACTGCTGGCAACGCATCCCGCCGGTGACATTCCAAAAACCCACGCGCTCCTGGCCCTGATGCTGTTCAACACCGCCCGGCTCAACACGCGGGTTGACGAAGAAGGGAATCTTTTGCGCCTGCAGGATCAGGATCGTTCGCGCTGGGACCAGTCGATGATCGCGCGCGGCATGTTTCACTTCGCACAATCCGCCGCCGGCGATGAGTTGTCGGAGTATCATCTGCAATCGGGGATCGCGGCCTGTCATTGCGCAGCCAGGGACTATGCTTCAACCGATTGGAAACAGATTCTGATGCTCTACGATCAGCTTGTGCAGCTCGATGGATCGCCGGTGATCGCTCTGAACCGTGCGGTTGTTGTGGCGAACGTCGATGGTCCCGACGCGGGCCTTGAGGCGGTTGCGGCAATTGAAAATCAGAAGAAGCTGGAATCCTATCACCTGTTCCATGCGGTGAAGGGAGAACTGGAATTCCGCGCAAACCGATATTCTGACGCAATCAAACACTTCACCCGGGCACTTGAACTCAGTTCGGTTCGATCTGAACAGACTTTCATGTCAGGTCGAATCCATGAATGCGAGGCGTTGCTTGGGACGAAGTAATTTGGAGTGCGGCGACATGTCCGCGCACTCCATTTGCTACCGCGGCAGACGCTGCACCATCAACTCATTCCGGACAATGGCTGTTCCCGCCACGCTTCGCACCGTGTTCTCAATCGACCGCCGCTGCGCTTCAGTCTGCACGATTCCCTTCAGAATAACCTGTCCGTCCGAAACGTAGATGTTCACCTTCGGCACCGATGATGCCAGCGCCGAGTCGGTCTTCAACCCGGCAAGAATCTGCTGCGAAATGCGGCGATCCTCCTCCGTCAGCCCATCGACATGCAGATTGAAGTAATCGCCTGAAGCATCGGAACGGCCGGTCGGCTGCAGTGTTTCGCGCGTGTCCATGAGGCGCAGCCGATTGTCCACCGTGACAACGCCCGGCGTGTTGCGAACCAATGTGTCGATCAATTCGCGTTCACGCGACGTGGGAACACTTCCGAGCAGTGTGAGGCGGCCACCGGTTGCGATCATGTCGATGTTGGGAAGCAATCCAGACAGATCGCCGTATCGCCCGATTTCATTCCGGACCGAGGTCACCAGGTCGCGCTCGATCTCTGACTGGTTTTTTGGAACAACCGGCGTGACAACGGTCGTGCGGTATTCAGGAACAACCAGATCTTCCCGATAAACCGGAGCCGCGACGTATTTCGGCGTACGGTTCACGACGCATCCTGAAGAAACGACGAGAATCGAACCGAGCGCCAGCGCTTGAAGGGTTTTCATAATCAATTGGATTTGAGTTCCCCGAGTTTCGCCTGCTTGAAGAAGCCGCGCTATTGGGGTTTATCGAGTAGCGCCGCATAAAATCATTCAAACGACCTGTTCCTGTATCGGCCATTGGATCGTTTTCCCAACCTCCAAACTCACTGCACTGGACAGAGCGACCTTCGCCATTACAGTGACACGAATGACAACCACGGAACCTGCATTGCGCACCCTGCTCTGGCGCGGGCTGTGTCGGAAATGTCCTCGCTGCGCGAAGGGCCCGCTGTTCCGTCGCTGGTTCAAGCTCCTGGACGGCTGTTCGGTCTGTGGACTGAAGTATCTCGAGAATCAGGGCGATCTCTGGGCGCTGCTGTTGTTTGCGGATCGTGTGCTGTTCATGGTTCCGCTCGTGGTGGTTTTCTTCATCGGCCGCGGCGCCGGAGCTGTTTGGCCTTACGTCTTCGGAGTTTTTCTCGCCGTGACATTGATCGTCACATTTCCGCACCGCATGGGCCTGAGCGTCGCCCTCGACTACCACATCCGTCGCCACTCCGGCGATCTGTCCGGCTCTTCACCGAAGCAATAACGAGCGTCGGAATGCTTCGGTAATCTCGAGGGTTCACGGTTTCTGGCAACAGCGAGCACCCGCGATGTCCTGCAGCCAAACTAAACTTGAAACTCAACCCTCCCCATTTACTCTGGCCGGGAATCAGTTGGCGGGATTGAACCTCATGTTTGCCGGCCCTTCCAACTGTTTGATAGATATCCAATAGCGGACGATGTCATCCCAAATCAAAACCACCGATGGCTCTTGTTACCCGGAACGGGTAACGGAATCGCTCGTTTTGAAAGAGCAGGATATTGAAGATGCCTTTCTTCAGAAGCTCGTTGACCTCAAATACATCCTCAGGTTGGACATTCGCGACCGAGCCGCGCTGGAGCGCAACTTTCGCCAGAAGTTCGACGCCCTAAATCGCTGCAAGCTGACCGACTCCGAATTCCAGCGCCTGCTCGACGACCTCATCTCACCCGACGTCTTCAAAAACTCCGTCCGCCTCCGCGAGAAAAACGACTTCACCCGCGACGACGGCACGCCGCTGACCTACACCTTGGTCAACATCAAGGACTGGTGCAAAAACGACTTTGAAGTCGTCCACCAGCTCCGGATCAACACCGACTACAGCCACCACCGCTACGACGTCCTCCTCCTGATCAACGGGGTCCCGGTCGTTCAGGTGGAGCTCAAGACCCTCGGAGTCAGCCCCCGCCGCGCGATGGAGCAGATCGTCGAATACAAGAACGATCCGGGCAACGGCTACACCCGAACGCTGCTCTGCTTTGTCCAGCTCTTCATCGTCTCGAACCGCACCGAGACCTTCTATTTCGCGAACAACAACAATCGCCACTTCGCTTTCGCCGCCGATGAGCAGTTCCTCCCGGTCTATAAATTCGCGACCAAGGACAACACGCCCATCGCTCATCTCGATCTCTTCGCCGCCGCCTTTCTCCAAAAGTGCGACCTCGGCCGCATGATCAGCCGCTACATGGTGCTCATCCAGAGCGAGCAAAAGCTCCTCATGATGCGTCCGTATCAAATCTACGCCGTCCAGGCCATCGTCGATAGCATCGAGCAGCGCAGTGGCAACGGCTACATCTGGCACACCACCGGCAGCGGCAAGACGCTCACGTCCTTCAAGGCCTCCACGCTCCTCCGCGACAATCCCGCCA
>Ga0065721_10005458_pt1 | contig 20896 bp, 12 predicted proteins | sample Mesricmetagenome_FD_59108 | JGI IMG/M metagenome (GOLD analysis project Ga0065721, IMG submission 59108) | Mesophilic microbial community from rice straw/compost enrichment Sample: eDNA_1 v2 (version 2) | ecosystem: Engineered > Solid waste > Grass > Composting > Bioreactor | place: USA: Davis... | reverse complement strand
GAAATTGCGGGCGACGTTGAAACTCTCGCCCGACGTCGTCTTCAACAAGGAAAGCGAAAGCCGGGAAAAGCTCAAGGGTGACGAGGTTCATTCAGCGCTTTCCGACAAGAAGCGCTTCGGTCCGCAATGGAGTGACTTTTCCCGCGCAAGGCAGTGGGAGATCATCAGAAGGCTGCAGGAAGAGGAGAGTCCGGGCAGGCTTTTCGACTGGTTGAGGGCAGAGTTTGGTCTCGACGGCGAGCGCGCCGAGGCCATAGCCAATTGCCCCTTGCCCGAAGGCTACGGCCGGCTCGGCGAGACGGCGCTCTCCTCCATGCTCGAAGAATTGAAGGCGGCCGTAATTCCCGAGGCCAAGGCTGCCGAACTGTGCGGCTACGATCATTCACGCCTCGGCGAGGATCGCGACGAGGGCGAACCGTTCCTTCCACCCTATCAGGAGGTGCTCGAGCGGCACATCCCGCCAGGAAGCGGCGATCCGGAGGATATCTACGACATCCGCATGGGCCGCATCACCAATCCGACCGTGCATATCGGACTCAATCAGCTGCGCAGGCTCGTCAACGCACTGATCGCCAGGTACGGCAAACCGCAACAGATGGTCGTCGAACTGGCCCGCGACCTGCAGCTTTCCGAGGAGCAGAAGCGGAAAATCAACAAGCAGATCGCCAGCAACACGCGCGACGCCGAGGCGCGTTCAAGGAAGCTGATTGAATTGAACGTGCCGGATACCGGCTACAATCGCCTGCTTCTGAAATTGTGGGAAGAACTCAATCCGGACAAGCCGGAGGATCGCGTCTGCATCTATTCGGGCAAACCGATCGGCATCGAGAAGCTGTTTTCCGCGGAGGTGGATGTCGATCACATCCTGCCGTGGTCGAAGACGCTGGATGACAGCCAGGCCAACAAGCTGCTCTGCCTGAAATCCGCCAACCGCCAGAAGCGCAATCGCGCGCCGGCGGACGTACCGGAATGGCGCGATCGCTACGACGAGATTCTCGCCCGCGCGGCGCGCTTGCCCAGGAACAAGCGCTGGCGCTTCGCGCCTGACGCCATGGAGAAGTTCGAGGCGGAGGGAGGGTTTCTCGCCCGTCAGCTGACGGATACGCAATACCTCTCCCGGATGGCGCTGGAATATCTCGATTGCCTCTATCCTTCGGAGGAGCCGGACGCGGACGGCGTTCTGCGCAAGCGCCGGCATGTGCGGGTGTCGCCGGGCAAGCTTACGGAAATGCTGAGACGGAACTGGGGCCTGAACAATCTCCTGCCGGACCACAATCTCGGCGAAATGGCGCAGGAGAAAAACCGAAAGGACCATCGCCATCACGCCATCGATGCCGCAGTTGTCGGCGTGACGACGCCGGGTCTGTTGCAACGCATCTCCTCTGCGGCCGCCCGGCTCGATGATGTCGACTTCCAAAACCTTGTGAAAAAGATGGTCGCCGAGAATCCGCCGTGGCCGGGATTCCGCGAGGACCTGCAACGGGCCGTCAATGCCATCGTGGTCAGCCACAAGCCTGATCACGGTACGGTTTCGCGCGCCGGCTATGCTGAAGGAAAAGGCCAGACCGCCGGCAAGTTGCACAACGACACCGCCTACGGCCTCGGCAGGGACCGCGACGGCAATCCGGTCGCCGTGCGTCGCAAGCCATTCCTGTCCCTGGAGCCCAAGGACATNCCTGGCATCCGTGACGAGGAGCTCAGAACCGAGCTNTACGGAGCGATCGGAGGCCTTGCCGACAAGAAGGCCTTGCATGAGGCNCTCGAGCGTTTCCGGAAGACCCACCCGAAGTTCAAGGGNATCCGCCGCGTGCGTATGGCGGAGAAGCTGGCGGTCATTCCGATCCGTGATCGGGAAGGCANGCCTTACAAAGGCTACAAGGGGGATGCCAACTACCGCTACGACGTCTGGGAAACCCTTGACGGAANGTGGCATTCGGAAGTCGTCTCGATGTTCGATGCCCATCGGCCGGGCTGGCGTTCGGAATTTCATGGGAAGAATCCGACGGCGCGGCGTGTCTTGCGGCTCCAGCAGAACGACATGGTGGCCTATTTGCATCCGGTCGACGGGTACCAGTTCGGACGGGTCGTGAAATTCAATGTCGCCGGGCAGATTTTCTTTGCCGGTCACAAGGAGGCCGGCAGTCTGAAGGCTCGCGACGAAGACAAGGGCGATCCCTTCAAGTATTTCTCGAAGTCGGCCAATGGCCTGAAGGATATCTTGTGTCGCCAGGTCAGGATCGACGAAACAGGTCGCATCTTCGACCCCGGCCCACAGGATCGCCTGTCGAGGATGACCAGAAAGAGTTGATGTGAATTCGCCATTTATGATTGATTTACTGCCAAATGCCACAATCTCCGCATGGAGCGGATTGTGGATATCTCTACAGACGGTCAGCATCTGGCCGTCTACCGAGGGTTCCTGACTGTTTCGAGCAGGGGTGAGGAACAGGGCAGGATTGCACTCGACGACATAGGCGCACTCATCGTCCATGCTCACGGCACGACCTGGTCGAACCAGGTCTTCGTGAGGTTGGCGGAGCGCAGTGTGCCCATCGTGCTTTGCGCGTCCAACCATGCGCCGGTCTCCGTTGTCTGGCCTCTCGAAGGCCATCATGCCCAGGGTGCCCGGCTAAGGGCGCAGATCGACGCTTCAAAGCCCTTGCAGAAGCAGCTCTGGCGGCAGGTCGTTGCCGCCAAGATCCGAATGCAGGGCCAGGTGCTTGCGGCGAACGGGGCGGAAGCGGGTGCGTTCGCCATGCTTGCTCGCAAGGTCCGCTCCGGAGATCCCGACAATGTCGAGGCGCAGGCTGCACGTCGATATTGGAAGGCGCTGTTCGGGCCGGCCTTCTATCGGGATCAGAACGCCGATGGAACGAATGCGCTTCTGAACTACGGCTATACGGTGCTTCGGTCACTTGTTTCCCGGGCGATCTGCGCATCCGGCCTGCATCCGACGGTCGGCATCTTCCACTCGAATCGCGCAAATGCCTTCGCCCTCGCCGACGATCTCATGGAGCCCTACCGTCCTCTCATCGATCAACTGGTTTTCAACCTCGTCGGGGCCGGGATCGGAGAGGTCTCAGCCATCGCCAAACGTGCGTTGGCCTCGATCGCCACATTCGATCTTCGCACCGGCACGGGCGTCTCTCCCCTTTCTGTTCAGATCGGCCGGTTTGTCCATTCGTTGACCGTCAGTTTCGAGAGTGGCGAAGCCAGACTCGACCTGCCGACAATGCCATCGCCACTCGAACTGGCACGTTTGGGCACGCACGCTCTCGAGGAAGAAGACGCGTGACGAGACTTCGGAAGAAGGCCGGCGGAGAGCCAAGTCATCTGAGCGGATATCAGATCATGTGGATGCTTGTGACATTCGATCTGCCGGTGGAAACAAAGAAACAGCGTGCCGCAGCGACGAAATTCCGCCAGCACCTGCTGGACGTCGGATTTGAGATGAGCCAACTTTCCAACTACCTGCGGTTCTGCAACGGCAAGGAACAGTTCGAGAGCTATGTACGCAAGATCGAAAGCGCCTTGCCGGAATGGGGGGATGTCTACATCTTCCAGTTTACGGACCGGCAATATGAAAACATCATCCGCTTTTCCGACCAGGCACGCAGGAAACAGAGGAAAAATCCCGGACAGCTTGCCCTTTTCTAGCCTCACAAGGCGATTTTTGCCGACCGACTTCGCTCAACTTTCCTTTGAAATCAGAAAGTTGAGCGAAGAAGGAGCCTAGCAGATCAGAGAAGACGGTCCAGCCGCAACCTCGAGCGAGGCGAGCCCGCCGAATTCGTGAGCCTAGCAGATCAGAGAAGACGGTCCAGCCGCAACGCGATCTCGTGACCATCCTGCGCACCGAGGAGCCTAGCAGATCAGAGAAGACGGTCCAGCCGCAACACGCGTCCACCCACGTCGAGACGCGGGCCGAGCCTAGCAGATCAGAGAAGACGGTCCAGCCGCAACGTCGTTCGCTATTCCCGATTGCGTGTATCAGCCTAGCAGATCAGAGAAGACGGTCCAGCCGCAACTGCAGAGGTTTCATCGTGATCGCGCTGCCGAGCCTAGCAGATCAGAGAAGACGGTCCAGCCGCAACGCCGAGTGCGAACCACCTTTTCAAGAACGTAGCCTAGCAGATCAGAGAAGACGGTCCAGCCGCAACCGACGGATGCAACGTGACCGGCTGGCCGTTAGCCTAGCAGATCAGAGAAGACGGTCCAGCCGCAACGCGATCATCGCATTGGCGCGGCCGACCTTCAGCCTAGCAGATCAGAGAAGACGGTCCAGCCGCAACGCTGGATTGCCCGAGCCGAACGCGCCGAAGAGCCTAGCAGATCAGAGAAGACGGTCCAGCCGCAACTGCGCAAGGTCCTGAACGAAGGGCCGCGCAAGCCTAGCAGATCAGAGAAGACGGTCCAGCCGCAACGCGAAGGAGCGCCCGATGCCGAGCCCGATGTAGCCTAGCAGATCAGAGAAGACGGTCCAGCCGCAACGGACGCTCGATGCGGCGGCGATTGCATACAAGCCTAGCAGATCAGAGAAGACGGTCCAGCCGCAACTGCAGATCATTGCGGAGCTGATCGCCGACGAGCCTAGCAGATCAGAGAAGACGGTCCAGCCGCAACGACGGCATCCGCCCAATGCGAGAGGCGCCGAGCCTAGCAGATCAGAGAAGACGGTCCAGCCGCAACCCGGACGGCTGGCGGCGCGGGTGGCGGCTTAGCCTAGCAGATCAGAGAAGACGGTCCAGCCGCAACGGTCATTGCGGTGTGGGGTGAGACGCACGAAGCCTAGCAGATCAGAGAAGACGGTCCAGCCGCAACGAGGTAGACTATTTTTAATTTCGTGATATAAGCCTAGCAGATCAGAGAAGACGGTCCAGCCGCAACTATTGGGGTTGTTGTTAACTACAATTCCATAGCCTAGCAGATCAGAGAAGACGGTCCAGCCGCAACCAGCTCCGGCGACGAGCGGGATTTCCCCGAAGCCTAGCAGATCAGAGAAGACGGTCCAGCCGCAACGGCGGACTGACACGATCCACCTCAACGGCGAGCCTAGCAGATCAGAGAAGACGGTCCAGCCGCAACGGCACGTCATCGCTCCACGCGCGAAGGCCGAGCCTAGCAGATCAGAGAAGACGGTCCAGCCGCAACGATTTGCCGGACCTCCTAACCCTTCCACCCAGCCTAGCAGATCAGAGAAGACGGTCCAGCCGCAACCGCAGGCGAACGCCGCACCGCTTGAGGCTAGCCTAGCAGATCAGAGAAGACGGTCCAGCCGCAACTAATAAAGGTGATTGATGTCGAAACTTCCGAGCCTAGCAGATCAGAGAAGACGGTCCAGCCGCAACTGGGAATGGGCGCAGTTGAGTGGATGGACTAGCCTAGCAGATCAGAGAAGACGGTCCAGCCGCAACCAGCCGGGCCGAATATCGGCGACGACGAGCAGCCTAGCAGATCAGAGAAGACGGTCCAGCCGCAACAGGCGGAGCCGGGACTCGTGATATGACGCGAGCCTAGCAGATCAGAGAAGACGGTCCAGCCGCAACCGTGTCGCACGTTTGGCGCGTGCGACGGTCAGCCTAGCAGATCAGAGAAGACGGTCCAGCCGCAACCTCCACATCGAGAACGAGCTTCACGGCATTAGCCTAGCAGATCAGAGAAGACGGTCCAGCCGCAACTACATGCGCGATTGTCATCTGGATGCGCGCAGCCTAGCAGATCAGAGAAGACGGTCCAGCCGCAACGTGAAGCGCGGCGAAGTCGTCACGGTGCGCGAGCCTAGCAGATCAGAGAAGACGGTCCAGCCGCAACCAGACGACGGTCACTCACGGGTCGCCGCATCAGCCTAGCAGATCAGAGAAGACGGTCCAGCCGCAACCGATCTTCGCCTGACACGTCGGCCAGCCGCAGCCTAGCAGATCAGAGAAGACGGTCCAGCCGCAACACCTTTCCCGACATGGGAAACGTCGCCGGGAGCCTAGCAGATCAGAGAAGACGGTCCAGCCGCAACCGTGAGCGTCCACCGTCACTTTCGTCGTCAAGCCTAGCAGATCAGAGAAGACGGTCCAGCCGCAACTAGGTCAGCGTGCGGGTTGCGATCATCTTCAGCCTAGCAGATCAGAGAAGACGGTCCAGCCGCAACTGATTGCCTCGACGAAGCGCTGCGGCTCCAAGCCTAGCAGATCAGAGAAGACGGTCCAGCCGCAACACGAGCCCATGCCGGGCACCCGCATCGGTAGCCTAGCAGATCAGAGAAGACGGTCCAGCCGCAACGCCAGTGGGGTGTGTCCGATTGCTGGATCAAGCCTAGCAGATCAGAGAAGACGGTCCAGCCGCAACAGACAACGGCGAATGTCCGCGATCTGGATTAGCCTAGCAGATCAGAGAAGACGGTCCAGCCGCAACCGGCGTGGCGGCGCAACCCGCCAACACCAAAGCCTAGCAGATCAGAGAAGACGGTCCAGCCGCAACTCTCGGTGAGGACGAAGTAGTCATCGTTGCAGCCTAGCAGATCAGAGAAGACGGTCCAGCCGCAACTACGATGCGGGCTGGATGACAGAGGATGAGAGCCTAGCAGATCAGAGAAGACGGTCCAGCCGCAACCCGGAGCCCTGACATGGCCGACACCGTAGTGAGCCTAGCAGATCAGAGAAGACGGTCCAGCCGCAACGACGAACGGCTTCTTGATCTGCCCGCCATGAGCCTAGCAGATCAGAGAAGACGGTCCAGCCGCAACGGCCGGCGCGGCCGGCGCCGACAATGTCAGAGCCTAGCAGATCAGAGAAGACGGTCCAGCCGCAACGGAAGCGAACATCTGGTCGCTTTCGACATCAGCCTAGCAGATCAGAGAAGACGGTCCAGCCGCAACAGTGATTTGACTTCATCCACCAACGCGTGCAGCCTAGCAGATCAGAGAAGACGGTCCAGCCGCAACCCATACCCGCGCGCGCGCCCCACGTCATGCAGCCTAGCAGATCAGAGAAGACGGTCCAGCCGCAACCGGCAGCGGGTCAGATTGGTGCGCCTCGCGAGCCTAGCAGATCAGAGAAGACGGTCCAGCCGCAACAACGCCAGCCATCAAATGACTTGGCGAAATAGCCTAGCAGATCAGAGAAGACGGTCCAGCCGCAACAGGCCGCGTCGATCGCCTCGTCGGTGAGATAGCCTAGCAGATCAGAGAAGACGGTCCAGCCGCAACAGCCGAAATCGTGCTTTGCACCGGCGCTTGAGCCTAGCAGATCAGAGAAGACGGTCCAGCCGCAACAGTAGCAAACTGGTTGATATGGATCGAAACAGCCTAGCAGATCAGAGAAGACGGTCCAGCCGCAACCATAAATTTCAAATCCGAAGAGGCCGATGAAGCCTAGCAGATCAGAGAAGACGGTCCAGCCGCAACCACTTAGCCGCTCCACCCAATCGACGCTCGAGCCTAGCAGATCAGAGAAGACGGTCCAGCCGCAACAAGTGCCGGGAGGCGGGGCGGCCTGACCGTAGCCTAGCAGATCAGAGAAGACGGTCCAGCCGCAACTTCTTCGCGAGCGGTTCGCCCGGCATGTTCAGCCTAGCAGATCAGAGAAGACGGTCCAGCCGCAACGGTGACCGGCAACGCCCTCGTCATCTGGAAAGCCTAGCAGATCAGAGAAGACGGTCCAGCCGCAACAGACCTCTTCGTTGACTTCTGGCGTCTGAGCCTAGCAGATCAGAGAAGACGGTCCAGCCGCAACTATAGTAAGACGATAGCCACGCATGTAACCAGCCTAGCAGATCAGAGAAGACGGTCCAGCCGCAACGTAGAGGCCGATGAGGCGTATTCTCTGGCTAGCCTAGCAGATCAGAGAAGACGGTCCAGCCGCAACCTCATGCCATCTTCGCCGATCATGGTGGTGAGCCTAGCAGATCAGAGAAGACGGTCCAGCCGCAACCATCGTGCTCGGCGATCGCTGGATAGCGCAAGCCTAGCAGATCAGAGAAGACGGTCCAGCCGCAACTGAAGGTCCGCCTCCCAGAGGTCCGCCCCTAGCCTAGCAGATCAGAGAAGACGGTCCAGCCGCAACGCCGGCAGTGGAGCGATTGAAGGACGTTCCAGCCTAGCAGATCAGAGAAGACGGTCCAGCCGCAACTGGCGTCCTTTTCAAGACGCTTGATCGTGGAGCCTAGCAGATCAGAGAAGACGGTCCAGCCGCAACCCTCCGCGTCGATAGGTCAATCATACACTAAAGCCTAGCAGATCAGAGAAGACGGTCCAGCCGCAACTGCGCTATGTTGCCATAGCGGTCGAGCGCCAGCCTAGCAGATCAGAGAAGACGGTCCAGCCGCAACCGAAGGCCCTCGAGGAGCGCGGTCATATCCGAGCCTAGCAGATCAGAGAAGACGGTCCAGCCGCAACGCGCAGCTGGCGCGCCGCAGAGCGGGATGAAGCCTAGCAGATCAGAGAAGACGGTCCAGCCGCAACGCATGGGGCGTGCTCGACGCCGCGGCCGATAGCCTAGCAGATCAGAGAAGACGGTCCAGCCGCAACCGCAACCGCTGGTTCAACATCTACCTGCACAGCCTAGCAGATCAGAGAAGACGGTCCAGCCGCAACCGCGCCCTCGGGAGGAAGGCATGAAGCTGAAGCCTAGCAGATCAGAGAAGACGGTCCAGCCGCAACCGCCGCCGCCTCGACAGCCTCGATCGGATCAGCCTAGCAGATCAGAGAAGACGGTCCAGCCGCAACTTAACGCGAGCTCAGTGCGAAACCAGTCGAGCCTAGCAGATCAGAGAAGACGGTCCAGCCGCAACAGCCACGGATTGATAATCTGGACGAGGTAAGCCTAGCAGATCAGAGAAGACGGTCCAGCCGCAACGTCTCCGGCTCTGGCAAGCGCCCACGACGCAGCCTAGCAGATCAGAGAAGACGGTCCAGCCGCAACCATTCAATCGAAGACCGATTGCGGCCCGTGAGCCTAGCAGATCAGAGAAGACGGTCCAGCCGCAACCCGGCGCAGTCAGTGGAATACATCGTCTCGTAGCCTAGCAGATCAGAGAAGACGGTCCAGCCGCAACGCGGCGACCTTGCGGCGGACCTTGCTGCCGAGCCTAGCAGATCAGAGAAGACGGTCCAGCCGCAACGCCTCGGCAAAACTGGCGACGGGCAGGTCGAGCCTAGCAGATCAGAGAAGACGGTCCAGCCGCAACCGAGGCGGGCATCGATCCCGCGACGCTGTCAGCCTAGCAGATCAGAGAAGACGGTCCAGCCGCAACACGTCAACGAGGTTCCGGCGGTCATCATTGAGCCTAGCAGATCAGAGAAGACGGTCCAGCCGCAACGAGATGATCGGCAACGCGATCCTCCAAAGCAGCCTAGCAGATCAGAGAAGACGGTCCAGCCGCAACGAAAGAGGCGCTGGACGGGCGATGCGCCCAAGCCTAGCAGATCAGAGAAGACGGTCCAGCCGCAACGAGGCGGAGATCAAGTCGCTCGCCGCGGCCAGCCTAGCAGATCAGAGAAGACGGTCCAGCCGCAACTCTTCGAGGCAATTCCCGATCGCGTCGATAGCCTAGCAGATCAGAGAAGACGGTCCAGCCGCAACCACCGCGCATCTATCTCGACCGGTGGCCGCAGCCTAGCAGATCAGAGAAGACGGTCCAGCCGCAACAGCGCATCCTCGACCCAGTCTTCCAGATCGTAGCCTAGCAGATCAGAGAAGACGGTCCAGCCGCAACCCAGACCGACCTCGAGCGCGATCTGGAGAAGCCTAGCAGATCAGAGAAGACGGTCCAGCCGCAACCACTGGTCTGACCGCTGATGCCGAGCATCGAGCCTAGCAGATCAGAGAAGACGGTCCAGCCGCAACTCAAGGGAGGAACGGGACAAGTAAGCCATAAGCCTAGCAGATCAGAGAAGACGGTCCAGCCGCAACGCGGTCGCGCTCGATCGTATTCTTCTTCAGAGCCTAGCAGATCAGAGAAGACGGTCCAGCCGCAACAGGATTCCCATGCACACGGGCGGGATGTCCAGCCTAGCAGATCAGAGAAGACGGTCCAGCCGCAACTGAAGGTCCGCCCACTGAAGGTCCGCCTCCAGCCTAGCAGATCAGAGAAGACGGTCCAGCCGCAACGACATCATCGGCGCCGCCGCCGTCGGTGCCAGCCTAGCAGATCAGAGAAGACGGTCCAGCCGCAACTTCGCCCGTTTGCGGCCGAGAGCGAGGAAAAGCCTAGCAGATCAGAGAAGACGGTCCAGCCGCAACGGTCGCGACTGGCTCGACCGGGGGCACCGTAGCCTAGCAGATCAGAGAAGACGGTCCAGCCGCAACAGCGCATCCTCGACCCAGTCTTCCAGATCGTAGCCTAGCAGATCAGAGAAGACGGTCCAGCCGCAACCGCACGGCTCAAGAAAAGGCGCGACAAGGCAGCCTAGCAGATCAGAGAAGACGGTCCAGCCGCAATCTCGGGAGGCTCATCGAGCCAACCCTCGAGCGCCTCCTTTTCTTCCCATGCGTAAGCCACCTGCGCCGTCCCCCGGTGGTTGCCGCGTGTTGGACTGATCGGAAATCTGTGGTTACAGTTTCCGCCGGACGGGCTTGCGGGCCTGGCCGGCGGCCTGCACCCTTGGCCGCGCAATGCGCCCGTAGGGCCGATAGATCACAGGGAGGAAAGGCATGAAGCATTCACTGAGGAAACTCTTCGCCGCCGGCACGGTGGCTCTGTCGCTCGCCGCCGGCGCGTCCGCCGCAAGCGCGCAGGAATTCATCAACGTGCTGACCGGCGGCACGTCCGGCGTCTATTACCCGCTCGGCGTCGCCCTGTCGGAAATCTACGGCAAGGGCATCGAGGGCGCCCGCGCGCAGGTGCAGGCGACCAAGGCATCGGTCGAGAACCTCAACCTCCTGCAGGCCGGGCGCGGCGAGATCGCCTTCACGCTGGGCGATTCGCTGAAGGAGGCCTGGGAGGGCAACACCGAGGTCGGTTTCCCCGGCAAGCTCGACAAGCTGCGCGGCATCGCCGCGATCTATCCCAACTACGTGCAAATCGTCGCCTCGAAGGACTCCGGCGTCACCTCGCTTGCGGACCTGAAGGGCAAGAGCCTATCCGTCGGCGCGCCCGCCTCGGGCACCGAGCTCAATGCCCGCGCCATCTTCGGCGCCGCCGGTCTTTCCTACGGCGATCTCGGCAAGGTCGAGTACCTGCCCTTCGCCGAATCGGTGGAACTGATGAAGAACCGGCAGCTCGACGCCACGCTGCAATCGGCCGGCCTCGGCGTCGCCTCGATCCGCGACCTCGCCACCTCGGTGCCGATCAACGTCGTCGCCGTCTCGCCGGACATCATCGAGAAGATCGGCGCGCCCTTCATCGCCGCGACCATTCCGGCCGGCACCTATGAAGGCCAGAGCGAGGACGTCGCCACCGCCGCGGTCGGCAATTTTCTCGTCACCCATGACGGCGTGTCGGAGGAGACCGCCTACCAGATGACGAAGCTCCTGTTCGAGAATCTCGACCAGATGGCCGCGGCGCACGCCGCCGCCCGCGCGATCGACGTCAACAAGGCGCTCGACGGCATGCCGGTGCCGCTCCATCCCGGCGCCGAGCGCTACTACAAGGAAGTCGGCGTCCTGAAATAGCGATGGCCGCAGCCCATGGCCGCCCCCGCGCGATCCCGACACCGGGACGGCGCAGGGGCGGCCGTAATCTGCACTCTGACGACCGAGCACGACATACGAAGAAAGGCCGCCGTCCGGTGACCCCGGCGGACAGGCTTCGGCACCCGGGGGAGACACGATGAACGAGGCGAAAACCGAGGGAGAAACCATCCTTGCGCAATCGGCGGAGGAGCCGATCGAGGGGCTGCCGGCCGGCTTCGGCGAGGGCCTTCTCGGCCGGGCCGCCTTCTGGATCGCCTTCGCCTTCTCGCTCTTCCAGCTCTGGACCGCCGCCTACGGCACGCTGCCGAGCCAGGTGGTGAGGGCGATGCATGTCGGCTTCCTGCTTCTCCTCGGCTTCGCGCTCTTCGGCAACCTCGTCGCCAGGACGCGCTGGGGCACGATCTGGTTCTGGACGCTCGGCATCCTCGGTTTCCTCACCGGCGTCTACAACTGGGTGGAATACGAGGCGCTGATCCGCCGCAGCAATTTCCTGACCCCGCTCGACCTGACGGTCGGCGCGCTGATGATCGCGCTCGTCTTCGAGGGCGCGCGGCGGCTGATGGGCCTGCCGCTCACCATCATCGCCGGCATCTTCCTCGCCTANTGCTTCTTCGGCCAGTACNTGCCGNNACCCTTCATCCACCGCGGCTACGACGCCGCGCTGATCATCGAGCATTTCGGCTTCGGCACGGAAGGCATCTACGGCACGCCGATCTACGTCTCGGCCGCCTACATCTTCATCTTCGTCGTCTTCGCCGCCTTCCTCGAGCGGGCCGGCATGCTGGCGCTGTTCAACGATTTCGCGCTCGGCCTCGTCGGCTCGTGGCGCGGCGGGCCGGCGCAGGTCTGCACGCTCTCCTCGGCGCTGATGGGCACCATTTCCGGCTCCGGCGTCGCCAATGTCGTCGCCTCGGGCCAGTTCACCATCCCGCTGATGAAGAAGTTCGGCTTCCGCGCCGCCTTTGCCGGCGGCGTCGAGGCGACCTCGTCGATGGGCGGGCAGATCATGCCGCCGGTCATGGGCGCCGTCGCCTTCATCATGGCCGAGACGCTGAACGTGCCCTATGTCGAGGTCGTCAAGGCGGCGCTGATCCCTGCCATGCTCTATTTCGGCGTCTGCTTCTGGATGGTGCATCTCGAGGCCGGCAAGGCTGGTCTGAAGGGACTGGACAAGGCGTCGCTGCCCGATCCGTGGCAGGCGCTGCGCCGGCACTGGCCGCTCGTCCTGCCGCTCGGCATGCTCGTCTTCCTGCTCTTTGCCGGCTACACGCCGATCTTCGCCGGCACGATGGGGCTGGCGCTGATCGTCGTCCTGATCCTCGGCACGCCGCTCGCCGCGCTGATCGGGCCCTTCGCCTTCCGCCTTGTGTTCTGGGTGGCGCTCGGCCTCGCCGCCGCCGCCTTCCTGAAATTCGGCGTCAACGTGCTCGTGGCGGTGATCGGACTTCTCGTCCTCGCCTGCGTGTTCTTCAGGGGCGGGCGCGAGACCCTGGCGATCTGCCGCGATTCGCTCGCCGAGGGCGCCAAGAACGCGCTGCCGGTGGGCATTGCCTGCGCCATCGTCGGCATCGTCATCGGCACGCTGACCCTGACCGGCATCGCCTCCACCTTCATCGGCGCCATCATCCGCATCGGCGAGCACCATCTGTTCCTCTCTCTGGTGCTGACCATGGTCACCTGCCTGGTGCTCGGCATGGGCATCCCGACCATTCCCAATTACATCATCACCTCCTCGCTCGCGGGGCCGGCGCTGCTCGACCTCGGCGTGCCGCTCCTCGTCAGCCACATGTTCGTGTTCTATTTCGGCATCATGGCCGACCTGACGCCGCCGGTGGCGCTCGCCTGCTTCGCCGCCGCGCCGATGGCGAAGACCTCCGGTCTGAAGATCTCGATCCAGGCGACGAAGCTCGCCACGGCCGGCTTCGTCGTGCCGTTCATGGCCGTCTACACGCCGGCGCTGATGCTGCAGGATCCCGGCCCGATTGCCGAGGCCTGGGGCTATCCGGTCGAGGTGGCCTATGTCGTCTTCAAGGCCTGCGCCGGCATTGCGCTGTGGGGCGTCGCCGCGGTCGGCTTCCTGTTCGCGCGCGCGTTCTGGTGGGAGCGGATCGCCGCCTTTGCCGCCGGGGTGCTCATGGTCCTCGACCTGCCGCTGACCGACATGTCGGGCTTCGCCCTCGGCCTCCTCGTCGTCGCCGTCCACTGGCTGCGCACCCGCCGCGATCCCGGGGCGGCGCCGGCGTGAACCTCTGCGTCACCGCCGGCGGCAAGGCACTGGTGCTCGCCGCCGAGCTCTTCACCCTCTCGTGGGAGCATTCGGTCGAGAAGGTGCGGTGGGAGGAGACTTGGCGGCTGACCGGCGCCGGGCTCGAGATCGTCGAGGCACGCGTGCGCGGCTCGGGCGCCGGCATGGAGCCGCCGGACGGCGCGGTGCTGCGCGACGGGTGGTGGAGCTACCGCCCCGCGCTCCCGCCGCAACCGGCCCTCCGCCTCGCCGCCTCCGGGAAGACCTCGGGCGGCTGGACCCTCTGCACGGACGTGACCTGCACCACCCTCGGCGCCGAGGCGGGGGAGGCGATCACGGTGGCGGGGTGCGAGTGACGGGGCGGGCCGAATTTCAGGAGCAGAGGGCCAGCCGTCGCCGTAGGCAGGCAGACTGAGCGACCGCCGGAACCGATTCGCCACCATCCCGTTGTTGGTCTCCGAATGGAGGCCATGCATGACATTGACGATCGCTATGGTGGGTACGGGTCCCACGGGTCTCTACACGTTTCAGAAACTGATCGAATCGACGGAGCCGCTGTCGATATGGGTGTTCGAGAAGGGGGACCGCGCCGGCATCGGCATGCCCTATACGGCGGACATCAACGACCGGCGCATGCTGGCCAACATCGCCAGCATCGAAATACCCGCCCTGTGCACGACCTACCACGACTGGCTGAGATTGTTGCCCGCCGCGATCCTGAGAAGCTACGGCGTCAATCCGACGACCTTCGATGCGCGCACGTTCACGCCGCGCATGCTGCTGGGAGAATATTTTCGCGCACAGTTCGTGGCGCTGGTTCGCCGGGCTGAAGAGNGCGGGCATCACATCGAGATTCGTGAAGGGGTCGAGATCGAGGACNTGGTGCCGCAGGACAACGCGGTGCAGNTGGTTTCGACCGTCGGCACGATCGAGCAATGGTTCGATCGTGTGATATTGGCCACGGGTCACCTNTTCCCGGCNGATGAGGGNGCGGCNGATCACTATTACCCGAGTCCGTGGTCGGGACTGATCGACGCGCAGATTCCGGCGGCGCCGGTCGGCATCATGGGAACGTCNCTGAGTGCGATCGACGCGGCGATGGCCGTCGCGTGTCAGCACGGGCAGTTTCACGAGGATGAAAACGGCGACCTCTCCTATGTGCCGAAGAACGAGGGGTCGGGTCTTGCGATCTCGCTGCTGTCGCGCTCGGGAATCCTGCCCGAGGCAGATTTCTACTGTCCGCTCCCCTATGAGCCTCTGTCGGTGTGCACCGACGAAGCCCTTGAACGGGAACTGGCAAAAGGCTGCGAAGGTCTGCTTGACCGCGCCTATGCGCTCTTCGTGAAGGAGATCGAAACGAACGATCCCGATTGGGCCGCGGAAATCGGCATCGGGACCCTGGACGCCGATACGTTCCACACTGCCTACTTCGAAAGGCGATTGAAGTCGGATCCGTTCAAGTGGGCGCGAAAGAACCTCAAGGAGGTCGAGAAGAACCGTGATGCCCGGATCACCGTCGCCTGGCGGTATGCGATCCTTCGCATGCATGAGGTGTTCGAGACCCTTTATGGCAGCCTCTGCGAGGACGATCGCAAGAGATTCGATCTCGGCCTGAAGCGGGTCTTCGTCGACAACTATGCCGCCGTTCCTCCGGAATCGATCCGCCGCGTGCTGGCGCTGCGCGATGCGAACATTCTCAGCGTCGCAGGCCTTGGCGAGGACTACGAACTCGAAGTCACGCCCGAAAAGACGATCATCAGCCGTGCAGGTGAAACCCTCGAATTCGATGTGTTCATCGACGCCCGCGGCCAGCAGGCGCTCGGATCGAAGGATATTCCGTTCCCGACGCTGCGCCAGATGCTCCTCGATTCAGGCTCCGACGTGCCGGAGGTGGGTGAAGACTACAGCATCGTCGATCCGCCTGAACTGGAAGGCCTGGTCAGCCTTGGCGCGATCCCGTTCCTGATGCACGATCGCCCCTTCGTTCAGGGCATTACCGCCTGTGCCGAGATCGGAGCCGCGATGGGGCATGCCGTGCGTCGGCAGACGAAGCGTCGCCGTCGGTGGTTGATGGCTGCCTGAGACCTGTAACGGCGCCAATGGCACGAGTGGCGGCAATCGCCTCGAACTGTCGGCTGCGGGCGGGCCCGCCTGCCATTCCCGTCATCATTGCTGCGGCGACGGTGGCGGGTCGGCGATCACGGTTCCGTCGACGACGCGGATTTGCCGCTTGCACGCCGCGGCGATCTTCTCGTCATGGGTGGAGATGAGAAATGCCGTNCGTTCTTCCTCGTTGATCTGTTGGAGCAATTCCATCACGCGGCTCGCCGANTCCCGGTCGAGGTTTCCCGTCGGCTCGTCCGCCAGCACNAGCGAAGGCCGGTTCATCAGGGCGCGCGCGATGGCGACACGCTGNTTCTGGCCACCGGANAGCTGGGTGGTGCGGTAGTGGATACGATCCGAGAGCCCGACCCGGTCGAGGAGTTCCCGGCCGCGCCGCCGCGCCGCCGGTGTTTCCCGCCCGGCGCCGACAGCCGTGGGGAACACGACGTTCTCCAGCGCGGTGAAATCGGGAAGCAGGTGATGGAACTGAAACACGAACCCGATGTGCCGGTTGCGGAAGTCGGTAAGCTCGGCGTCGGATGCGCTGACCATGTCCACGCCCAGCATGACGTGGCTCCCCGCCGTCGGACGCATCAACGTGCCAAGAATGGTGAGGAGGGTGCTCTTGCCGGAGCCCGAGGGGCCGAGCAGGGCGGCGAGATCGCCCTCGGTGAGCGTCAGGTCGAGGCCGCGCAGAACACGCGTCGCCGTCTCGCCCTCTCCGAAGGTCTTGACGAGGTTCCTGACCTCGACAAGCTCGCTCATGACCCGATCACCTCGACCGGATCGACGCGTGCGGCGGCGCGGGCCGGCAGGATCGAGGCGAGAATCGCACCGATGGTCGTGAGCGCGATGGCGAGCCCGTAGGCGCCCTGGCGCCAGTCGATCGGGAACCCGCCGGGCGGTGCGTTCTCGGGAAGCGGGAACGATGAGAGGACGAGATATCCGGCGACGGCGCCGGCGATGCCACCGATCGCGCCGATCAGCGTACCCTGGACGACGAACACCCCGACCACGAAGGCGCGGCTCGCGCCCATGGCGCGCATGATGCCGATCTCCGGTCGCCGCCGGTAGGTGGAGAGGAGCAGTGCGCTGGCCACGCCGATGACGATGGTCACCAGGGCGAATGCCTTGATCAGGTCGCCGGAACTGGCCTGCGCGTTCAGGCCCTCGATCAACTGCGCGTTTCCCTCGGTCCATGACGTGGCCTTGAGTCCCGTCATCGCGGCGATGCGCGGCGCGTAGGCGTCGGCTGCCTGGAGATCGTCGAGCTTGATCTCGATACGGCTGATTCCCTGCTCGAGATCGAACAGGGATCGCGCGGCAGCAAGGCTGACGAAGGCGGCGCGACCGTCCAGAGCCTCGACGCCGAGGGAGAACAGGCCGGCGACGACGAGCGAGCGTTCCACGCCGCGGTCAGACTGGAGGTTGATGATCTGACCTACGCCGACGCCGAGGTCGTCCGCCAGAAGCGCGCCGATGATCACGGTCGAATTGGTCAGCATCGCTTCGCCGGACCGAAGGTTGCCGGCGATGTCGGCGATAGCGGATATCTTCTGCGGGTCGACGCCCGTGACCGCGACAGGCGCGCGCGACTGGCCGCGGATGACGAAGCCGTTCCCGACGATCTGCGGCGAAACTGCCTTGATGCCCGGCATCGCTTCCAGCGACGGCAGGAACGCGTCGGCGTTGCGCAGGATTTCCCGTTGGCCGACGGAACGCTGGTAGACGGGCTGGACCGAGCCCGGATCGGAGGTCAGCAAAACCGGATCGCGACCGGGCGCCTCGAGCGTGACGTGGGAGATGTCGCCCACGGTGCGATCGATCAGGAAGCTGCCAAGTCCGCCGATCAGCGCGCTGATGAAAACGAACACGAAAACGCCGACTGACACCCCAAGCACCAGAAGGCCCGTCTGCACCTTGCTCGACGAGAGATAGCGCCAGGCGAACTTCACGCAGTAGAGCATCGGCTAACCCGGTGCGGCCTTGTCGCCGGGCCGGACCGCCGCCGGATCGAGGACAACGGCATCGCCTGCGCGCAGCCCGTCAACGACGATCACGCGCTGCGAAGGCCAGTCCCTGAACCGGATCTCGCGAGCCGCCGCGACACCGTTTTCGAGGACGATGACCTGGCTCTTTCCACCCTCGGAGATGATCGCGCTTCGCGGCACCGACAGGGCGCTGTCAACTTCCTCGACGATCACGTTCGCATTCACGGTCAGTCCGACCGGCAGTGCAACCTCTTCGTCGAAAGCGATCTTGATCGCACGGCCGCCCGTCGCGCTGTCAACCCTCGGCGCGGCGAACACCACCGTTCCGGTCCGCACGGTGCTGGTGCCCACCGGCTTCAGCAACGCCGTGAGGCCCTCGCGCACGAAAGCGGAGTACAGTTCGTCGATGTCGGTCTCCACGACGAGATCGTTGGTATCGGCGATGACGAACAGCTCGCTTTGCGGATCGACAAGTTGACCCGGATCCACATCGCGGGAGATGACGACGCCGTCGATCGGCGCGCGCACGGTAAACTCNGCGAGCTGCCGGCGCGCCTGGCGCAGCACGGCCTCGAGNCGCGCAGTTTCCTGCCNGGCACTTGCCAGGCGGAACTCCGCATCCTCGAGCGCGGCGCGCGGANTGTTCGGGCCGAGGGCGCGCGCCCGGTCGACGGCNGCTTGCGCCTGGTCTCGCAGCACAATCTGGGCTTCGAGCGCCGCGGAAGCCTGTTCGACCTGCGTGTCGATGATCGCGGTATCGAGCATGACGAGGTTACGCCCGGCGGTGACCTCGTCGCCCTCCTCGCCATGTACCGACACCACCTGTGCCGAGACCGAGGCGCGTACGGTGACGGATCTGCGCGCCGCGACACGGCCATTCACGGCAAGAACCTGCGTCACCGGCCCCGATGCGACGTACTCGACTGCGACGGCGGTCGGTCTCGTGTCCCACGGCCGCTCAACCGCCGCGTAGGTTGCTGCGCCCGCGACAAGTAATGCGAATGGCACCCAGCGTTTCCTCAGTCTTTTTGCCGGGCCTTTCGCCAAGATGGTCCGTTTCGTCTTGAGGTTCCAATTGCAGCTCGGGCGAGCGGGGTACGATCAACTCATAGACACTTTTTCAAAAGGCCGCCAGTTGGTTCGCCAAGCCTGGTTTGTGGGTTTTGTCCGATATAACAAAAATTCCGCGTACGATTCCTCAAGAATGATCAAAAGGTTTTGCCGCTTTCCGGTTCAAAATTTGTCTTCAGGCTCCGGGAGCCAATGCCACAACTCTGTTTTGCTTGGCATAACAACCTACGGCGTGGTCGCGAAGCACTGATGAACATCTCATCCGGCAATTTGCTTTCCATGCGAAACATTGGACAGAAAAACGAGCATTCGCTGTCCATTCGATACTCCGATGCGAAACTGCGAACCGAATAACCCGCGGGCCCGCCTTCGCCACGACGCAAAGCACACGATGGAACTGATGGGCGGGCGGGACGTGGCGATCCTGGCCAAGGCCTTCCGCGGCGAATTGGTCCCCCAAGAAGAAACCGACGAACCTAGCGAACTCCTGCTCGCCCGTATCCGTGCCAAGCATGAGACCGCACCGACGTCAAACGCGCCGGGGAAGAACCTAGCCGCGACACGGAATTGCGAAGGGAGAGGGAAGGAAGGCCCTGGTAGGCAGAGAGTTGACAGTAAGATTAGCAGTCGTTGTTGTCCATGTCGGCGGTCGGCTCGAGGCTGAAAGAGATATCAGATCCATTCCAGCGAATTCCGATCTCAATTCTTTTGACCAATCCCTTTTTTTTATGGAATCATACATCAACAAAGGGGGAGGGGGTCTGGTTGTGTATGGGAAAAGCGCGGATTTAGCGGGTCTTAGCGACCGGCAACTCACAGATTGGTTTCGCCTGCATCAAAAAGATGTATCGTTCCTGGATATTCTCAACCAAGAACTCAAGAAGCGAACCAGTGACGAAGCGATAGAGCTGCAAATCGAGGTGGTGACACTGCTTCGAGCGGCGCGCAGGGCAGCGGTCCGTGCAAGCGCCGACCAAGTACGCTCGGGTCCAGTTCGAGAATGGCTAAAAGCTTTTTTCGGTGCCAGGGGCCTATCGCGCCCTGTCGGTCAACCACTCTATCGCTATCGCATGACGGACGCCGAGTACGACCGCGCGAAGCAAATTCTGCATGAGCTTGCGACGAAAGGTCGCTTGGTGTCACCAGATCGCCGCGCAGGGGCCCTGTTTGTCGGATTCTGCGCGGAGTGGTTCAGGAGGGAATCGCAATCGACCTTTCTCAAGTGGAACGAGCTAGCGCCCGATATCTTTCCCTCTGTTCCCTACTCCAGCAAGCAACAGTTGACACAGTTCGGGCTCGATTACTGGCGCCGCCCACTCAGAATCGACGGAAACAACAGAGAGTTCCTGCTAACGATTGCGCTCGAAGGCGGTTTGCCCGTGCGGGTTCTGACAGAGAAGGAGCGCGGCTGGCTCGGTTCCTACCTGCGCACAATCATGCGTCGTTCGATTGCCCATGAGCTTAACGTTCATGAAGACATAGTCGCCATCGCCGACGAAGAACGAGGCCGGATGCGAAAAAGCTATCGGCGCGACGACTTTGTCGAACTTTGCGCTGAACTGGCTGGGTCCCTCTTGCGCTTGCGCCGCGAAGCCGAGGCCGCGGGCGGCGGTAACATAACCAACTCGACGGTGCTCGATGTCAATCGGCCCGGTTGGCGCGATGAACTCCCACTATATGTCCCGGCCGAAGACGAAAAGCTCGTTTCCGAGCTTCTGACGGGTCTCGTTAACGAGAAGATGGCCGGGCTTTCCACCGCAGGTGTGGAAGCGCGACGCTTCCTGGTGAAACAGGATGGCGAATGGCAACCCGCTGTTCAAATCCTGACGGATGGGGAAGTCTCGCCAAAGCGCCTACCTCCC
>Ga0065721_10050356_pt1 | contig 20899 bp, 15 predicted proteins | sample Mesricmetagenome_FD_59108 | JGI IMG/M metagenome (GOLD analysis project Ga0065721, IMG submission 59108) | Mesophilic microbial community from rice straw/compost enrichment Sample: eDNA_1 v2 (version 2) | ecosystem: Engineered > Solid waste > Grass > Composting > Bioreactor | place: USA: Davis... | reverse complement strand
GTCAACAGCGATGGCGAACTTCTGTGGGCGACGCCGACGGTGAATCAATATCTCGAACGTCTCAATGCGGAAAGCCCGCAGCCGCTTCAATTGGCCGAATCCTTGAGCCGCTGGCTGCATCGCCAGCCCGCCGCCGGCGCGCAGCTGTCATTGAGCGCGGCGGGCAAAACCCTCAAATGGTTGATGATCGGCGCCGCCGGCGCGGATGAATATCTGCTGCGTCTGGTGAGCGATGATCAACCGGATGAATGCGAACTTTTGAAACAGCATTTTTCCGTGACCAGCCGCGAGGCGGAGGTGTTGCTGTGGGTGGCAAGAGGCAAGACCAATCGGGAAATCGCCCAGATCCTGGAGCTGAGTCCGCGCACCATCAACAAACATCTGGAACAACTTTTCAGAAAAATCGGTGTGGAAAACCGCACCACCGCAGCCACCCAGGCCGTGGCCATCCTGCAAAAGAGCCGCGTCTGACGGCTGCACCCGGCTTGATCCGCCCGCCTGTTGGTGCTTAAATAGCCGCGCCTTGCTGCCTGGACCTTGGGGGGTTCATGTCCGCGAGGCTGGAATTTCCGCCGCTTTGGCTATACTTACTTAACCTAATAACAAATATCAGCGGCAAACCCTCGGGTTTTGACCAGCATCACCGCCTCCCGGCATTGGGTCCTACCCGAGTATATCGACTGCAATAAAGCCGTATGACAAAAGACGGCGCAACCAACCATTGGGAGACTCAAGGTGAAAAAACCTGTTCGATTTGCGATCTATGTCGTTCTGCTGGCATTTGCCTGGTTTGTGCTGTTCTCAGGCTATTCATTCAACACCACCCGCATCGGCAGCATGATCATCTCGCTGCTCAACGGCATGAATACCCTCACGCTCGCCGCTGTGGTGTTTGCCATAGCCCTGGTGATTACCTACCTGGTCACTTCCGGCTGGGGACTGATATTGCTGGGCATACTGTCGCTGATGGGCTTGGTGGTCGTCAGCATACTGCACCCTTATTTGTTCCCGCTGCTGATTCCCATGTTCGCCATCTGGTTGGTCTGCGCCAATGCGCGCCGCAAGGAGCACGCCGCCGCACCCAAGCCGGCACCTTCCAAACACGCCTGATGGATCGCTTGACGCCTTGGTGCGGCGCACCAAGGCGTTTTCCTTGCTGTTTTTTCCTTTCTAGGGCGCCTCAATATCCGGCCCGAAATTGATCAGCGTCTCCCCGAAGTTTGTTCCCGCCTGACGCATTTCCACACCCTTGAACCAGTCTGTGATCACGGTATAGGTGTTGATGGCCGTGGCTTTTCTGAATTCCCGGTGCTGCTCATTGAAGGGAAATTCCGCACGCTCCGGGCCGAAACTCATCACCAGAGAACCTGCTTCCCCTCCATCCAATCGACCGACACCCTGCCGATAGCCGTTGGGCGCGGATGAGAAAATGGCATAGCGCACGTCACCGGCGCGCGCAGAGACAATCTCGTAATAGCGGGTCTTCTGCGGATCCTGAAGAAACAGGCCGGCAATTTTGCGCGACTTGCGCGGTAGCGCATCAAACACACTCTTGCCCAGGTGAATATCCCCCCCCAGAGCCGATTGGATTTTCGGGATATAACCCGCATGCCGCGCTGTGATCGAATACATGGCGACCTTGCCGGACTCATCGGTTACGGCTTGCACCACATAATGCTCGCGATCATAGAAGTGCTCCCTGTAGGTCAGTTCTTCGGTCACCTCCTTGGGAGTTGCATGACGGCGGATCTGCATGGAAGTGAAATAGACGATCTTTTCGCGCACCAGGGTGGGCTGCCCCAACGCCTGGTGGAAATCCTCTATGGAGACATTCAGTTGCAAGGCATTCAGCTTCGCATCCAGTGCTTCGGGGTTGGCCACCACGGGTACGGGTTTTTCGGCGATGGGACTGACATCACGTCTGCTCAATAGGATTGCCGCAACCGCCAGCGCCAAAACGGCCAGAAACAAAAACAGGTGACGCGCTTTAAACCCGTTTGCGGGTTGATTGTTGCTCATGAAAACCTCTCGCTCTTGCTCAATACAGCTTTTCCAGATATTCCTTGGCCACAGTTTCCCAAGTGAACCGCGCACGCGCGGCCGCACGGGCTATGGCCTGGAACTTTTTAGGATTTTGCTGATGAAGCTGCAGCACTTCCGTGAAACGCTTCAGCAATTGAACACCCTGCTCATCGCCATTGGCTCCGCGGAAAACAAAACCGCTCACGCCGTCTATGACCGTATCGTTCAGGCCGCCCACACCGTGCACCAGACAGGGTTGTCCGGCGCGCATGGCGAGCATCTGACTGATGCCGCAGGGTTCAAAGGAGCTGGGCATCAAAAACAGATCCCCAGAGGCGTAAACCGCCCGCGCCAGCGGATCGGAATAGCCGCGCAGAAAAATGAAATTGGAACAGGTGGCACTCATTTCCGTGAGGAATTTTTCGTAATCCTGGTCGCCGCTGCCCTGCATCAGCAATACGCCCGCATCCCCGAGAATATTCAGCAGATGCTGCAACACAGGCAACGTCCGCCCCTCGTAGGAAACCGCGTGGCGCAGCAGGCGCACTTTTTGGTCGGTGATGCGGCCTATGGAGGTCACCAGAAATCCGCGCTCGCGTTTGGCGCACCAGATCTGCAGGCGCTCCCGCGCGATCCAGTGCACGCTGAGCATGACCGAACTTTTCGCCACCCAACGCAGCAGCGCTTCATCGATCACCGCGGCGAGCTTGGCCTTACTGAGTCTGGAATAGACCGCATCTTCCGGATATTCGCAACCGTTCAATATGCCCACCAGTCGCTGCTGTTTGGCGGCGGCCACCAGTTCCGTCTCCAGCCCTTCGCCGCCGTAAATATGCTGCTCCCGGTGACTGGGCCGCTGAATTTCCTCCGCGTAGGTGGGCGACACAGCATGCACCCTGTCCGCCAGGGCTATGGCGGCGCGCATGGGATTGAAACAGTGGGTGACCGATGGATCGCAGACCACCGCCCGGTCGTAATCCAGATGGGGAAACCAGGTGTGCAGGGCGGATATATCGCCTTTGAATGGGCGCGTGCCTTGCAGAGACAGATTGTGGATGGAATAAACCGTATGCAGGGACTTGAGACGCGCGTAATGGGGATCATAAGCGCGCAGCACCGCCAGCACAGCGGCGTGCCAGTCGTGCAAATGTAAAATGTCCAGTGCGCCGAAGCATTCATTCAAAATCGCCTGGCCCACGGCTGCACAGAATAAAGCGTATTTGCTGGCGTCACTGGCGAAGGGGCGGTCGTTGCCGTCGTTGCAATAAATCTGGCCGACGCCGCAGGGATAAAAACCCGGATGTTCCATCACCCATTGGGTGATGGTGCCGGCGCCATCGCTCTGCTGGCTCCAACAGTAGAGTTTGACCTGCACCACGTCGCCGCCAAACATGACGGGAAACAGAATGGCTTCGCCCGCCGCGCTTTGATGCAGAAATCCGTAGGAGGGAATCACCACGTGAACGTTGCAGCCCTGGCGCGCCAGCGCTTTGGGCAGATCGCGAACCACGTCCCCCACGCCGCCCACCTTGGCGTTGGGCAGAGCGTCGTTTTCCGCCGCCACCATCAATATATTTTTATTGGTCATAAGTTCTGAAAATCGGATGTGTTTGTCAGCAAAAAAAAGGGAACCCATGGGGCTCCCTTTTCATTTCTTGTCATTTTAGATCAGAGTGCGCCGCCGCGCTGACCCAGCATTTCCCGCGTCACCAGGGTGACGCCTTTTTTGGTGACGCGGAAGCCGTTGGCTCTGTCCTGTTCGTGGTCTATGCCTATCTCCATGCCGCGGGGAATTTCACAGGCGCGATCGATAATGGCGCGGCGCACTTTGGCGTAGCGGTGCACCTGCACCTCCGGCAGCAGCACGGATTCTTCGATCAGTGTGTAGGAATGCACGCGCACATCGGAAAACAGCAGCGAGCGGCGCACAGTGCCACCGGAAATAATGCATCCGCCGGACACCATGGAGTCCACCGCGTAGCCGCGTCGGTCGTCATCGTCGAACACGAATTTCGCCGGCGGCAATTGTGTCTGATAGGTCCAGATGGGCCACTGGTGGTCGTAGAGGTTGAGCGACGGAGTGGGCGATACCAGCTCCATATTGGCTTCCCAGAAGGCATCCAGGGTTCCCACATCGCGCCAGTAAGCTTGGTTGCCCTGCTGATCGCGGAAGCGGAAGGCATAGACCTCTTCGTTGTGGATGATGGAGGGGATGATGTCCTTGCCGAAATCGTGATCCGACCCCTCTTTCACCGCGTCTTTTTCCAGCAGATCCAGCAGGAATTCCGTGTCGAAAATATAGTTGCCCATGGAGGCCAAGCACACTTTCGGATTGCCCGGAACCGGCGTGGGCGCCGCGGGTTTTTCGTCGAAGCGCAGCACGCGATCATTTTCGTCCACGGTCATGACACCGAACGAACCTGCGGCTTCCTCCACCGGCACTTCCACACAGGAGACGGTGAGCTTTGCCTTTTTTTCCACGTGGTAGGCCAATATGTTGCCGTAATCCATCTGATACACGTGGTCGCCGGACAATACCATCACATATTTGGGATTGGCCGCGCGGATGATATCCACGTTCTGATAGAGCGCATCGGCGGTGCCCTGATACCAATTGGGTGAATTGCGCTGGGAGGCGGGCAGCACTTCCACATATTCGCCCAGTTCGCGTTTGAAATGACTCCAGCCGACTTGAATATGACGGATCAGCGAGTGGGCTTTATATTGCGTCAGCACCCCCACGCGGCGAATACCGGAATTGATGCAGTTGGAGAGGGGAAAATCGATGATGCGGAATTTGCCACCGAAATAGAGCGCGGGCTTGGCACGCCAATCGGTAAGTTCATACAAACGGCTGCCACGGCCACCGGCCAGAATCAACGCGAGTGTATCTTTGGTCAACCGGCTGACAAAACGCGGGTTGGGATGTTCCATGGGTTTATCCATTGAGGGCCTACTTATAGCTAGTCAAGATTGAGGGTTTATAAAATCTGCCAAATATCGCGAGCGTACTCTTTTATGGTGCGGTCGCTGGAAAAACGGCCGCTTGCAGCCGCATTCAATATGCTCATGCGCGTCCAGGCTGCGCGATCCTGATAGGTCTCTCCCGCCTTTTTCTGGGCTTCCACATAACTGCGAAAGTCTGCCGCCACCATCCAGGGATCGTCGTCCCGGCGTATGGCGTTGACGATCGGGTCGAAGATGCCCGGTTCAAACAAGCTGAAATGTCCGCACTCCAGAAGCTGCATCACCCGCTTGAGGTCCTCGTCATGTTCGATGATCTGGTTGGGCTTGTGCATCGCCCGGTAAGCGGGTATCTCCTCCACCCGCAGACCGAACAGGAAAAAGTTCTCGCCGCCGGCCGCATCCAGAATTTCGATGTTGGCGCCGTCATAAGTGCCTATGGTGACGGCGCCGTTCATCATGAATTTCATATTGCCGGTACCCGAGGCCTCTTTGCCGGCGGTGGAGATCTGTTCCGACAGATCCGTTCCCGGGCAGATCACCTCCATGCTCGATACTCGGTAATTCGGTAAAAACACCACCTGCAACAGATGTTTGACGGCGTTGTCGGCGTTCACCACCGTGGCCACATTGTTGATCAGCTTGATGATCAATTTTGCCAGGGCGTATCCCGGTGCTGCCTTGCCGCCGATCAAAACACAGCGCGGTTTGAGCTTGGCCGCGTCGCCGCGCTTGATGCGGTCATACAAATGAATGACATGCAGCACATTGAGCAGTTGCCGTTTGTATTCATGAATGCGTTTGACCTGCACATCGAACATGAACTGGGTATCAAAACACACCCCGCACTCCTTGTGAACCAGATTGGCGAGGCGGGCTTTGTTGTGCTGCTTGATCTGATACCAGCGCTCGCAGAAAGCGCTGTCGTGGACGTATTCCCGCAGGCCGCTGATGAGTTCCAGGTCAGTCACCCAGCGATCCCCCACCACCTCGGTGATCAGACCGGCGAGTTCGGTATTGCAATGGGCCAGCCAGCGGCGCGGCGTCACGCCATTGGTTTTGTTGTTGAACTTGGTGGGCCAGAGTTCAAAAAAGTCTTTGAACAGGCCGCGCTTCAACAGATTTGAATGCAGGGCGGCCACACCATTGACGGAAAAGCTGCCCACTATGCCCAGATACGCCATGCGCACATGGGACTCCTCGCCCTCCTCTATCAAGGACATGCGCTGCTGGCGTTGGGTGTCTCCGGGCCAGCGCAGCGCCACTTCGGCGAGAAAACGGGCGTTGATTTCATAGATGATGTCCAGCAGCCGCGGCAGGAGTTCGCGCATCATCCGCACCGGCCACTTCTCCAAAGCCTCGGGCAGCAGTGTGTGATTGGTGTAGGCCATGGTGCTGGTGGTGATGCGCCAAGCCACGTCCCACTCGAGAAAATGCTCATCCAGCAACAGGCGCATCAGCTCGGCCACCGCCAGAGTCGGGTGGGTGTCGTTGAGTTGAAAACAGTGCTTGCTGGCGAACTCGGAAAAGTTGTCCCCGTGCTGGCTCACCCAGGCATCCAGCACATCCTGCAGGCTCGCGGAGGCGAGGAAGTACTGCTGACGCAGGCGCAGCTCCTTGCCGTTTTCGCTGGTGTCATTGGGGTAGAGCACCATGGTGATCTGCTCCGCCTGGTTTTTGGCGGCCACGGCTTCCGTGTAGTCGCCCGCGTTGAACTCCTCCAGATCGAATTCGTCGGTGGCTGCGGCTTTCCACAGCCGCAAGGTGTTGACCACGCCGTTGTTATAACCCGGGATGGGCACGTCATAAGGCACTGCCAGCACATCGCTGGTGCCGGCCCAGCGCGCGCACTTGCGGCCGCGTTCATTGGTGTAGAACTCGGTATAGCCGTAAAAGCGCACCCGGCGGGTGAGCTCCGGACGCTCCAGCTCCCAGGGATTGCCCTCCCTCAGCCAGTGGTCCGGATACTCCACCTGGCGGCCCTGTTCGATGCGCTGATGAAACATGCCGTATTCGTAGCGTATACCGTATCCGGTCACCGGCAGGGCGAGGGTGGCGCAGCTGTCGAGAAAGCAGGCCGCCAGCCGGCCCAGGCCACCGTTGCCCAAGCCCGCGTCCAGCTCGTTCTGGCGCAGTTCCTCCAGGGTGGTGGCGTAGGCCTTGAGCGCTTCGCTCACCTGGTTTTCCATCTTCAGATTCAGTATGGCGTTGGACAGGGTGCGACCCAGCAGGAATTCGAGGGACAGATAAAAGACTTTCTTGGGATTGGTCAGACGCTCATGCGCCCGGGTATTGCGCCAGCGCTCCATCAATCGGTCGCGCACGGTCATCGACAGGGCGAGCAGCAGGTAGGTGGGCTGTTGCTGTTCAGTGTCAAAACGCCCCAGGGTGACATTGTAGTGACGCTGCAGATCAGCCATCACCTGTGCGGAGTCCATGCCGAGTATTACGGGTACATTTGCCGAATTCATTGCCTGTCTCCTCTGGAATTGTTGGGGTATGACGGCCGCAACTGCTGGATGACGGCTTCCGGTGCCGGGTGCTGCTTTGAATGTCTGGATCGCCCGTCCGCCGCAGAGCGCCCGTCAGCTCGAATGCTTGCGTATGGTCAGGGGCTGTCCCATGAGCAGATCGTCCTGGATATCACATTGGCTGGACATGCCGTAGAGCACCATCATGGCCTTTTCCTCGACGACCAGCGTCTGCTCAGGGTCCACATAGCGCTCCCGGGGCAGTCCATCCCCGGCGGCCGTATCCAGCAGTGCCACCCAATACCAACCGCCGGGCAGGGTGAAGGTCACGGCCTTGTCGCTGGAGTTGAACAGGGTCAGCAGGCAGTGCACGCAGCGTGCGTTCACCACCGATTCCAGCATCCAGCCCAGACAGCGCTCCTCCGGCTGAGTCCACTCGGCCTCGGTCATGGGACCGCCCTCTTTGTTGAGCCAGTGGATGTTGTAGCCGGCCTGGGTCACCTGCTCTTCAGGCTTATGGATGAAAAACGGGCTGCGCAGCAGGGGAAATTCCCGCCGCACGCGAATCACATTGCGGGCGAACTCGCGCAGGTTCCAATGGGACTGTTCCAGGCCCGGCCAGTCGAGCCAGTTCACTTCGTTGTCCTGACAATAGGCGTTGTTGTTACCCATCTGGGTGCGCCCCAATTCATCCCCGGCCAGCAGCATGGGCGTGCCCTGGCTGAGCAGCAGGGTGGCGAGGAAGTTGCGCTGCTGGCGCACGCGCATGGCATCTATGCGCTCATTCTTGGTCGGCCCCTCCACACCAAAGTTGTGACTGAAATTGGCGTGGTGACCGTCGTTGTTCTGCTCCTTGTTGGCGTGGTTGTGGCGCTGGTTGTAACTCACCAGATCGCGCAGAGTGAAGCCGTCGTGGCTGGTGACGAAATTTACGGTGCTGGAAGGCTTGCGGCCGGTGTGTTCGAAGAGATCGCTGGAGCCGTGAATCCGCCGGGCAAATTCCGGCAGCATGCCAGCATCGCCGCGCCAGTACCTGCGGATGGTGTCGCGGTAGCGGTCGTTCCACTCGGCCCAGCCGGTGGGAAAATGGCCGAGCTGATATCCCCCGGGCCCTATGTCCCAGGGCTCGGCTATGAGCTTTTTGGTGTTGAGCACAGGATCCTGGCGCACCGCATCGAAAAAACCGCCGTAAGGATCGAAACCGTGGGCTTCCCTTCCGAGCACCGGCGCCAGGTCGAAACGGAATCCATCCACTCCCATTTCCGTCGCCCAGTATCTGAGGCTGTCCATCACCAGTTGCAACACCCGGGGATGCCGGACATTGAAGGTATTGCCGCAGCCCGTGTCGTTGACGTAAAAGCGCGGGTCCTGGCTGAGCAGACTGTAGTAAGAGCGGTTGTCTATGCCGCGAAAGCTCAGGGTCGGCCCCAGATGGCTGCCTTCTGCCGTGTGGTTGTAAACCACATCCAGCAGCACCTCCAAGCCGGCATCGTGCAGATTGCTCACCATCTGCTTGAATTCCTGCGGATCGCCGCCGGACAAATACGCCGGGTGGGGCGTGAAAAAATTCAGCGTGTTGTAACCCCAGTAGTTCACCAGATTACGCTTGATGAGAAAGTGCTCGTCGATGAAGTAGTGCACCGGCAGGAGTTCCACACTGGTGACCCCCAGCTCCTTCAGGTAACGCACCACGGGTTCGCTGCCCAGGCCGGCGTAGGTGCCGCGCAAATGTTCGGGCACCAGGGGATTGAGCCGGGTGAAGCCTTTGACATGCAGCTCATAGACGATGGTGTCGCTCCAGGCGATAGGATTCACCAAAGGCCGCGGCGGCGGTGTGGGCGCGGTCACCACGCCCTTGAGGGCGGTGCGCGCGTTGTCGATGCGGTCGAAGGAAAAATCGAGGCTCGGATCCTTGAGGTCATAGCCGTAGTGTTCATCCCCCCAGACGAAATTTCCCGAGATGGATTTGGCATAGGGATCGAGCAGCAGCTTGTTGGGATTGAATCTGTGGCCGTTCTGGGGTTCGAAAGGTCCGTAGACCCTGTAGCCGTAGAGCGTGCCTGGGGCCAAGCCCTCCACATGGCCGTGCCACACGTAATCGGTGCAGGCGGGCAGGTCCAGACGCGCCACTGTCTCCTGCCCTGTCGAGTCGAAAATGCAGAGTTCCACCCGCTCGGCATGTTGCGAAAACAAGGCGAAGTTGACACCGCCATCCACCGGTGTGGCGCCCAGGGGATAGGGTGTCCCCTCCGTCACCTTGTATTGCCCGTCTTGCGTGCTTGAAGTCATGGTGCCGCCAGCAGTTTGTCCGGTCAGATATATCGGGTATCAGATTGGATCATCCACGCTCCCTTCAATCCAAACGAAAAATCAGGGTGGCCAGCGGCGGCAGACATACAGATATGGACCAGATGCGGCCGTGGCTCTCATTGGCCTCCGCCGGGCAGCCGCCGCTATTGCCGCGGTTCTCACCGCCATAAATGCTGGAATCCGTATTCAACACCTCGCGGTAATAGCCCGGCGCCGGCACCCCCAGACGATAGCCATCCCTTTGTACCGGCGTCATATTGGTCACCACCACCACCGGCGGAAACCCCTCGGCCTTGCGCACATAGGCGAATACCGAGTGATGGTAGTCATCCGCTTCAATCCATTCGAAACCCTGTGGATCGCAGTCGTGCTGATGCAGCGCCGGCTCGTGGCGGTAAAGATGGTTCAAATCCTGGACCAGTCGCTGCACGCCTCTGTGGTACTGCACCTCCAGCAGATGCCAGTCCAGGCTGTGATTGTGATTCCACTCCCGCCCCTGGGCAAATTCACCGCCCATGAACAGGAGCTTCTTACCCGGATGGGTCCACATATAGCCATAAAACGCCCGCAAGTTGGCAAACTTTTGCGCACCATCTCCAGGCATTTTGTCCAGCAGGGAGCGTTTGCCGTGCACCACTTCGTCATGGCTCAAGGGCAGGATGAAATTCTCATTGAATGCATAGAGCAGACTGAACGTCAGATCGTGATGGTGATACTGGCGGTGAATAGGGTCGTGCGACATGTAACGCAGGCTGTCATTCATCCAGCCCATGTTCCATTTGTAGCCGAACCCGAGCCCGCCCAAATGAACCGGATGGGACACACCCGGCCAGGCAGTCGACTCCTCCGCCACCATCATGATGTCGGGGAAGCGCTCGTACACTTTCTGGTTGATGCGCTTGAGCAGGTCTATGGCTTCCAGATTCTCCCGACCGCCATAGCGGTTGGGAATCCACTCGCCAGGATTGCGGCTGTAATCCAGATACAGCATGGAGGCCACAGCATCCACGCGCAATCCGTCCACATGGAAGCGCTCCAGCCAGTAAAGCGCATTGGAAAACAGGAAATTCGCCACCTCGCAGCGGCCGTAATTGTAGATGTAGGTATTCCAATCCGGGTGGAATCCCTGGCGGTTATCCGCGTGCTCGTAAAGCGGTGTGCCGTCAAAGCGCGCCAAGCCGTGACCATCCGAAGGAAAATGTCCGGGCACCCAGTCGATCAACACCCCCAGACCCGCCTGGTGGCATTCGTCGACGAAGAACATGAAATCCTGGGGCGACCCAAAGCGCGAGGTGGGCGCATAAAGCCCCACAGGCTGATACCCCCAGGAACCGTCGAAGGGAAATTCGCTCACCGGCATAAGCTGGATATGGGTGAACCCGAGGGATTTCACATAGGGAATCAATTGCGCAGCCAGATCCCGGTAACTCAGATATTGGCCAGGATTTTCCGGATCGCGGCGCCAGGACCCCAAGTGCACTTCATAAATGCTGATGGGATGATTCAGCGAAGACTGGTGGCGGCGATCGGACATCCACCCCTGATCGCGCCATTGATAATCCCGGGTATCCACCACTCGTGAGGCGGTGTGCGGAGGTATCTCGGCAGCAAAACCCATGGGATCCGCCTTGTGGGGCAGCAGATGGCCGTCGTGGGTTTTGATTTCGTATTTGTACAGCGTCCCCGGCCCCAGGCCGGGAATGAAAAGCTCCCAGACGCCGCTGGGAATGTGCTTGCGCATCATGTGATGGCGGCCGTCCCAGAAGTTGAACTCCCCCACCACCGATACTCGCCGCGCATTGGGCGCCCAAACACAGAAGCGCACGCCGCGCACACCCTCCTGTTCGGTCACCTGAGCACCGAGCCAGTCGTAAAGGCGTTCGTGGCGGCCTTCGCCGAACAGATAGAGATCCATATCCGTGACGGTGGTGCCGAACCTGTAGGGATCCTCCCGCACCTCCACATGATCGCCGTAGGTCAACCGCAACTTGTAGGGGAAACGCGCAGGCGCCGCCACCAGACCGGCGAACACGAAGTCGCGCAAATGGGTCAACTCGACCAGGGGGACATCATCGCTGTATGACAAAACTTCCACCCGGTCGGCACCGGGTGCCAATGTGCGCACCACATATTGGCCGGGCTCCCACTCATGCAGACCCAGCAGGGCAAAAACATCTTCACAATCGGAATGAACAAGGGAATCAATTTGGGACGGTGACAGAAAAGCCTTGTAGTTTGTCACAACGGGTTCCTTAATCTTCTTATTCTGCATCCCGGCCCCAAGGGGCACAGGATGACGGGTTGGAGTCAAAGCGCGTCAACCGCGCTCCATATCAATGGCGCGCAGCAAAGACTGGACGCGCTCTTCAGAAAACAGTAATTCCAGCGGTACCGCCAGTTTGCGCTGCCAGTTGGGATATTGGTAACTGGTGCCCGGCACATTGACCGGCTCCTCCAACAATTCGAGATCCTCGAGCTGCACCACAAACAGTTGCGACCGGCATTGGCTGACGCCGTGCAAGAGCGTGGCCGCGAAAGACTGCCGCATAGGTTCCGCCAAAAGTGTGGAAAACTGCTCGCGCTTCACCAGACCGAGCATTTCCAGCCATTCCAGCAGTCGCAATTTTTCCATATCGCGCTGCACCAGGACCTCCTCGTAATCCACCCCTTCCTCCAGCAGATTCAACTGCTGCCGCAGCTGCAAATCCGACCCGATCCACCAGCTGGCGATGGTGGGCACATCGTGATTGGTCAGCATAGCCAGAGCGCGCGGCTCGTAATCCTGAGGGGGGCGAAAACGACCGTCATCCAATTTTTCGAAATAGAACAGTTTGTTGGTGAAAATATTGGAAGCCTGCAATGCCTGGCGGAATTCCGGCGGCACAACGCCCATGTCCTCGGCAATCACCATGCACTGGTTGCGCACGCTCTCCAGCTTCAGCAATCCGAGCATCTCGCGGAAAGGATAAAAAATATAGGCACCATAGTCAGCCGTGTGGCCCGGCGGGCACCACCAGAGCCGCATCAGCGACATGGCGTGATCCATACGCAGGGCGCCGCAATGGGCCATATTGCTGCGCAAAAGATCGATGAAATGTTTGAAACCGGTGCAGCGCAAAGTGGCCGGATCCATGGGCGGCAACCCCCAGTTCTGCCCTTTCTCCGCCAGCGGATCCGGCGGCGCGCCCACAGCGGCCAAGCGGCAGAACAGGGAGAGATTAGTGGACACCTCGGCGCCGCCGCCATCCGCACCCACCGCCAGGTCCCGCATCAGACCGATCTTCATGCCGCAATTCTTGGCGTGGCGCTGACAGGCCTCCAATTGGCCATTGGCCAACCACTGCAGATAAGCATGGAACCTTATCCGCTCCGCATAGCGGGTGGCGGCGTCGCGACGCTCCTGCTCGCTCAACTCATCTATCTGCTGGGCGGTGGTCTCCGCCAACACCTGGTACAAACAGAAGTCCTGCAACACCGACGCGCCCTCCTCCACAAACGCCTGGAACTGCTGCGCGCGACGGCTGCCGACGGCCAGCTCATTGGCCTCGAACACTGCGTACATCTCGCGGAACACGGCCATCTTGGTGTTGTAAACAGCGGCGTAGGCCACTTTGTCCTGGGCGCGCAAACGCACCAGTATCGGCAGAATATCCGCTGTGTTTTTTTTGTATTCCGGCTCCCGCTCAGGATCTATATAAAGCGGGTTGAGAAAGCGCCGGTCGGAAGGGCTGTAGGGGCTGCAGTGGTTTTCCACCGGATAGCGAAGGGCGTGCAAAGGATTGAGACCGATCATATCGGCGCCGGCGGCTGCCGCCTCCGTGATCAGCAGTTTCAGATCACTGAAGTCACCGATCCCCCAGTTGCGGGCCGAGCGCAAGGTATAGAGTTGCACAATAATGCCCCAGGGACGCTTGCCTTGCAGTACCCACTCTGGTGTGAATGCTTGCGCAGGCACCACCACAAACTGCGTCTCCATCGTCCTGCTGGCATCGTCCGCCATATGCACGCGCAATTTGTGGTAACCAATTGGTAAATCCTGCACCACAATTGAACGCCGCGAATAGCGCGTGCCCTCATAAAGGTAATCCCCAGTTTCCGGATGTCCCTCGGGCACAAATGTTCCGGCGCGCACACCGCCGCCTTCGAGATAGATTTCGTATTGAAAAGTCGCGCCCAGCTCACTGGGAGAAAGATTGATATCGAAGTGCGCTTCAGGGCCCGCATCCGACATCAAAAAAGGGGGAAACCAATTGCGCCAGGGCTCAATATCCAAAGCATAAGCCTGATCGGCGATCACTTCAGGCGAGTCTATATTGACCCCCATGGCTTGCAGCAGTCTGCGGCGATTTTCCAGAGAAACGACGACCCGCTCTCCGCGGTAGTTGTAATACTCACTTGCAATGCCCCGCCAATAAAACAACTTATCTAAGTTGTCCATAAAATGTACACCGCCAATTGGTCTGCTGATGAAATTATTCGGCTTGTTTTTTCGAACAAGTCTAGCTTATCCCGTGCCAACTTCTAGCGATTGATCTGTGTCGAGAACATTGAATAAAAAAAGACCTGAGGACGCTGGAATATCCCGCGTCGCTACGCATCTTTACACGCCTGATTTCCAGACGAACGGTTAAAAGTTTTGTTGCAGATATTCCTTCGCCATGGCGGAAGCAGGCGAATTGGACGCTGCCACCTCATCCAGCAGCTTGCGCGCCTGAGCAGTGGAACCCTGGGCGTGATAGATCCTCGCCAATTTGAATTTGGCTTCCGGTGTCTTCTGGTGGCTCGGATATTTGTCGATCATCTGCTTGAACCACTTTTGCGCCTGCTCCGAATCATTTTTTTGCAGGTAAATCTGACCGAGCCAATAAAGAGCATTGGCGGCGTAGTGGCCGGAAGGAAAATCGCGCAGATATTTTTGCAAAGCATCCGCACCGCCATCGAAGTCCTTTTTCTTTAAAACCAAATCTATGGCGTTTCTATAGGCGGCAAGTTCATCTGCCTGGGCGGCATCCAATGGCTTGCTCGGTGGAGAATCCGTGGAGGGAATGGAGGGTGAGGCCGCAACCGCAGTGCTGTTGCCGCTGGACAACTGGCTGAGCCTGCGGTCGAGATCCAGGTAATCGTCCATGCGCTGCTGCTTCAGCTGGCGCAGCTCAAACGACTGTTGTTCCACCAGTCCCCGCAGCTCCAACACCTCTTGCTGCAACAACTGCAACTGATAGTACATTTCCGCCTGAGCACCTGCATCCGCCGCCGCAGCCGCGCGGGGCTGCCCCTGCTGGGAGGGTCTTCCGCCCAACGGCTGGGACTCTATGATCTGAACCTGGGCGATTCCGGAAGAGGCCACCATCACCAGGATGGCGGCGGAGACAGGTCTGAACATCATCAGTGGTGACTTACTTGTAGCTCAACTCGACGCGGCGGTTTTTCGCCCATGAGGTCTCGTTGCTGCCCAGATCCACGGGGCGCTCTTCACCGTAGCTGACGGTCTCGATACGGGAGCTGTTCACGCCTTGCAGAACCAGGAAGTCGCGAACCGCATTTGCCCGACGCTCACCCAGAGCCATGTTGTACTCGCGGGTGCCGCGCTCATCCGCGTGACCTTCCAGACGCACGTCATGGGAATTGCCGCGCAGGAATTCAGCGTGTGCGATCAGTGCAGCGCGCGCCGCGGGCAGCAGTACAGCGGAGTCGAATTCAAAGTAGAAGACGGTGGCCACATCGGCGATGGCACCAAAGCCGTCATCTGCCGTGCTGACGCCCGGATCGGTAAAGCCAGTGTCAGTGGTGGTGGGGGTGGGTGTTACATTTGCGTTGGGGTCTTCTTCCACCTGCTGATTGCTGGAGCAACCAGCCATCAACCCCAGGACCACGGTCAGAACTGCGAAGGATTTGAACGGTTTGAACATTTTCTTATACTCCCAAGTGAACATGAAATTTAGAAATAACGAGTGAATTATTTAGCAAACGGGGACCAAGCAGGCTCCCTTACGTCCCCTTGTTTCGACGGTAAGCGAAACTTAACACCAGCATCCATAGAGACCGCGGCCAATACACCTTTATTCTGGTGCTGTGTTGCGTATAGTAGCATAGCCCCGTTTGGCGCGATGCTTGGTGATTCATCCAGCCACGTCTCCGTCAGTATACGCATGTTACCAGTTTTCAAATCCTGCCACGCAATATGAAAAATGCCTTCGTGGCGGTGGACCATGACCAGACTTTTGCCATCGGGCGATAACCTCGGCCGGGCATTGTAGTCACCCTCGAAGGTCAGCCTCTCCACCCTGCCGCTCGCCAAATTCACCTGATATATCTGCGGACTGCCACCGCGATTGGAGGTGAACACCAGCCCTCTGCCATCGGCAGTCCAGTTGGGCTCTGTGTCTATGGCGAAATGATTGGTGATGCGCTGAAATTTGCGCGAGGCGATTTCCAGTGTGTAAATCTCAGGGTTTCCGTCCTTCGATAACACCATGGCAAGTGAGCGATCATCCGGAGACCAGGCGGGTGCGCCGTTCAAACCTTCGAAGTTCGTCACCTGGGTGCGCTGACCGGTTGCCAGCTCCTGAATGAAAATGGCCGGGCGCGATGTTTCAAAAGAAACATAGGCCACTCGTTTCATGTCGTTGGACCAGGCAGGCGAAAGCAGAGGCTCACTGGAGGCAAACAGAACCCTGTCGCGGGCACCGTCGGCATCCGCATAGGTGAGCCGGTAGCGGCCGGGCCCGGGGCGGCGCAAATCCTCGATATAGAGAATCTTGGTACTGAAGGCGCCGCGGATGCCGGTGATGGCTTCATACACCGCATCGCTGACCGCGTGGGCTATATCGCGCAGCTGCGCCTGCGTTCCCGCCACCTGCTTTTGAAACACTTTGCGCTGGGACAGCACATCATAGAGTTCAAATTGAGTCTGATAACTGCCACCGGCGTACACCATCTGGCCGATGACCAGGTAAGACGCGCCCAGCATACGCCAGTCCCGATAAAACACTTCCGCTTGAGATCTGGGCATGGCGATCATATCGGTTTTGGGAATGGGCCGGAAAAATCCGCTGCGCAATAGATCGGCCGATACTATGGCCTGGATATCCTCGGGCAAACCATTGCTGCCGGAAAACGGCACTATGGCGATAGGTGTGGGATTGTCCATGCCGGAAGTGATTTCGATGGTCAGCCCCGCCCATACCGGGCGGGCAAAAAAACCGAGCATCAATATGAGGAACCCAAAATATCTCACTGTCTTAAATCCTGTGGTCGAAATACCAAATTTAATTCCCGATAAAACCGCTCAAACACTTCGCGCGGCATCTCTTTAACCTCCGGGAACTGCTCTGCCTTCTTCACCGCCTGCACAGCCGAGCGATCGAACAGCGAATCTCCGCTGCTTTTGATCACATCCACATTCACCACACGGCCCGTAGGCACCAGTTGAATTCGCAGTTCACACTGCATTCCATTGCGCGCCGAAGGCGGTCGGCTCCAATTCTGTTCAATGCGCTGGGCTATGGCACTCATGTAGCTCTGCGCCTCCACCGCATAGGACTGTTCAGCGAGCTGTAGCTCTTCCTGGGCCAGCGCTTGCTCAAACGCCTGCTGCTCCTGCTGACGGCGCGCCTGCTCCCGCTGCTTTTTTTCGGCTTCTGCGCGCGCCTTGCGCTCCGCTTCCTGCTTTGTTTTCTGCTCCTGTTCCTTTTTCTTGCGCTCGGCTTCAGCTTGCTTTTTTTTGGCCTCTTCCTGTTTTGCCAGTTCCTGTCTGCGTTTCAATTCCTGCTGTCTTTTTTGTTCCTCGAGCTGCTTCTGCCGCTCCTGCTCACGGCGTTTTTTTTCCAAGTCCACCACTTGGGGCTTGTCTGCCACAGCTTTGGCTTTGCTCTGATCTTCCAGTTTGACCAGTTTTGCCTGTACGAAATTAGGCCGTTTGATTTCCGGTGGTACAGGCGCACTCATCCAGCCGATCACCACAAAATACAGCAGTGCCCCATGCAGCCCCAGGCTGACCACTAAGGGCACCAGCTGCCTTTCCAACCACATCATCACCATGTCAGTCAGAGTCGCGGCGGATCTGTGACCAGGCCAACCGACGGTGCTCCCGCGCTCTGCAGCTCCGTCATCAGCGCCACCACCACCCCATAGGGCACGTTGGTATCCCCCCAGACCAGCACAGGCGTAGTCGGCTTTTGCCGCAACACCTTGGAAACGGTCTCACTGATTTCCTTCAAGGGTTTTGCGCGCTGCTGATCCTGACCCAGATTCAGATAATAGGTGCCGTCCGGCTTTACCGACACTATCAGAGGCTCTTCGTCTTTATTTTCCATGGGCGTCGAAGGTGCCTGAGGCAAATCCACTTTGACTCCCTGCATGAGCAGAGGCGCGGTCACCATGAACACCACCAGCAACACCAGCATGACGTCTATGTAGGGCACCACATTGATTTCTGCCATGGGTTTGCGTTTTTGCGGGGCTGGCATGATGGGCTCCTAGCCGGCGTGGATCTGACGGTGCAACACCGTCGAAAATTCTTCGGCAAAGGTTTCGTAATTGGCTTTCAATTGCTCGGCCCTGGCGGCAAAGCGGTTATAGGCCAGCACCGCCGGAATCGCCGCAAACAATCCCATAGCGGTCGCCACCAATGCTTCGGAAATACCGGGTGCCACAGTTGCCAGTGTCGCCTGATGGACATTGGCCAGGCCGCGGAAGGAATTCATGATCCCCCACACAGTGCCGAACAGGCCCACATAGGGACTGACAGAGGCGACGCTGGCGAGAAATGGCAGATTTTGCTCAAGCTTTTCCTCCTCCCTCGCCAATGCGACACGCATAGCGCGCTGGGTGCCTTCCATGATGGCGTCCTTATTGGTTCCGGGCTGCTGCCGCAAGCGGGAAAACTCTTTGAATCCCGCGCGAAAAATATTTTCCACACCATCGGTGGCGCCGCGAGAGGCGTTGCCATTGCCCTGGCGATACAGCTGTGTGAGATCTATGCCCGACCAGAACTGGCGCTCGAAGGCCAACATGGCTCTTCTGGCTCGCGCCTGATAAATGCCTCTCTGCACGATCATGTACCAGGATACAGCGGAGGCAAGCAGCAGCAGCGCCATGACCAGTTGCACCAAAAGGCTGGCGTTGGCGATCAAATGCCAGATGGAAAGGGGTTCGGCTGAAGTCATGAGTGCAGGAGCCCTTGTGTTTTTTTAGCGAGCCGGACGCGAAAAAGTCCGGGAAAGGATAGGTTTGTTACGAAACACATACAAGCTGATCGGCGCCCGTGCGCTGCCCCTTCCATTGCCGCTTCTACGGAATTGTGTGAGCAGTCACCGATTTGACGGCCCGAAACAGAACGCAGGGGTTGGAGCGTGGACAATAACGGGAGTTCCATAAGGGGAGAAACGGGCGGCGAGTGATCCGCTGGGATGGGTCGGAGACGCGATTTTATCCAGCTTGCCCCCGGCCCGCCATAGCCCGCGCCGAATATTCTTTAGACGCCCGGCAATTCCTGCTGGCCGTTGCGATTGGCCGCCAGACCGAAATGATCGTAGGCGTTCTGTGTCGCCATGCGTCCCCGCGCCGTGCGCACCATATAACCCTGCTGAATCAGATAGGGCTCCAGCACGTCTTCTATAGTGTCGCGCTCTTCGCTGATGGCCGCCGCCAGACTGTCCACCCCCACAGGGCCACCACCGAATTTCTCCATCAGCGCCAACAACAGCCGGCGATCCATATGATCGAAACCGCAGGCGTCCACATTCAGCATATTGAGGGCGGCATCCGCTATGGTCGCAGTGATCACCCCCTGATGCTTCACTTCCGCGTAATCCCGCACCCGCCGCAACAGGCGGTTGGCGATGCGCGGAGTGCCGCGGGAGCGTTTCGCCACTTCCGCCGCGCCCTCCGGCTCCAGTTGCACCCCCAGCAACTGAGCGGAACGCAGCACTATCTGCGTAAGGTCCGCCACATTGTAAAACTCCAGGCGCTGCACTATGCCGAAGCGGTCGCGCAGTGGGGAGGTGAGCAGCCCGGCGCGTGTGGTGGCGCCCACCAGGGTAAAGGGTGGCAGATCGAGTTTGATGGAGCGGGCCGCCGGGCCTTCGCCGATCACTATATCGAGCTGATAGTCCTCCATGGCGGGATAGAGAATTTCCTCCACCACCGGACTCAGCCTGTGTATTTCATCGATAAAGAGCACATCCCCCGGCTCCAGATTGGTCATGAGCGCCGCTAGATCGCCGGCTTTTTCCAATACAGGGCCTGAGGTGGTTCTGAGATTGGCATCCATCTCCGCGGCGATGATGTTGGCCAGGGTGGTTTTGCCCAGACCCGGCGGGCCGAACACCAGTGTGTGATCCAGGGGTTCACCGCGCTTTTTCGCCGCGCCTATAAAGATCTCCATCTGCTCCCGCACCACCGGCTGACCTATGTAATCGCGCAGACACTTGGGTCTGATGGCGCGGTCCTGCTGGTCCTCTCGAGGTTTGGCTGCGCCGTCAATCAAGCGGCCTGATGCGAAATTATCGGGATCGATCATAGGGTCGGCATCGAGGGTTTATCGGGGCATCATGCTGCGCAGGGCCAGACGTATCAGATCTTCACTGCGCTCCACGGGTTGTTCGGCCAACACCGCATTGATGGCCTTGGCGGCTTCGGTGGGTTTGTATCCCAGGGCGATCAGGGCGCTCTCGGCATCCGCCAGCATCTGATTCTGGGGGCCGGCCACAGCTTTCACCACCGCGGCAGTCTCCGCGCCCACAGGCCCGGACCAGTCGCGCAGGCGATCGCGCATTTCCACCACCAGGCGTTCGGCGGTCTTTTTGCCGACGCCCGGCAACTGTACCAGGGCATTGAGATTGTTGCTCATCACTGAGCGCACAAATTCCGCGCTGTCCATTCCGGACATGATCCCCAACGCCATCTTGGGCCCCACATTGCTGACCTTGATCAGCTGACGAAACAGCGCGCGATCCTCCAGTGAGACAAACGCAAACAGCTGCTGGGCCGTTTCACTCACTGAAAAGTGTGTATGCAACACCACAGTGCTGCCGACTTCCGGCAGCTGATAAAAGGTGGTCATGGGCGCAAGCAGGTCATAACCCACTCCCTGCACATCCACCAGCAGATGGGGGGGATGCTTCTCCAGC
>Ga0065721_10000286_pt1 | contig 20912 bp, 20 predicted proteins | sample Mesricmetagenome_FD_59108 | JGI IMG/M metagenome (GOLD analysis project Ga0065721, IMG submission 59108) | Mesophilic microbial community from rice straw/compost enrichment Sample: eDNA_1 v2 (version 2) | ecosystem: Engineered > Solid waste > Grass > Composting > Bioreactor | place: USA: Davis... | reverse complement strand
GGCATGTGGATCATGAATGTCAGCTACTGGGGCTTCAACCAGGTACATCATCCAGCGCGCGCTGGCGGCCAAGGACCTGAAGGAAGCGCAGAAGGGCGTGCTGTTCGCCGCGTTCCTGAAGCTGCTGATGCCGGTGATCGTGGTGCTGCCGGGCATCGCCGCGGTGATGCTGGCGCCCTCGCTCGAGCGTCCCGACCAGGCCTACCCGACGATGATGGGCCTGCTGCCCAGCGGCATCCTCGGCCTGGTGTTCGCCGCGCTGGTGGCCGCGATCGTGGCCTCGCTGGCATCGAAGATCAATTCGGTCGCGACCATATTCACCCTGGACTTCTACGCCAAGATGCGCCCGGACGCAGACCAGCCGAAGCTGGTGCGCGTGGGCCGCATCGCCGCTGCGCTGTCGGTGCTGATCGGCATCCTCGCCGCGCGCCCGCTGCTGGGCAGCTTCGACCAGGCCTTCCAGTACATCCAGGAATACACCGGATTCTTCACCCCGGGCATCGTGGTGATCTTCGTGCTGGGCCTGTTCTGGAAGCGCGCCAACCAGGCCGGTGCGCTGGCCGCGGCGATCGGTTCGTTCGTGCTGTCGGTCGTGCTCAAGCTGGCCTGGCCCTCGCTGCCGTTCATCGACCGCGTCGGCCTGGTGTTCCTGTTGGCCCTGGCGCTGGCCGTGGCGGTGTCGCTGGCCACCGCACCGCAGCGCGAAGGCAGCGACCTGATCCGCACCGACGACATCGACTATTCGACCACCGCCGCGTTCAACATCGGCGCCCTCGGCGTGGTCGCCATCCTCGTGGCGCTGTACGCGGTCTTCTGGTGAGCGCGGGGCCGTCCAGCGGACAGCAGCCGGACCCGCGCCCGGGATCGGTCCCGGCGCGGGCCCGCATCGAGGACGTGGCGGCCGCGGCCGGCGTCTCGATGAAGACCGTCTCGCGCGTGCTCAACAACGAGCCGGGCGTGCGCGAATCCACCCGGCTGCGCGTGCGCGAGGTGGTGGCGGCCCTCAACTACCGTCCGGACCCGTCCGCGCGCAGCCTCGCCGGCGCCCGCTCGTACCTGGTCGCGCTGCTGTACGACAACCCTTCGCCGAATTACCTGATGGAAGTGGTGACCGGCGTGGTCGAGGCCTGCGAGGCCCACCACTACGGCATGCAGATGCAGCCGCTGGCGTACAAGGCGCCGGGTTGCCTGGAGGCGCTGGATTCGCTGCTGGCCGGCTCGCGCCTGGACGGCCTGATCCTCACCCCGCCGCTGACCGACAGCGACGAGCTGCTGGACCTCCTGGACCAGCGCGGCATCCCGTTCGCCTGCATTTCCCCGTACAAGCGCGAAGGCCGCATCGGCGTGTCGCTGGATGAACACGACGCGGTGTGCGAACTGGTGGCCCACCTGGTGGCGCTGGGCCATCGTCGCATCGGCCATGTGCGCGGGCATCCGGACCATGGCGCCAGCGAGTGGCGCCTGGCCGGCTACCGCACCGCGCTNCGCCGCGCCGGCCTGTGCTACGACCCGGAACTGGCGGTCAACGGCGAGTTCTCGTTCGACTCGGGCCTGGAAGCCGGCCGCCGCCTGCTGTCGCTGCCGCAACGGCCCACGGCGATCTTCGCCGCCAACGACGACATGGCCGCCGGNGTGATGCGCGCGGCCAGCGAGATGGGCNTGCGCGTGCCGGCCGAGGTCTCGGTCTGCGGCTTCGACAACACGCCCATCGCCAAGCACATCTTCCCGCAGCTGACCACGGTGCAGCAGCCGACCCGGGACATGGCCCAGGTGGCGACCATGCAGTTGCTGGCGGCGATCCGCGACCGCGGTGCCGGCAGCATGGTGCACATGCCCTACGCGCTGCAGCTGCGCGATTCCACCGGGCCGGCCCCGCTGGANTGAGGCCGGCGCNCCGCGCTCAGGCCGCGTCGCGCACCACGATCCGCAGCGGATCGTCCCACTGCCGCAGCAGCTCGGCNTCGCGTGCCNTGGCCGCGTGCAGGTGGGCTTCCTTGACGTGCCCGTAGCCGCGGATCTGGTCCGGGATGGAGGCGATCTGCGCGGCGAGGCCGACGTTGCCACCGTCCAGCTTCTGCAGCAGGCGCTCGATGGTGGCGAAGTAGTCCTCCACCAGCTGCCGCTCCATGCGCCGCTCGGCGGTGCGGCCGAACGGATCGAATGCGGTGCCGCGCAGGAACTTCAGCTTCGCCAGCCAGCGGAACGCGGTGAACACCCACGGACCGTACTCGCGCTTGACGAGGCGGCCGTGCTCGTCCTTCTTCGCCAGCAGCGGCGGCGCCAGGTGGAAGTGCAGGCGGTAGTCGCCCTCGAACTGCTGCTGCAGGCGGCGCTGGAAGTGGCCGCCGGTGTACAGGCGCGCGACCTCGTACTCGTCCTTGTAGGCCATCAGCTTGAACGCGTAGCGCGCCACCGCTTCGGTCAGCGCGGTGGAGCCGGGCACGCGTTCCTGTTCGGCGGCGCGGACCTTCTCCACCAGCTTCGTGTAGCGCTCGGCGTAGGCGCGGTCCTGGTAGGCGGTCAGGAACACGCGGCGGCGTTCGACCAGTTCCTCCAGGCTGCGCGACAGGCGCAGGTCGTCCAGCGGCAGCGGTGCGACGTTGCCGGTGGCGGTATCCAGGGGCGAGGCATGGCCATTGCCGGCGGCCTCGGCCGCCGAGGCCGGGAGCCCCCGCCACTCGCGCCCGCCGGTGGCCGGACGCGGCGCGCTGGTGCTGCCCCATTCGCTGCCTTCCCAGTCGCCGGGCGGCAGCACCTGCAGGTCGTCGGCGAACTCNTCCGCCGCGGTGACCGGGTTGGCGACCAGGCCGGCGGCCTTGGCCACCGCATCCGGGTCCACCGCCGCCAGTCGACCCCAGGCGAAGGCCTGCTTGTTCATCTCCACCGCTGCGCCGTTGAGCTCGATCGCGCGCATCAGCGCGCCTTCGGACAGCGGCACCAGGCCAAGCTGCCAGGCGTAGCCGAGCATGAACAGGTTGGTGGCGATGGCGTCGCCCAGCAGCGCGGTGGCCAGCTGGGTGGCGTCGAGCAGGCGCGGCTCGCGCCCGCCCAGGGCCAGCTTCACCCCGGCGATGATCTCGGCCGCGGGGAAGTGCAGGTCGGGCCGGGTGGTGAAGCTGCCCGGCATGGCCTCGTAGGTGTTGAGCACCACTTCCGAGCGCTCGGCGCGCACCTTGGACAGGGCCCAGTAGTCGTTGACCACGACCATGTCGCAGCCAAGCACCAGGTCGGCCTCGCCGGCGGCGATGCGCACGGCGTGGATGTCGGCCGGCCTGCGCGCCAGGCGCACATGGGTGGTGACCGCACCGCCCTTCTGCGCCAGTCCGGTCTGGTCGAGCACGGTCGCGCCCTTGCCTTCCAGGTGGCCGGCCATGCCCAGCAGGGCGCCGATGGTGACCACGCCGGTGCCGCCCACGCCGGTGATCAGGATGTTCCAGGGACGCTCCAGTTCCGTACGCACCTGCGGTGCCGGCAGGTTGTCGAACAGGGCCGCGGCCTCGGCGCGCGGGCCCTTGCGCGGGCGGCCGCCGTGCACGGTGACGAAGCTGGGGCAGAAGCCCTCGACGCAGCTGTAGTCCTTGTTGCAGTTGGACTGGTCGATCTGGCGCTTGCGCCCGAACTCGGTCTCCTGCGGCAGCACCGACACGCAGAAGCTCTTCTGCCCGCAGTCGCCGCAACCCTCGCACACCAGGGTGTTGACCATCACCCGCTTCTGCGGGTCCTCGAGCTTGCCGCGCTTGCGCCGGCGCCGCTTCTCGGTGGCGCAGGTCTGGTCGTAGATCAGGATCGAAACGCCCTTGACCTGGCGCAGGCGCTGCTGCACCGCGTCCAGTTCCCTGCGGTCGTGGAACTCCACGCCCGGCGGGAACAGCTCGCGCTTGTGCCAGCGCGAGATGTCATCGCTCACCAGGACGATGGTGTCGATGCCCTCGGCGCGCATCTGCCAGGCAATGTCCGGGACCGTCAGCGTGCCGTCCACCGGCTGGCCGCCGGTCATGGCCACCGCGTCGTTGTAGAGGATCTTGTAGGTGATGTTCACCTTCGCGGCGACGGCCTGGCGGATCGCCAGCGAGCCGCTGTGGAAGTAGGTGCCGTCGCCGAGGTTCTGGAACACGTGCTCGGTCTCGGTGAACGGCGCCTGGCCCGCCCAGGTGACGCCTTCGCCACCCATGTGGGTGAAGGTGTCGGTGGAGCGGTCCATCCAGGTGACCATGTAATGGCAGCCGATGCCCGCCAGCGCGCGCGAGCCTTCCGGCACGCGGGTGCTGGTGTTGTGCGGGCAGCCGGAACAGTAGTGCGGCACGCGCGGGAACTGCGCGCGCGGCAGCGCCATCTCCGCTTCCTTCTCCTCCATCCAGCGCAGGCGCTGCTCGATGGATTCGGTCGTGAAAAAGCGCTGGATGCGGCGGCCGATCACGCCGGCGATGGTGGCCGGGGTCAGCTCGCCGGTGGACGGCAGGATCCACTCCCCGGCTTCGTCGTACTTGCCGACGATGCTCGGGCGGCGGCCCCAGTCGGCAGGCCAGTTGTAGAACTGTTCCTTCATCTGCCGCTCGATGAAGGCGCGCTTCTCCTCCACCACGACGATGTCTTCCAGCCCGCGGGCGAAGGCGGCGATGCCCTGTGGTTCCAGCGGCCAGCTCATGCCGACCTTGTACACGCGGATGCCGATGTCGCGGCANGCNTCCTCGTCCAGGCCCAGGTATTCCAGGGCCTGCAGCACGTCCAGGTAGCTCTTGCCGGTGGTGACGATGCCCAGCCGCGCGCGCGGCGAGTCCAGCACGATGCGGTCGACCTGGTTGGCGCGGGCGAAGGCCTGGGCCGCGCGCACCGCGTAGCGGTGCAGGCGCATCTCCTGGTCCAGCGGCGGATCGGGCCAGCGGATGTTGAGTCCGCCCGGCGGCAGCTCGAAGTCCTCCGGCAGCACGATCCGGCGCGCGAACGGATCCACGTCCACCGATGCGGAGGATTCCACCGTCTCGGCGATGGTCTTGAAGCCGATCCAGCGTCCCGTGTAGCGGCTCATCGCCCAGCCGACCAGGCCCAGGTCGAGGATGTCCTGCACGCCGGCCGGATTGAGCACCGGCATCATCGCGCTGACGAACTCGTCCTCGCTGCCGTGGGGCAGGGTCGAGCTGCGGCAGGCATGGTCGTCGGCGGCCAGCGCCAGCACGCCGCCATGCCGGGAGGTGCCGGCGGCGTTGCCGTGCTTGAACACGTCGCCGCAGCGGTCCACGCCCGGACCCTTGCCGTACCACATGGCGTACACGCCATCGACCTTGGCCCCGGGGAACAGGTTGGTCTGCTGCGTGCCCCAGACCATGGTCGCGCCCAGGTCCTCGTTGAGGCCCGGCTGGAAGCGCACCCTGGCCGCTTCCAGGTGCTTGCGCGCGCGCCACAGCTCCAGGTCGAAGCCGCCCAGCGGGCTGCCGCGGTAGCCGCTGATGAAGCCGGCGGTGTCGAGTCCGGCCGCCGCGTCGCGCAGCTGCTGCATCAGCGGCAGGCGCACCAGCGCCTGTACGCCGCTCAGGTAGATGCGGCCATCGCGCCGGGTATAGCGATGCTCCAGCGCGTAGTCGGCGTCGAAGGTGGCGAGCCCGGGCTGGTTGGCGGACGCGGGCGAGGTCAGTTCGGCGGTACTGGTCATGACAGGCCTGAGCGTGGCTGTGCCGGGCGCCCGGCTGAGCGCGACATCATAATCAAGCTCGCGCCCCGGGACATTGAACGCAGCAATAAGGGCCAAGGTTGGTTAGCATTGGCGCGGGAGGGATCTTCTCTCGGGGGAAAAACGACGTGAAGAAGTTGAGTTTGGTGCTCGCGCACCTGCTGGTGCTGGTCCCGGTCNTGGCGTTGGCGCAGTCGCTGCCGGCGCCCAAGGAGTTCTATTTCGACGAGGACAGCCTCACCACGCGCGAGCTGATCGCCGTGCAGGGCGATGGCGACGAGGTCGTGGAGCGCCTCACGGCCACGATCCAGAGGCGCCCGAGCGACGTGGAGCCGCGCGTGCAGCTGGCCCACATCGCGATGCGCTCCGGCCGCACCGAGCTCGGCACGCAGCTCTACGACGCGGCGCTGAAGGCCGTGTCGGGCAAGCAGCGCCTGCAGCGCGCCGTGGTCTGGAACTACGGCTGGGACCTGTTCCGCAACGGCGAGCCGCAGCGCGCGCTGGAGCAGTGGTCCGGGCTGGTGGGTGGCTGGCCGGCGGCGCCCGGCTGGCAGCCGCCGACCTTCGCCCTGGTGCTGTGGACCCTTGGCCGGCGGGATGAGGCGGTGAAGTGGTACGCGGCCGCGGTCCGTACCGAGCCGCAGCAGTGGAGCGATCCGGCCAACCACGCCACCCTCCTGCCTGACTGGACCGAGGAGGAGCGGACGGTGCTGGCGGAGGTCCACCGGGCCTGGGAAGCCAATCCGCCGACCTGGCCCTGATCCGGTCCGTGCGTGGGACAATGATCGTCCCCCACACGGCCACGCCCCCATGACCTGCATCGACCCCGGAAGCGACCCCTGCCCGGCGTGCACGNACGCCTGCGTACGGAGGCAGTGAGGGCGGTTCGATGGCGTTCGATGCATTTGCCCTGATCCTGGCCATGCTCGCCCTGGGCATGGCCATGGGCCGCACCACCCTGCTCCCGGACAACGCATCCGAGGTGCTCAACCTGGTGGTGCTCTACGTCTGCCTGCCCGCGGCGGTGCTGCTGTACGTGCCGCGACTGCACCTGGAATGGTCGCTGCTGGGCATGGCCCTGACGCCGTGGATCCTGATGGGCGCGACCTGGCTGCTGGTCGCGCTGNCCGCGCGCGCATGGAAGTTCGGCCGCGAGCAGTACGCGGTGCTGCTGCTGTGCGTGGGCCTGGGCAATACCAGCTTCCTCGGCTACCCGATGGTGCGCGCGCTGCTGGGCGAGAGCGCGGTGCAGTACGCGGTGGTGTACGACCAGTTCGGCACCTTCGTGATGCTGTCCACGCTCGGCCTGTACATCTGCGCGCGCTACAGCGGCGATGCCCCTCCGGGTCCGCGCGAGATGGCCCGGCGGATCGGGCGCTTCCCGCCGGCGTGGGCGCTGCTGCTGGGCCTGACGGTGATGCCGGCCGACCCGCCGCACTGGATCGGCGCGGGCCTGCAGCGACTGGCCGACTCCATGCTGCCGCTGGTGATGCTGGCGGTGGGCCTGTCGATCCGGCTGCGCCTGCCGCGCGAGGAGCTGGGCCCGCTGGCCACCGGCCTGGCGCTCAAGCTGGTGGTGATGCCGGCCATCGCCCTGCCGCTGTCGCTGCTGTTCGGCATGCCGCCGCTGATGCTGCGCGCCAACGTGCTCGAATCGGCGATGCCGACCATGGTCTCNGNCGCGGCCCTGGCCATGGCCCATGGCCTGGCGCCGCGGCTGTGCGCGGGCCTGGTCGGCTACGGCATCGTCGTATGCCTGGCCACGCTGCCGGCCTGGGCCTGGCTGCTGGGACGCATCCACGGCTGACGGCCGGGGCAGCGGCCGCGCGTCGCAGCGGCGTCAGTCGGCCGGTACCGTGCGCGGCAGCGCCCAGGCGCGCAGCGCCTCGACCTGCTCGGCCATCAGCACCGACAGCGGCCGGGTGTTGCGGATCTCGTCCATCAGCAGGGGGGTGTCCAGCACCCGCTGCTCGCCGTGGGCGGCGTACAGGCCGGAGACGATGGCCTGCTCGATCTCGGCGCCGGAGAAGCCGTTGGCCGCCGCCGCCAGCGCCGGCAGGTTGAAGNCGTCCGGCGGCAGTCCGCGCGCCGCAAGGTGGATGCGCAGCAGTTCCACCCGCGTGTCCGGGTCGGGCAGGTCGACGAAGAAGATCTCGTCGAAGCGGCCCTTGCGCAGCAGTTCGGGCGGCAGGTGCTGGACCTGGTTGGCGGTAGCCACCAGGAACACCGGCGCCTTGCGTTCGGCCATCCAGGTCAGCAGGTAGCCCAGCACCCGGCGCGACACGCCGCCATCGCCCTCGCCGCCGTCGGCCGCCACGCCCTTCTCGATTTCGTCGATCCACAGCACGCAGGGGGCCAGCTGGTCGGCCGAAGCCAGCGCCGAACGCAGGTTCTGCTCGGTCTCGCCATGGTACTTGGCGTAGAGGGTGCCGAAATCCAGGCGCAGCAGCGGCACTCCGAAGCCGGCGGCGATGGCCTTGGCCAGCAGCGACTTGCCGCAGCCCTGCACGCCCAGCAGCAGGATGCCGCGCGGCGGGTCCAGGCCCGGCGGCGGCGAGCCGGCGAAGGCGGCCTTGCGCAGCTGCACCCAGCGCTTGAGCCGCCGTGCGCCGGCCACCTCGTCCATGGCCGCGGTGTCGTACTCGTAGTGCAGGTGGCCGCTGCGGTTGAGCAGCTCGAACTTGAGTTTCGCCAGCTGCGGCAGGTCGGAGGCGGTGAGGGCGCCGTCGGCGTGGATCAGCTGGCGCGCGATGCGGCGCGCGTCGTGNAGGTCCAGGCCGTGCAGGTTGCGCACGATCTGCTGCACCGCCTCGGCGTCGACCTCCACCCGGCGGCCGCCGTGCTCCCGCGCGTAGGCCTCCGCCTCCTCGCGCACCAGCTTCAGCAGGGCGGCCGCGTCGGGCAGGCGGGGAGCGAAGCGCACCGCCATCGCCTCCAGCTCGGGCGGCAGTTCCACCCTGGCCCCGACCAGCACGATCACGTGCGGCTGGCAGTGGCGTCGCTGGAGGATGTCCCGCAGCAGGCGCTGGTGGCTGGCGTAGCCCAGGTAGGGGTGGAAGTCGAGCAGCAGGTAGACGCCGCGCTGCTCCGCGTCCTGGATGGCGCGCAGCACGTAGGAGGCATCGGGCGGGCCGTCGGCCGGATCCTCGCGGTCCAGGTCCAGGCGACGCAGTCCCTCGGTGATGGTCCAGCGGTGCAGGGCGCGCCAGACATGGGTCAGCGACTGCCGGAACAGTTCCACGACGCGGACCTCGTCGCGGGTCTCGATCACCACCAGCGGGGTATTGGCGCGGATCAGGGCGGTGAGGTCCTGCAGCTGGCTCATGGCGCTTCCGTGGCGGGAGGGGGCGTGAAGATAGCAATACCGGGACCCTTCCTACCGCGTCCACGGGAGGGCGGTGTAACCTGCGGCCAGCCCAACGGGAGCAGGCGGCGGATGAAGACGATCCTGGTGGCGGGTTCCAAGGGCGGCGTGGGCAAGACCACGGTCGCCACCCACCTGGCGGCGCACTCGGCGCTGCGCGGGCGGCGCACGGTGCTTGCCGACGCCGATCCCCAGGGGTCGGCCACCCGCTGGGCCGAGCGCCGCGCCGCGCTCGACAGCGCCGTGCTGCCGCTGGATGCCAGCGGGCGCCGGGCCTGGCAGTCGCGGCTGCCCCCGGATGCCGACCTGGTGGTGGTCGATGCCCCGGCCGGTGCGCTGGCCGCCGATCTCGGTGGCTTCCTGGACCAGGCCGACGCCGTCGTGGTGCCGCTGCAGCCCTCGGCGCTGGACATCGAGGCCACCGTCGCCTTCCTGANCACCCTGGCCAAGGTGCCGCGGGTCCACGCGCGGAAGCTGCCCGTGGGCCTGGTGCTCAACCGCGCCAAGCCCTGGACCAATACCAGCCAGCAGGCGCTGCAGATGCTGGAAGGATGGCCCTACCCGGTGGTCGCGCAGCTGCGCGACACCCAGGCCTACGTGGTCCTGGTGGGCCTGGGCCGAAGCCTGTTCGACTACCACTCCGCCCAGGTGCGCGATCACCAGGCCGACTGGGAGCCCCTGCTCCAATGGTTGGGCCAGGCATGAGCGCCTGCCGCCCCGGGAGGAAACCACGTGCGTGAACTGATCCTGCTGCGCCATGCCCATGCCGAACCCGGTGCGCCCGGGCAGGCGGACATGGACCGCCCCCTCTCGCCCCATGGCCTGGCCGAGGCCGAGGCGGCCGGCCGCTGGCTGGCTGGCAACGGCCTGCTGCCGGACCGGGTGCTGTGCTCACCGGCGCGGCGCACGCGCGAGACCCTGGAGGCGGTGCTGGCGATCACCGGCTACGCCGAGCAGCGGCTGGAGGAGGCGATCTACGAGGCCACCCCTGGCACCCTGATCGGCCTGCTGGAGGAGCAGCGCGACGTCGAACGGCTGATGCTGGTCGGCCACAACCCCGGCCTGGAACGGCTGGTGGCGCTGCTGGGAAGCGGCCGTTCGGACGATTACCGCGGGATGCCGCCGGCGGCGGTGGCGGTGCTGACGCTGCCGCAGGGGGGGGCNATGGAACCAGGGATTGGCAGGCTCGACGCGTTCTGGTGGCCCTGAGCGGATGTTGTCGCGGTTGTCGTTGTTCCTGGCGCTGTTGCTGCCTGCCGCGGGCGTGGCGGCGGGCCAGTACCATCCTGCCCCGCCTGNCCAGCAGGCGGTGACCCTGTACGAGCTGGACCAGGCGCATACGCGCCTGGAATTCGAGGTGCGGACCCGCCTGGGCCAGCGGCTGCGCGGGGAATTCCCGCGCTACGAAGGACTGGTCGACCTGTTGCCCGACGGCCGCCAGCGGGTACGCTTGCGCGTTTCCACCGCTGCCGCCGAGATCCCGGGAAAGCCGCGTTACACCGGCTGGATGCGTGGCGACAGCTTCTTCGACACCTTGCGGCATCCCTGGATGGAATTCGTTTCCGACCCATTCCCGCCCCACGCGCTGGCGCAGGGCGGGAAACTGCATGGCCACCTGACCCTGCGCGGCGCCACCCGGGCCGAGAGCCTGGACGTGGAGCCGGCGGCCTGCGAGCGCCCGGGCCTGGACTGCGCGGTGCAGGTCCACGGCGACATCGCCCGGGCCCGCTACGGCATGGACGACTGGCAGGTGGTGCTGTCCGAGCGGGTGCGCTTCACGATGGAAGTCTGGCTCAGGGAGGCGGGCGCGCGGTGAACGCCTGGGCCCGTCCGTTGCTGGCCGCGCTGCTGGCGCTGTCCGCGACCGCCTGCAGCACGCTCAGCCCGCAGCAGCGCGACCGTGCGGCCGCGGTGGCGGTGTCCGCGCGCGATTCGACCGTTGAATGCACGCGCGCGGACCGCTGCGCCGAGCCCTCGCCGCTGCGCGAGCTGGCCGGCGAGGCGTTCGCCGAGACCGCCTCGGCCCCGGACGGACAGCCGCGCCACCGCGCCCTGATCCTCGACGAGGGCGGCGACGCGCTGCTGGCGCGGATCAACCTGATGCGCAGCGCCACCCGCCGCATCGACCTGCAGACCTACATCTTCGACAAGGACGACAGCGCGCGCCTGGTGATCGACGAGCTGCTGGCCGCGGCCAGGCGCGGGGTCAAGGTGAGGGTGCTGATCGACCAGCTCTCGGCGATCGCCGACCTGCAGATCCTCGGCGCCCTGGCCGGCGCGCACGAGAACCTGCAGCTGCGCATCTACAACCCCACCTTCGGCCGCGCCAAGCCGAACTACCTGCATTACGCCGCCAGCGTGATCTGCTGTTTCCGCCGCTTCAACCAGCGCATGCACAACAAGCTGCTGGTGGTCGACGACGCGGTCGGCATCTCCGGCGGGCGCAACTACCAGGACGACTATTACGACTGGGACGCCGAGTACAACTTCCGCGACCGCGACGTGCTGGTGGCCGGNCCGGTGGTGCGCGAGATGGAGCGCAACTTCGCCCTGTACTGGAACGACCGCCGCAGCGTGCCGGTGGAGCGGCTGGACGACGTGGGCAGGCTGCTGCTGGCGTCCGGCGTGCCGGAGCTGCCGCCGGCGCGCCCGGCGCGCCCGGAGCGGGTGGAACTGATGCGCCAGGCGGCCGCAGACGGCGAGCTGGTCGAGGAGCGCCTGGCGCGGAACGCGCTGGCGGTCGGCCGGGTCAGCTACCTGGCCGACGTGCCGAGGAAGCACCGCGAGGGCGGCAGCCGGGTCAGCGGCGCGTCCGGGCTGGCCGGGCTGCTGTCGCAGGCGAAGGAGGAGGTGCTGCTGCAGACGCCGTACCTGGTGCTCTCCGACAGCGCCGTGGAGATCTTCCGCGAGCTGCGCCAGGGCCCGGAGCCGCCGCGGGTGGTGGCTTCGACCAACAGCCTGGCCGCCACCGACAACGCGATCGTCTACGCGCTGACGTACAAGTACAAGCGCCGCAACGTGCGCGAGCTGGGCTTCGACATCTTCGAGTACAAGCCCTTCCCTGCAGATCCGCCGGTCGATCCGGCGCTGGGTGCGTGGCAGCCGGGCGACCCGGACACCCCGGAGCCGTCGGTGGCGCGCAGCGAGCTGCCGGGCGCCGGATCCGGGGCCGGCAGCGGCCGACCCGGCGGGGGCGACCGCGACCGCAGGCAGGTGCGCGACAAGCTGCGTACCGAGAGCCGTCCCTCGCTGCTGAGCACCAGCACGCCGGCCAACCGCCCGCTGCCGGTGCGCTCGCAGGGCAAGCGCCCACGCATGGGCCTGCATGCCAAGTCGATGGTGATCGACCGGCGCATCGCGGTGATCGGCACCCACAACTTCGACCCCCGCAGCGAGAACTACAACACCGAGGCGGTGGTGGTGATCGAGGACGAGGGCTTCGCCCAGGCCCTGGCCGAGAGCATCCAGCGCGACATCGCCCCGGGCAATTCCTGGACGGTGGCCCCGCGCGGCCGGCCGCCGGTGCTGTCCGGGCTCAACTACAGCGTGGGCAAGGTGCTGGAGAAGTCGCCGGTCCTGGACCTGTGGCCGTGGCGCTACGCCACCAGCTACGAGTTCCAGCCGGGTCCGGACTGCCCGGAGCCGCTGCCGCGGCGTGACCCGCGCTTCCACCAGTGCTACGTCGCGGTGGGCGATTTCCCGGAAGTGAGCCTGGGACCGCGCACGATCCTCACCCGCATGCTCACCGCCTTCGGCGCGGGGCTGGTGCCGATCCTGTGAGGCGGCGGCGATAATCGCCGCCTTCTTTTCCCGCAGGAGCAGCGCCCATGGCCTTCCGTGGCCCGGTCGACCTGGAAGAACTCAACCGCCTCAGCCGCGGCACCCTGATCGAGCACCTGGGCATCGTGTTCACCGCCGCCGGCGATGACTGGCTGCAGGCGACCATGCCGGTGGAAGGCTTCACCCGCCAGCCCTACGGCCTGCTGCACGGCGGCGCATCGGTGGTGCTGGCCGAGACCCTGGGCAGCAGTGCCGGCAACCTGTGCCTGGACACCACCCGGCAGCAGGCGGTGGGGCTGGAGATCAATGCCAACCACCTGCGCGCGGTGCGCGAGGGCGTGGTTACCGGTACCGCCAGGGCGGTGCACGTGGGCCGCAGCACCCAGGTCTGGGACATCCGCATCGAGGACGCGCGCGGGCGCGCCAGCTGCGTCTCGCGCCTGACCCTGGCCGTGGTCCCGGTGGCGCCGCCGGAGGGCCGCGCCGGCTGACCTGCGTCCCGGCCCGCGCGTCACTGCGCCCGCGATCCCCAAGCAGCCGTTCGATCCGGTATCGTGCGCCTCCTATGGACCACGCCCCCCCTCGAGCCGCCCGGCGCCGCTCAGGCTCCGGTTCCGGCGTTGCCCGCCTGTTCCGCTACCTGTACCGCGTGCCGCTGTTCCTGCTGCACATCCTGGTGCCGCTGCCGCTGACCCTGCTGTGCCAGCTGCCGCCGCTGGCGCGCCTGCGCTGGGGCGAGGAGACGCTGGGCGACCGCGCGGTGCGNGCCTGGTCCGCCGGGCTGATGTGGGTGTTCGGCTTCCGCCTGGTGCGGATCCGGCAGGCCGTTGCCGGGGGCGACGCTGTTCGTGGCCAACCACGTCAGCTGGGTCGACATCGAGGTGNTGCACAGCCAGCGCATGATGGGNTTCGTCGCCAAGCGCGAGATCGCCAGCTGGCCCATCGTCGGCTGGCTGGCCACCCTGGGCCAGACCATCTACCACCAGCGCGGCAGCACCGATTCGCTGGCCGGCGTGATCGCGGTGATGCTCGAGCGCCTGCGCCAGGGCCGTTCGGTGGGCGTGTTCCCGGAAGGCCGCACCCGCGACGGTCGCGAGGTGGGCCCGTTCCACGCCCGCATCTTCCAGGCCGCGGTCGAGGCCGGGGTGCCGGTGCAGCCGGTGGCGCTGCGCTACGGTGAGCGCGGCGACGCGCAGACGGTGGTGGCCTTCGGCCCGCGCGAGAACTTCGCGACCAACTTCGTCCGCCTGCTTGGCGAGCCGGCACGGCGCGCCGAGGTGCACTTCCTCGAGCCGATCCATCCGGGCGAGGTCGAGGGCCGCCGGCGCCTGGCCGAGCTGTCGCGCGAGCGCATCCTCGCGGCGATGGAGTCCTGAGCCGCACGGGACGGCCTGCCTGCACCGCGCCCCCGCGTGACGCGGTATGGTCACGCCCGAACCGTCCATCCCCCCGAATGCTCACCGCCGCCGATTTCCAGCCGCCGCGCCTGCTGCGCAACCCGCACCTGCAGTCGGTCCTAGGTTCCAGCGCCCTGCGCCGCCACCGCGGACTGCGTGCGCTCGCGGCCGTGGGCGCGCAGAGCCNCGAACTGATCCTCGACGGCGGCAACGGCGTGCGCCTGCAGGGCTGGCACAGCCGGGTGCCCGGGATGGCTCCGCGCGGCATGGCGCTGCTGCTGCATGGCTGGGAAGGCAGCGCCGAGTCCGGCTACATGCGCATGACCGCCGCCCGCCTGCTGGCCTGCGGCTTCGAGGTCTTCCGCCTCAACTTCCGCGACCACGGCGACACCCACCACCTCAACGAGGACCTGTTCCACTCCAACCGCCTCGACGAGGTGGTGCACGCGGCCGCGGACATGGTCGCGCGCCTGGGGGTGCGCGACCTGGTGGTGGCCGGTTACTCGCTGGGCGGCAACCACGCCCTGCGCCTGGGCNTGCGCGCGGCGCTGGCCGGCCTGCCGCTGCGCCACATCGCCGCGGTCTGCCCGCTGGTGGACCCGNCCGCGGACCATGGAGCACATGGAGCGCGCGCCGCAGTTCTACGACTGGTATTTCCGGCGCAAGTGGCGCAGCTCGCTGCTGCGCAAGCGCGAGCTGTTCCCGGANCGCTNCGGCTACGACGACGCCACCCTGCAGCTGGACCTGCGCGGCCTGATGGGCTGGCTGGCGCAGCGCCACGCCGGTTTCGGCTCGGTCGAGGCCTACTTCGACAGCTACTCGATCGCCGGCCAGCGCCTGGCCGCGCTGGAAGTCCCGTCCGACATCCTGATGTCGCGCGACGACCCGGTNATCCCGTTCGAGGACTTCGAGCACTGGCAGCTGCCGCCGCGGGCGCGGCTGGAAGTGGCCTCGTGGGGCGGGCACTGCGCCTTCGTCGAGAACCTGCACGGCGACGGCTTCGCCGAGCGTTGGGTGGCCGAACGGCTGTGCGCGGCGCTGCCGGCAGACTGAGCGGCGCAGGCTAGAATCCGGGTTTTCCCGTGGAAAGCCCCGATGCAGCAGAAGATCCACCAGGCCCTGGAACGCGGCGCGCACGACGAGGCGCTGCAGCTGGCGCGCGAATGGACCGCCGCCGAGCCCGGCCTCGCCGCCGCCCACCGCGCGCTGGCCCATGCGCTGGCGCAGTCCGGCGACCCCGCCGCCGCGCTGGCGGCACTGGACCAGGCCATCGCCCTGGCCCCGGACGATGCCGGCCTGCACCACGATCGCGCGCTGCTGCTGGCGCGCAAGGGCGACGCGGCCGCCGCGCACGCCGCGTTCGGGCAGAGCCTGGAGCTGGATCCGAACAACCTGCCGGCCTACCTCGCCCAGGCGCGCCTGGCGATGTCCCTCGGCCGGCTGGACGAGGCCGAGCGCCTGGTGCGCATCGCCGCGCGCATCGGCGAGGGCCATCCGGAGCTGGCGGCCCTGGACGCCCTGCTGGCGATGCGCCGTGGCGACGCCGAGCGCGCCCTGGCCCTGGCTTCGGCCGCCAGCAAGCGGCTGCCGGACGATCCCCAGGTGTTCTCGGTGCTGGCCTTCGCCTACGCGGCCAAGGGCCACCACGCGTTCGCCGAGCAGGCGCTCCGCCGCGTCGTCGACCTGGTCCCGGACGCGCGGGGCGTGCAGCCGCTGCTGGCGCAGGCGGTCGCCGCGCAGGGCCGCCCCGGCGAGGCCGCCGACCTGCTGGCGCCGTTGCTGGCCGAGCCGGCCTCCGCCACGCCCGCGCTCCTGCGCACGGCCGGCCTNTACGCCCTGCAGGCGCGACGCGCCGGCCAGGCGCGCCAGTGGCTGGGGGCNGCGCTGGAAGCGGCANCCGACGATGCCCTGGCCCTGCGCGGGCTGATGAACCTGTGGGCCGCCACCGGCGACCGCGACGACGGCCGCGCCACCCTGGAATCGCTGCTGGCCGCCCACCCGGGCAACGGCATGCTGTGGGCCGCACGCCAGTCGTTCGAGCAGCCGGGCAGTGCCGAGGCCTCGGCCGTCCTCGAGCGATGGCTGGCGGCGATGCCCGGGCACGTGCCNGCGCTGGAGGCGGCGCTGGCCCATGCCGGTCGGATCGGCGATGCCGCGGTCGTGGGCGAGGCCGCGCGCCGGCTCCTGGANGTCGCGCCCGAACATCCGGCGGGCCTGCAGTTCCTGGTCGAGTCGCAGCTGGAAGCNGATCCCGATGCCGCGCTTGCACGGGCGCGCCAGATCATGGAGCGGACGCNGGAGGGGCCGCGGCGCGACGTGGTCGGCGGCTGGATCGGCCGCCTGCTCGACCGCCTCGGCCGCAGCGAGGAGGCATTGTCGCTGTGGCAGGAANTGCATGACGGCAACCGCGGGCGCCGTGCCGAGCCGCCGGCCCCGGCCGTGGCCCCGCAGTCCTGGCCCGCACTGGCCGAGGCCGCGGCCGACGCGCCGCGCCCGGTGCTGCTGTGGGGCGCCCCGGGTTCGGCCGTGGAGCGCGTGGTCGACCTGCTCACCGCCGCCGGCGCGCCGCTGCTGACCGACCGCTTCCGTCCCGGTCCGCCGCAGGATCCGCTGCAGAGCCTGGGCACCGGCCCGGCCCTGGCCGAAGGCCGCCTGCCGGCGGACGCGGTGGTGGCGCAGTGGCGCGAGCGCCTGCCGGCGCGGGGTGCCACCGACACCGAGGTCGTCGACTGGCTGCTGCACTGGGACAACGCCCTGCTGCTGGCCCTGCGCCCGCACCGTGCCGGGCGGGCGCCTGATGGCGGTCCTGCGCGACCCGCGCGACATGCTGCTGGACTGGTACGCGCACGGCGCGCCGCTGCCGCTGCAGCTGGCCTCGGCCGACGAGGCGGCGCGATGGCTGGCCGGGGTGCTGGGGCAGCTCGCCGACCTGCACGAGCAGGAGCTCTATCCGCACCTGCTGCTGCGCGTGGACGAGGTGATCAACGATCCGGTCGCGCTCGGCGCCTCGCTCAGCCAGGTGCTGGGCGTGCCCCTGCCGCCGGCCCCGCCGGCTCCGCCGCGCCTGCCCGCGGGGCGCTGGCGCGCATACGCGCAGGCGCTGGCCGGCCCGTTCGCGGCGCTGACGCCGGTCGCCGTGCGCCTCGGCTACGCTGCGGACTGATCCACAAGGAGGAAGGACCATGCGCATCTGGAGCGACAGTTTCCCCGCCGGTGGCCCGATCGCCGCCGAGTTCGCGCTGGGTGCCGTCGACGGCTTCGGCGGCAACCGCAACCCGCACCTGGCCTGGGACGGCGTGCCGGAGGGCACCCGTTCGCTGGTCCTGCTGTGCATCGATCCGGACGCGCCGACCGTGCCGGAAACGGTCGGCCGCCAGGACATGGAGATCCCGGTTGGCCAGCCGCGCACCGAGTTCGTGCACTGGGCGATGGTCGACATCGATCCCGCCGTGCGCGTGATCGAGGCCGGCAGCTGCAGCGACGGGGTGACCCGTGGCGGCAAGCGCCAGCCGCCGGGGCCGCCCGGCGCGCGCCAGGGCATCAACGACTACACCGCCTGGTTCGCCGGCGACGCGGAGATGGGCGGCGACTACCACGGCTACGACGGCCCGTATCCGCCGTTCAACGACGCCCGCGTGCACCGCTACTTCTTCCGCCTGTTCGCGCTGGACGTGCCGCGCCTGGACGTGCCGGACCGCTTCACCGCCGGCCAGGTGCTGCGCGCCATGCACGGCCACGTGCGCGGCGAGGCGGCGGTGCACGGCACCTACACCCTCAACAACCGCCTGGGCTGAGGCGCCGCGCGGTCTCCGGCCATGCGGAAGATCGACCTCAAGCGCGAACTGGGCTCGCTCTACCGTCCGCCGGCCAGTGGCATCGTGGAGGTCGAGGTTCCCGCCTTCGGTTTCCTCATGGTCGACGGGCGCGGCGATCCCGATGCCTCGCCCGCGTGGCGCGAGGCGGTCGAGGCGCTGTTCGCGGTGGCCTACACGCTCAAGTTCGCGCTGAAGAAGCAGCGCGCGCTGGACTACGTGGTGATGCCGCTGGAGGCGTCGTGGTGGTCCGACGACCTGTCCAGCTTCGTGCGTGGCGCGCGCGATGCCTGGCAGTGGACGGCGATGATCATGCAGCCGCCGGAGGTGGACGCGGCCATGGTCGCGGCCGCTGTGGCCTCGGCCGGCGCGAAGAAGGCCTTGCCGGCGCTGGGACGGGTACGCCTGGAAACCCTCGCCGAGGGCCGCTGCGCGCAGCTGCTGCACGTGGGCCCATATGCGGAGGAGGGGCCGGCGATCGCGCGCCTGCACGAGTACATCCGCGCCCGTTCGGCGTTGCGCGGCCGCCACCACGAGATCTACCTCAACGACGCGCGCCGGATCGCGCCGGCGAAGTGGAAGACCATCCTGCGCCAGCCGATGGCCTGAGGCCTACGGGTCCACCGCCTCCGATTCGACCACCATGTCCAGCACGTAGGCATGGCGCGAGGCGTCGGCCGGCACCGGTTCGCGGCGCTGGTAATGGTCGATGCGCAACACGGTGCGCACGCCGGGCCGGTGCACGTAGCCCTCGATGGGGTCGTAAAGCAGCTGCCATTCGCCACGGGGGCCGGCTTCCAGCCCGTGCGCGTCGTAATGCACCTGGCGCACCTGCAGGCACTGCATTTCCGGCATCAAGGGGTGGTGGCACGGCCGGGCCTGGGCGGCGACCTCGAGGAAGATCCGCTCCGGCGCCCCGCCNTGGCGCGTGGCGGCAGTGGGATGGCCGGAGAACGCCAGGCGGTCGCCGCCGGCGGTGGTGAGCACCAGGCGCGGCCGCGGGCCGGCGTCCAGCGCCAGCTGCAGGCGCCCCCGCAGGCGCGTGGCGACCTCGCGGTCCAGCGATGCCAGCGCCGGGTCGGTGCACGCCATCATCGTCGATGCCAGTGGTCCCAGCTGCAGCGCATCCGCTTCGATGCGCCACGGCGCGGACATGCGGTTGCAGGTGTTGGAGACGGCCAGGCGGCCGTCGCCGAAGTCCAGCTGCAGGGGCTGGCCGGGCCGGGCCATGAGCGCGTCGATGGCGCGGCCGCGCCGGTCGGTGGCCTCGTCCAGCCGCCAGTGGTGCGCCGCCAGCAGCGTGGCGACTTCGCCGGCCGGCAGCGCGGAGCTTCCTCCCGGGGAGGCGCAGCCTTCCAGCATGGCGGCCAGCAGCAGCGGCAGGAGGGTGCGTGGAACCGCGGACATGGCGTGCCTCCGGGGGTGGCAGGGAGTAGCGCGATCCTGCGCCGCCAGGTGTTACAGCGCCGGCATCAGCACCAGCAGGCCGAGGCCGAACAGGATCCGGTAGACCGCGAAGCCGGTGAACGGGTGTGCCTTGATGTAGCCCATCAGCCAGCGCACCACGGCGAAACCGGTGACTGCGGCGGCAGCGAACGCGAGCAGCACGTCGCCCCAGGCTTCGCCGCCCAGCCCGCCTTCCATCGCCAGCTCCAGGAAGGCGTACGCGCTGGCGGCGAACATGGTCGGGATGCCGACCAGGAACACGAACTCGGCGGCCGAGGCACGGCGGCTGGTGCCGGCCAGCATGGCCATGAAGATCGCCGCGGCCGAGCGCGAGGTGCCCGGGAACACGCCCGCCACCACCTGCGCCAGGCCGACCAGGACCGCGACCTTCCAGCTGATCGTGGGCACGTCGCCGCGCTTGCCGGCGTAGTGCTCGGCCACCAGCATCCACACGCCNCCCAGCACCAGCGCCCAGGCGATCGGGGTGACCGTCTCCGGCAGTTCCCAGCCGGCCAGGCGCACCGGCAGCCCGACCATCGCGGTCACCAGGAACGCGACCGCCAGCTTGGCGACGTAGTCGCGATTGGCCGGATCGCCGAGGCCGGTGGCCAGTTCCCACAGGCGGCGGCGGAACACCAGGGTCACGGCGAGGATCGCGCCGGCCTGGATGACGATGTTGAAGAAATCCGACCTGGCTCCGAGCCAGTGCTGTGCGATCAGCAGGTGCCCGGTGCTGGAGATGGGCAGGAATTCCGTCAGTCCTTCGAGGATGCCCAGCAGCAGGGCGGAGAGCATGTCGGACACGTGGGGGTTTGTCGGTTTCGGGCGGGGGTGTGCCTGAGCATACGCGAGCAAATGCTGCACTGCGTATATCCCCAAAGTGGTGCAAGAGCCGCACCAAAATAATGCACCTGTTTGGTGCGGCATCCCCGCTTCAGGGACGGAGTTAAGTCAAATCAATGGCTTGTGACGGTTCTTCCAGTTGGCACGCGCCGTGCTACTGGGTGGTTACCCATCACCCCGAGGTTGCACGCGATGTCCGTGGAAAACGTTCAGAAGCTGATCAAGGACAACAAGGTCGAGTTCGTCGACCTGCGATTCGTCGACATGCGCGGCGTGCAGCAGCACGTCACCTTCCCGGCCAGCATCGTCGAGGACGCGCTGTTCGAGGACGGCAAGATGTTCGACGGCTCCTCGATCGCCGGCTGGAAGGGCATCAACGAGTCGGACATGCTGCTGATGCCGGATCCGGAGACCGCGCTGCTCGATCCGTTCACCGCCGACCCGACCCTGATCCTGACCTGCGACGTGCTCGACCCGGCGACCATGCAGGCCTATGCGCGCTGCCCGCGCGGCGTGGCCAAGCGCGCCGAGGCCTACCTCAAGTCCTCCGGCATCGCCGACCTGGCGTTCTTCGGCCCCGAGCCGGAGTTCTTCATCTTCGACGC
>Ga0065721_10050354_pt1 | contig 20919 bp, 16 predicted proteins | sample Mesricmetagenome_FD_59108 | JGI IMG/M metagenome (GOLD analysis project Ga0065721, IMG submission 59108) | Mesophilic microbial community from rice straw/compost enrichment Sample: eDNA_1 v2 (version 2) | ecosystem: Engineered > Solid waste > Grass > Composting > Bioreactor | place: USA: Davis... | reverse complement strand
CGGCCGCCGCGTCGCGATCCGCTGGCCGTCGGGCAGGCGCTTCCTCGGCGCGCCGATTGAATTCGCCGGCCCGTCCATGCATAGCTTGACGCCATGCTCGACAAGCTCGAACTCCTGCTCGCCCTCGCCCGCGAACGCCACTTCGGGCGGGCCGCGGAAAGCGCCGGCGTCACCCAGCCGACCCTCTCCTCCGCGGTGAAGGTGCTCGAGGAGCAGCTCGGCGTCCTGATCGTCGAGCGCGGTTCGCGTTTCCAGGGCTTCACGCCCGAAGGCGAACGCATCCTCGGATGGGCCCGGCGGCTGGTTTCCGACGCCCGCACCATGCGCGAGGAGGTGCAGGCGATGAAGAAGGGCCTCGCCGGCCACATCCGCCTCGCCGTGATCCCGACCGCCCTGCCCTTCGTCCAGGAACTGGTGACGCCGATCGCCATGCGCTACGAGAGCGTGCGCCTCTCGGTGCTGTCGATGACCTCCGAACAGATCCTCAAGGGCATCGAGAACCTCGAGGTCGACGCCGGCGTCTCCTATATCGAGGACACCGTGCTCGCCCGCTTCGCCGGCTTTCCGCTCTACGAGGAACGCTACTGCCTGCTGGTCGCGCCGAACGGGCCACTCAAGGACCGCAAGACCATCGACTGGCGCGAGGCGGCGCAGTTGCCGCTCTGCCTGCTGACGCCGGACATGCAGCATCGGCGCATCGTCGAGCGCCACCTGCGCGACGCCGGCACCGAGATCCACCCCCGGCTCGAATCGAACTCGCTGATCGTGCTCCACACCCACGTCCGCAGCGGCCGCTGGGCGACGATCATGCCGGCCCGCTTCGCCGACACCCTCGACCATCCGGGCATGATGCAGGCGATTCCGATCGTCGAGCCGACGGTCTCCCACACCATCGGCCTCGTCACCACCCGGCGCGAGCCGCTGCCCCCGCTCGTCGCCCATCTCGTCGCCCAGGCCCGGAAAATGGCGGCGAGCGGCGCCGGCGCGACGGCCGTTTGATCGACGACCTTTAAGTGAAACTTTCCCCGCGATTTGATTTTTCTATCGTGCCACGGAACCGCTTTATTGAATCGGTTCCAGAAAGCGCCCATCCTTGCAGCAATTATAAGGAAGGGAGGCGCCGTCGATGCGTCACGAAACATTCAGCGCCGAGCGCACACGAGAGATCGTGTCCGCGCATCTCGCCCTCGAAGGCCCGCTGATGCCGATCCTCCACGCCGTCCGCGACGCCTTCGGCTTCGTGCCGGAAGCGGCGGTGCCGGTGATCGCGGAGGAGCTGAACCTCAGCCGCGCCGAGGTCCACGGCGTGGTCACGTTCTACCACGACTTCAACCGCGAGCCCCACGGCCGCCATGTCGTCAAGCTGTGCCGGGCCGAGGCCTGCCAGTCGATGGGCGTCGACGACCTCGTCGCCCACGCCGAGCGGGCGCTCGGCGTCGAGATGGGCGAGACCAGCGCCGACGGCCGGGTCACGCTGGAGCCGATCTTCTGCCTCGGGCTGTGCGCCTGCGCCCCGGCCGCCATGGTCGACGGCAGGATCATCGGCCGCCTCGACAAGGCGGCCGTCGACGAGATCGTCGCGGAGGTGGACCGGTGAGCATCAAGGTTTTCGTTCCCCGTGACGCCGCCGCCGTCGCCTGCGGCGCCGACGCGGTCGCCCTCGCCCTGCAGAACGCCGCCACCGAGGCCGGCGTCGAGATCACGCTCGTGCGCAACGGCTCGCGCGGCATGCTCTGGCTCGAGCCGCTGGTCGAGGTCGAGGCGGACGGCGTGCGCTACGGTTTCGGACCGGTCGCGCCGCGGCACGTCGCCGACCTCGTCGCGGCCGGCCTCTTCACCGCCCCGGCGTCGGTGACCGGCTCGCTGGCGATCGGCGTCACCGAGGAGCATCCCTTCTTCGCGAAGCAGACGCGCCTCACCTTCGCCCGCTGCGGCCTCACCGACCCGGTGTCGCTGTCGGACTACCTCGCCCACGACGGCTACAAGGGCCTCGAGAAGGCGCTGTCGCTGGCGCCGATCGACATCGTCAAGGAAGTCACCGATTCGGGCCTTCGCGGCCGCGGCGGCGCCGGCTTCCCCACCGGCATCAAGTGGAAGACCGTCCACGACGCCAAGGGCGACCAGAAGTACATCGTCTGCAACGCCGACGAGGGCGACAGCGGCACCTTCGCCGACCGCATGATCATGGAAGGCGACCCCTTCCTGCTGGTCGAGGGCATGACGATCGCCGGCCTCGCGGTCGGCGCCACCCGCGGCTACGTCTACCTGCGCTCGGAATATCCCCACGCCCAGATCGCGCTCAACTCGGCGATCCGCGCGGCGAAGTCGGCCGGCTACCTCGGCCAGGACATCCGCGGCTCGGGCCGTGCCTTCGAGCTCGAAGTGCGGATGGGTGCCGGCGCCTACGTCTGCGGCGAGGAGACCTCGCTGCTGGAGAGTCTGGAAGGAAAGCGCGGCCTCGTGCGCGCCAAGCCGCCGCTGCCGGCCCATGTCGGCCTGTTCGGCAAGCCGACCATCATCAACAACGTGCTGTCGCTCTGCGCGGTGCCCTACATCCTCGCCGAGGGCGCCAAGGCCTATGCCGACTACGGCATGGGCCGCTCGCGCGGAACGATGCCGGTGCAGATCGCCGGCAACGTCAAATACGGCGGGCTGTTCGAGACGGCCTTCGGCATCCCGCTCGGCGAGCTCGTCGACGACATCGGCGGCGGCACCTTCTCGGGCCGGCCGGTCAAGGCGGTGCAGGTGGGCGGCCCGCTCGGCGCCTATCTGCCGCGCCACCAGTTCGACACGCCGTTCGACTACGAGGCCTTCACCAAGAAGGACGCCCTGATCGGCCACGGCGGCATCGTCGTCTTCGACGACACCGCCGACATGGCGAAGATGGCGCGTTTCGCCTTCGAGTTCTGCGCGATCGAGAGCTGCGGCAAGTGTACGCCGTGCCGGATCGGCTCGACCCGGGGCCGTGAAACGGTTGAAAAGATCATGGCGGGTATCGATGTAGAGAAGAACATCGCCGTCATGACCGATCTGTCGAACACCATGAAGTTCGGCTCGCTCTGCGCTCTCGGCGGGTTCACGCCCTATCCCGTGATGAGCGCGTTCACCCACTTCCCGGAGGATTTCCGGCGCACGCGGCAGCTCGAAGCGGCCGAGTGAAGGAGAGACCCATGAGCCTGATCGTCGAAACCGACTACGGCACTCCGGCTTCGAAGTCGGAAAAGTCCGTCACCCTCGTCATCGACGGCGTCTCGGTCAGCGTGCCGGAAGGCACCTCGATCATGCGCGCCGCGATGGAGATGGGCACCGCCATCCCCAAGCTCTGCGCCACCGACATGCTGGACGCCTTCGGCTCCTGCCGGCTCTGCCTCGTCGAGGTCGAAGGGCGCAACGGCACGCCGGCCTCCTGCACCACCCCGGTGATGGAGGGCATGGTCGTCCGCACCCAGACGGAGCGGCTGAAGTCGATCCGCAAGGGCGTGATGGAGCTCTACATCTCCGACCACCCGCTCGACTGCCTGACCTGCGCCGCCAACGGCGACTGCGAGCTGCAGGACATGGCCGGCGCGGTCGGCCTGCGCGACGTCCGCTACGGCTACGACGGCGCCAACCACGTGTTCGCCAAGACCGGCGCGGTCGCCAACGACCAGTGGATGCCGAAGGACGAGTCGAACCCCTATTTCACCTACGACCCGTCGAAGTGCATCGTCTGCAATCGCTGCGTGCGGGCCTGTGAAGAGGTCCAGGGCACCTTCGCCCTGACGATCTCCGGCCGCGGCTTCGACAGCCGCGTCTCGCCGGGCATGAACGAGGACTTCATGGAGTCCGAGTGCGTGTCCTGCGGCGCCTGCGTCCAGGCCTGCCCGACGGCGACGCTGAGCGAGACCAAGCTGATCGAGATCGGCCAGCCCGAGCATTCCGAGATCACGACCTGCGCCTACTGCGGCGTCGGCTGCACCTTCAAGGCCGAAATGCGCGGCGAGGAAGTCGTGCGCCTGGTGCCGTGGAAGGACGGCAAGGCCAACCGCGGCCATTCCTGCGTCAAGGGCCGCTTCGCCTGGGGCTACGCCTCGCACCGCGACCGCATCCTCAATCCGATGATCCGCGACAAGATCACCGACCCGTGGCGGGAAGTGACCTGGGACGAGGCGCTGGCCAAGATCAAGACCGATCTCGGCCGGATCCAGTCGACCTACGGCCGCGGAGCCGTCGGCGGCATCACGTCGTCGCGCTGCACCAACGAGGAGAGCTACCTCGTCCAGAAGCTGATCCGCGCCGGCTTCGGCACCAACAACGTCGACACCTGCGCCCGGGTCTGCCATTCGCCGACCGGCTACGGCCTCAAGACGACCTTCGGCACCTCGGCCGGCACGCAGGACTTCGATTCGGTCGAAGACAGCGACGTCATGCTGGTCATCGGCGCCAACCCGACCGACGGCCATCCCGTCTTCGGCAGCCGCATGAAGAAGCGCCTGCGCGAAGGCGCCAAGCTGATCGTCGTCGATCCCCGCCGCATCGACCTCGTCAAGTCGCCCCACGTCAAGGCCGAGCATCACCTCGCCCTGCGGCCCGGCACCAACGTCGCCGTCGTCACCTCGCTCGCTCACGTCGTGATCACCGAGGGTCTCGCCGACGAGAAGTTCATCGCCGAGCGCTGCGACCTGCTCGAGTATCGCGAGTGGGCGGCCTTCGTCGCCGATCCGCGCCATTCCCCCGAGACCACGGAAGCCTTCACCGGCGTTCCGGCCGAGGAACTGCGCAAGGCGGCGCGGCTCTATGCCACCGGCGGCAACGCGGCGATCTATTACGGCCTCGGCGTCACCGAGCACAGCCAGGGCTCGACCACGGTGATGGCGATCGCCAACCTCGCGATGGCGACCGGCAACATCGGCCGCCGCGGCGTCGGCGTGAACCCGCTGCGTGGCCAGAACAACGTGCAGGGCGCCTGCGACATGGGCTCGTTCCCGCACGAGCTCACCGGCTATCGCCACATCTCCGACGAGGACACCCGGGCGATCTTCGAGAAGGCCTGGGGCGTCACCCTCGACAAGGATCCGGGCCTGCGCATCAACAACATGCTGGACGCGGCGGTCGACGGCACGTTCAAGGCGATCTACATCGAGGGCGAGGACATCCTGCAGTCCGACCCCGACACCCACCACGTCGCCGCCGGCCTCGAGGCGATGGAGCTCGTCATCGTCCAGGACCTGTTTTTGAACGAGACCGCCAACTACGCCCACGTCTTCCTGCCGGGCTGCACCTTCCTCGAGAAGGATGGCACCTTCACCAACGCCGAGCGCCGCATCCAGCGCGTCCGGCGCGTGATGAGCCCGAAGAACGGCTACGCCGACTGGGAAGTCACCCAGCTGATCGCCAACGCTCTCGGGCTCGACTGGAACTACAGCCATCCCTCCGAGATCATGGACGAGATCGCCGCCCTGACCCCGACCTTCGCCAACGTCAGCTACAAGCTGCTCGACGAGGTCGGCTCGGTGCAGTGGCCGTGCAACGAGGAGCATCCCGAAGGGACGCCGATCATGCACATCGACCGCTTCGTCCGCGGCAAGGGCCAGTTCGTGCTGACCGAATACGTGCCCACCGACGAGCGGACCGGCGCGCGCTTCCCGCTGATCCTGACCACCGGCCGCATCCTCAGCCAGTACAACGTCGGCGCCCAGACCCGCCGCACCGAGAACTCGCGCTGGCACGAGGAGGACGTGCTGGAGATCCATCCGCACGACGCCGAGCAGCGCGGCATCAAGGACGGCGACTGGGTGCGCATCCAGAGCCGGGCGGGCGAGACGGCGCTGCACGCGCTCGTCACCGACCGCGTGGCGCCGGGCGTGGTCTACACCACGTTCCACCACCCGCTGACCCAGGCCAACGTCATCACCACCGACTTCTCGGACTGGGCGACCAACTGCCCCGAGTACAAGGTGACGGCGGTGCAGGTGTCGCCGTCCAACGGCCCGACGCGCTACCAGGAGGAATACGACGAGTTCACCCGGCAGTCGCGGCGGATCGCGGAAGCGGCCGAGTAAGTCCACGGTCATGGAAGACCCGACGGCCCGTGTCACCTCGATCCGCGTCGCCCGCGAGGGCGGCCGGGAGGAGGTGTCGCGGGCCGTCCCGTCCGAGGTGCCCGTCGCCCTGACCCACGACGGCTCGAGCTACGCGGTGATGCTGGCGAGCCCGATGGATCTGCAGGACTTCGGCGTCGGGTTCAGCTTCACAGAGGGCGTCATCGGCGAGGCCGCCGAGATCGCCGATCTCGACGTCGTGGAGCACGACGACGGGCTCGAGGTGCGGATGTGGCTGACGCCGGATCCGTCCCGCAAGCTGGTCGCCCGGCGCCGCCACATCACCGGCCCGACCGGCTGCGGCCTCTGCGGGGTCGAAAGCCTCGAGGACGCCGCCCGTCCGCTGCCGCGGGTCGCAGACGGCATCACGGTCGATGCGGCCGACATCCACGCCGCGCTCGACGCGATGATGCCGGCCCAGAGGATCGGGCGCGAGACCCGCGCCGTCCACGCCGCCGGCTTCTGGACGGCGGACGAAGGCCTCGTCGTGCTGCGCGAGGACGTCGGCCGCCACAACGCCCTCGACAAGGTGATCGGCGCGGTGATGCGCTCGGGCCGGTCGGGCGAGACCGGCATGGTGGTGATGACCAGCCGGGTCTCGGTCGAACTGATCCAGAAGACCGCCCGGCTCGGCGCCGCCATCCTCGTCGCGGTGTCGGCGCCGACGTCGCTGGCGCTGAAAATGGCCGAGGAGGCCGGCATCACGCTCGTCGCGGTGGCCCGCGACGACGCCTTCGAGATTTTCACCCATCCCCACCGGGTCCGCCCGGACGACAGGGACAAGAAGCAAGCGGAGAGCCTCGGTCATGTCGCATGACGGCACGGATAAACTGGTGATGATGGCGAACCAGATCGCCAAGGCTTTCGAGGCGCAGGGGCGCGAGCGCGCGCTGCCGCAGATCGAGGAGCACATCAAGCTGTTCTGGGATCCGCGCATGAAGGCGAAGATCGACGCCCACATCGCCGCCGGCGGCGCCGGATTGATCCCGCTGGCGCTCGAGGCGCTGGCGAAAGGCGATCTCGACGGCAAGCCCGACGACAGCCGCACCGCCTTCCCGCTCGACGCCTCCTCGGTGGACGGCGGCGCCGCCTGACCTTCGGGCCGACGGCCCCGGGGCCTCCCGGCTCCCGGGTGTCGCCCCCTTCACCCGTGGGGGCTCGCCACGACGACGGCGGGCCGAAATCCGGCCCGGCCCTCCCCCATTTGCGGCAGGGCCGGTCATCATTTCCGGACCGCTCCCGCCCCTGCCGCCGGACGTCTCCGCGACCCCGGCCCGACCCGTGGTCCCGCACGTCCCTTTGCTGTCGCGTGTTCCGGCGCTCACCGGGCAGCGGCAGAGTTCCGCCATGCGCACAGCGCAGGGCGCCCCGCGCCTGAGAAAGCCACACCCGTTAAAAACATTGGCGAAATCGCCGCGTTAACCTTGCTGCAACGCACGCCCGCTATCGTATGATGTCCAAGACCTCCCGTGGCGGGTCCCGTGCTGCATTCCCAACTCGACATCTTCTGGCTGATCGTCGCCGGTACCCTCGTGCTCTTCATGCAGCCCGGGTTCCTCGGCCTCGAGGGCGGCGCCGTCCGCGCCAAGAACAACGTCAACGTCGCCGCCAAGAACTTCACCGACTTCTGCTTCTCGGCGATGATCTTCTGGGCGGTCGGCTACGGACTGATGTTCGGCACCAGCCGGTTCGGCCTGTTCGGCGGCGACGGCTACCTGTTCCGCTCGGACGACGGATTCAAGGTGGCCTTCCTGTTCTTCCAGGTGATGTTCTGCTCGACGGCGGCGACCATCGTGTCGGGCGCGGTCGCCGAGCGCATCACCTTCGCCGCCTATCTCTGCGTCGTCGTTCTGCTCGCCGCCCTCGTCTACCCGCTGTTCGGGCACTGGGCCTGGGGATCGGCGCCCTTCAGCCACGGCGGAGGCTGGCTCAAGACCCTCGGATTCCACGACTTCGCCGGCTCCACCGTCGTCCACTCGGTCGGCGGCTGGTCGGCGCTCGCCGCCATGATCGTGATCGGTCCGCGGATCGGGCGCTACGACGGCAGCCGCTTTCCGGTGCAGGCCCAGGGCATCCCCTTCACGATGTTCGGGATCTTCCTGATCTTCATCGGCTGGATCGGCTTCAACGGCGGCAGCACCCTCGCCTTCGACGACAGGGTGCCCGGCATCATTCTCAACACGCTGCTGGCCGGTGTCTCCGGCGGCATCGTGCTGACGCTGCTGCACGTCGCGCCGGGCCGCCCGGCGAGCATCTTCGACATCGGCAACGGCTGCGTCGCCGGCCTCGTCGCCGTCACCGCGTCGGCGGACGTCGCCAGCCCGATGGCGGCCGTGGTCGTCGGCCTGCTCGGCGGCGCCCTGGTGGTGCCGATCCGACTGGTGCTCGACCGCGCCGAGGTCGACGACGCCGTCGGCGCGGTGCCTGCTCACCTCGGCCCGGGCATCTTCGGGACGCTCGCCGTCCCCTTCGTCACCATCGCCGACGCGCCGCTGCCGATCGGCGAATTGCTCCACGCGGTGTCGGTGCAGGCGATCGGGGTCGCCGCCTGCGGCGTCTGGAGCTTCTTCACGGTCTTCCTCGCCCTCAAGCTGCTCGGCCTCGTCATCGCCGTGCGGGTCGAGCCGGAAATGGAGCGCCGCGGCCTCAACGTCGCCGAGCACGGCGTCGTCACCGACATGGCCCATCTGATCGGCCGCTTCGGCAACCTCGGCCACCGAAACGACCTGCGCGACCTGTTCGACCAGGCCGACGACGTCGCCTCGATTGAACTGCTCGACCCGGTGATCGAGGCGGTGACCGGCTTTCGCGACGTGCTGGCGGCGCGGCGCTGGCAGATCACCACCGCCGTCGGCGACGTCAGCACGGCCGAGCGGCAGATCACGGCAGCGACGATCGAACAGCTCGACCAGCAGCTGCGCCACGCCACCGAGGAAGCCTACGTCCACGTCTCGCAGATCGTCGGGTCCGATCTCTTCACCCTCGGCAAGGACGCCGACAAGCTCGGCGCCGCCCGGGTGCTCAACGCCCTGACCCGGCAGCTGGTGAGCGACGTCGACAGCCTGACCCGGCGCCTGCGCCAGGAGACCGACACCGCCGCCCTGTTCGGTCTCGTCGAGACCGCCCGCGAGCGGGCGCGGACCTTCTGCCGCAAGACGGAAACCCTGATCGACTATTGCGACAGCCTCGCGGGAGAGGACGACGGCGACGGCTTTTCCAGCGATCTCGGGGCGACGATCCGCGCCACCGCCGAAGGCTTCGAGCCGCAGGCCCGTCTTTTCAACGTGCTGCTGTCGACGACGGTGACGCCCGGCCTCGGCGCCGTCGCGATCCAGCCGGCACGGCTGCGAAAGCTGCTGCGGGTTCTCGTCGAGAACGCGATCCAGTTCAATCGCGACGGCGGCATCGTGCAGATCACCGCCGGCCCCGGCGAGCCGGGCTACGTCGTCGCCGAGGTGATCGATTCGGGCATCGGGCTCGACGATCGGGAGATCGAGCGAGTCGGGCGGCCCTTCGCCGCCCTCGACGCCGATCGGAGCCATCCCGGCCTGTCGCTGCCGATGGCGCGGCTGTTCGCGGAGCGGGCGGGCGGTCGGCTCGACATCCGCAGCGAAAAGGGCGTCGGCACCCGGATCATCGTCACCCTCCCCCTCTCCGGCGCCCGCACCGAACGCCGCGGCCCGATGCGGGTGATGCGTCGCGCGGCCTGACCACGGCCCGGCGGCGAGGGCGCGGGAGCAGTCTGGCGGCGCCGCGCCCGGTTTCCCCGACACCGCCCCCTTGCTATAGAGGACCCGCCGCCGGCGACGTCGTCCGCGGGCGCCGCCCTGGCGGGGCATGCACCCGCTCCGCCGCCGAGAGCCACCGGATCCCTGCCGTCATGACCTCCCCGTCCGTCACCGCCGCCCGCCGTATCGTCGACATTCTCGAAGCGCAGGGCGTCGCCCGCGTTTTCACCGTGCCGGGCGAGAGCTTCCTCGCCGTGCTCGACGCGCTGCACGATTCGCCGGTGGAAACCGTGGTCTGCCGGCAGGAGGGCGGGGCGGCGATGATGGCCGAGGCCGACGGCAAGCTGACCGGGCGCCCCGGCGTCGCCTTCGTCACCCGCGGCCCCGGCTCGACCAACGCAGCCTCCGGCCTCCACGTCGCCGCGCAGGATTCGACGCCGATGATCCTGTTCGTCGGCCAGGTCGGCCGCGACATGCGCCACCGCGAGGCCTTCCAGGAACTCGACTACCGCGCCGTGTTCGGCACCATCGCCAAATGGGTGGTCGAGCTCGACGATCCGCAGCGGGTCGACGAACTGGTCGGCCGCGCCTTCCAGGTGGCGATGAACGGGCGGCCGGGGCCGGTCGTGGTGGCGCTGCCGGAGGACATGCTGCACGAGGCGGTGCCCGGCGGTCCGTTCCGCCGGCGCGAGGCGGTGGCGGTCAACCCCGGCCTCAGCCCGATGATGCAGCTTCAGAAGCGGCTCTGGGCAGCGGAGCGGCCGATCGCCATTCTCGGCGGCTCCGGCTGGACCGAGGCGGCCGTCGCCGCCTTCCACCGTTTCGCCGAACGCTTCGACCTGCCGGTCGCCTGTTCGTTCCGCCGGCAAATGCTGTTCGACAATCTCCATCCGAACTACGCCGGCGACGTCGGCATCGGCGCCAACCCCGCGCTGCTCGCCCGGATCCGCGCCTCCGACCTCGTGCTGCTCGTCGGCGGGCGGATGTCGGAGATGCCCTCGCAGGGCTACGAACTCTTCGCCATTCCCGAGCCGGAGCAGCCGCTCGTCCACGTCCACGCCGACGCGGAGGAACTCGGCCGGGTCTACCATCCGGCGCTTGCGATCAACGCGACGCCGGCGGGCTTCGCCGCCGCGGCCGAAGGGCTGCAGCCGCCGAACGAGATCCGCTGGTCGGGTGAGACCCGCGCGGCGAACGCCGCCTTCCACGCCTGGTCGGACGCGCTGCCGCAGACGCCCGGCGCCGTGCAGATGGGCGCGGTGATGGCGCATCTGCGCGAGGTCCTTCCCGAGGAGGCGATCCTCGCCAACGGCGCCGGCAACTATGCGACCTGGGTCCACCGCTTCTGGCGCTTCCGCCGTTTCGGCACCCAGCTCGCCCCGACCTCGGGCTCGATGGGCTACGGCCTGCCGGCGGCGATCGCGGCCAAGCTCGCCCGGCCGCAGGTGCCGGTGATCGCCTTCGCCGGCGACGGCTGCTTCCAGATGACCAGCCAGGAATTCGGCACCGCGGTCCAGGCCGGGGCGGCGGTCGTCCTCCTCGTCGTCGACAACGGCATCTACGGCACCATCCGGATGCACCAGGAAAGGCACTATCCCGGCCGGGTGTCGGGGACGATGCTCGCCAACCCGGATTTTGCGGCGCTGGCCCGCGCCCACGGCGGCCATGGCGAGACGGTTCGGGAAACCGCCGACTTCGCCCAGGCCTTCGCCCGGGCCATGGCCGCCGGCAAGCCGGCGCTGATCCACATCCTGACCGACCCGGAAGCCATCACTCCGACGGCGACGATCAGCAGTCTGCGCGCGGCGCCAAAAGCATGAGGCACGCATCTCGTGAGCAGGTCTGACGGAGAAGCCGGAGCGGTCGGTGGAGAGGCGGAAGGTGCGGTGCCTCCGGTCGCCGGCGAGGACCGACCCGCCGCCGCGCCCGCTGACGATCGCCAAACCGCCCTCCTCGTCCGCAACATCGCGGACGGCGATGTCGAGGCGGTGGTTGATCTCTGGGAACGGGCCGGCCTGACCCGGCCGTGGAACGACCCGCGCCGCGACATCGCCTTCGCCCGCCGGGACGACCACGCCACCGTGCTGGTCGCCGCCGTCGGCACGGCGATCGTCGCCACGGCCATGGTCGGCGAGGATGGTCACAGGGGCTGGGTCTACTATGTCACCAGCGATCCCGCGCGTCGCGGCGAGGGCCTCGGCCGGCGGATCATGGCGGCGGCGGAGGAGTGGCTGCTCGCCCGCGGCGTCTGGAAGATGCACCTGCTGGTCCGCGCCGAAAACACCGCCGCCGTCTCGTTCTACGAACACCTCGGCTTCTCCGACGGCCGCGTCTCCTGCCTGCAGAAGGTCATCCGGCCCGACCTCGTTCCGGCGAGGCCGGAGGCGGGGTGAGAGCAGGTCCGGGTGAGGCCGGGCCGGCGTGAGGACCGGGCGAGGACGGCGAGGCCGGGCGTCCTGACGCGTGGGCCGTGACCGCGGGCGGTCCTCCGCCGTGGACCTCGTACGGCCGATCACCGCGACATCGTCCACCTGTCAGGCGTGGCACCCTCGAACGGCGATCGTAGGGGGCCGCGCTCGTCCGTTCGACCTCGCCTCCCCGGAGCGGTGGCTGGATCCCGGCTCGGAGGCCGGGACGACGGCGTAGAGAGGGCGGTGGGCATCACGAACGTCGCGGATGCGGCGCGGTCTCGGGGACGACCGCAAGCTGCCGCGCCGCATCCATCATCCTCGAAAGGGACGCTTTCCCTCTCCACGGGTCATCCCGGCCCCCGAGCCGGGATCCAGCCATCCGCGAGGGTGGAGGCTGCGATGGAGAAGGCTGCCCGCCGGCAACCGCCACGAACCCTGACGCTCTCTGCCGGCCCCTTCCCTCTCCCGCCAATTCCCCCCTCTTCTCCCGCCTGTTGACACCATACCAACCAGTCTGTATCTTCTTCCTCAGACATCGGAGGTCCCATGGCCGAAGACAGGCGGAAGAAGGCGGCGCGGGAGAAGTTGCTGGAAGCGGCGCTGACGGTGATTCGCACCAAGGGCTACTCGGCGACCACGGTGGACGAGCTCTGCGCCGCGGCCGGGGTCACCAAGGGCGCCTTCTTTCATCACTTCCGGACCAAGGAGGATCTCGCCGTCGCCGCGGCGGATGCGTTTTCGGCGATGGCGGACGGCGTCTTCGCCGAAGCGCCGTTCCGCGCCCTCCCCGGTCCGCTCGACCGGCTGCTCGGCTACGTCGCCTTCCGCAAGGCGATCCTGACCGGGGCGCTGCCCGAATTCACCTGCCTCGTCGGCACCATGGTGCAGGAGACTTTCGAGACCCATCCGGCGATCCGGGAAGCCTGCCTCGCCTCGATCACGGCCCATGCGGCGATGGTCGAGGACCTCGTCGCCGACGTCATGGCCGAGCGCGGCGACCCGACCGGACAGGGCGCGCGCAGCCTCGCCCTCCACACCCAGGCGGTGATCCAGGGTGCCTTCATTCTCGCCAAGGCGAGCCGCGACGCCACCGTCGCGGCCGACAGCCTCGACCACCTCGCCCGCTACATCCAGCTGACCTTCGGCCGGTGAGATTTCTCGCCGAGGCCGCACACGGGAGGACAAACCATGGCTACGCCGATCGACATCGCCCCCGCCTCGCCGCGCGAGCTCGTGCTCGCCCGCCTGATCGACGCCCCGCGCGCGGCGGTCTACCGCTGCTGGACCGAGGCGGACCTGCTGACGCGCTGGTTCGTTCCCGCGCCCTGGTCCGTCGCCCGCGCCGAAATCGACGTGCGCCCGGGCGGCTCCAGCCTCGTCGTGATGCGCAGTCCGGAGGGCGAGGAGTTTCCCAATCCCGGCGTCTATCTGGAGGTCGTGCCCGGCGAGAAGCTGGTGATGACCGACGCCTACACCGCGGCCTGGGAGCCGTCCGCCAAGCCGTTCATGACCGCGATCGTCACCTTCGAGAACGCCGAGGGCGGCGGCACGCGCTACGTCGCCCGCGCGCTGCACTGGAGCGAGGACGACCGCAAGACCCACGAGGACATGGGCTTCCACACCGGCTGGGGCCAGGTCGCCGACCAGCTCGAGGCGCTGGCGCGCAGCCTTTGACGCCGGCGGGCACGGCGACGGCAGAAGAGGACCGGCCAAGCCGGCCACCACGAGGAGGAAACACCATGGCCACGGTTCAGAAGATCTCGCCCTGCCTCTGGTTCGACCAGGAGGCCGAGGAGGCGGCGGCGTTCTACTGCGCGATCTTTCCCGATTCCCGCATCCGCGCGGTCGCCCGCTATCCCGAAGGCGGGCCGGGCGAGCCCGGCTCGGCGATGGTGGTCGACTTCGTGCTCGCCGGGCAGGACTTCCTCGGCCTCAACGGCGGGCCGATGTTCACCTTCTCCGAGGCGATCTCGCTGATCGTCAAATGCGCCGACCAGGCCGAGATCGACCACTACTGGGATCGCCTCGTCGCGGACGGCGGCAGTCCGGCGCAATGCGGCTGGCTCAAGGACCGTTTCGGCCTCTCCTGGCAGGTCGTGCCCGACACCATCGCCGACTACTATCTCGGCGGCGACCCCGCCCGATCCGGCCGGGTCATGCAGGCGGTGATGGGCATGACCAAGCTCGACATCGCGGCGATGGACGCGGCACGGGACGGGCGCGGCTGAGACGGCATCGGAGGGCGACCATCGGCGCCACACTCTTTTGCCTCGTCGATCTTCAGTATACCTTATGAACTACTGTGCACGAAACTGTGAACGTCAGTTTTGACTCGTTCCAATATCTCGAATGAATTCAACATTCTAAAAGTTGACTTGTATCTTCATGTAATTATAGTCCCGCTCGTTCGCGGCCATGTGCCCTTTGCCGATGACAGGGTCTTGTCCCCTGCCGATTGGAGTATTTCTCATGTCTTTCCGGAAGATCGCGACCGTCGCCGCCCTTCTCGCCGGCCTCTCCGTGCCCGCCCTGACCTCGGCCGCGGCCGAGGAGGTCAACATCTACACGAGCCGCGAGCCGGCGCTGATCCAGCCGCTGCTCGACCGCTTCACGCAAGAGTCCGGTGTCAAGGTCAACACGATCTTCATCAAGGAAGGTCTCGCCCAGCGCGTCGAGGCCGAGGGCGCCAACTCGCCGGCCGACCTGCTGTCGGTGGTCGACTACGGCAACCTGATCGAGTTCGTCGACCGCGGCCTGACCCAGCCGGTCACCGGCGACGCCGTGCTCGCCGCCATCCCGGAGAACCTGCGCGACGCCGACGGCAACTGGTTCGCCCTGTCGATGCGCGCCCGGGTGATCTACGCCTCGAAGGACCGCGTCACCGAGGACACCCTCACCTACGAAGATCTCGCCGATCCGAAGTGGAAGGGCAAGGTCTGCATCCGCTCGGGCCAGCACCCCTACAACACCTCGCTGATCGCCGCGATGATCGCCAAGGACGGCCGCGACGCGACCAAGGCCTGGCTCAAGGGCGTCAAGGCCAACCTCGCCCGCACCGCCGGCGGCGGCGACCGTGACGTCGCCCGCGACATCCTCGCCGGCATCTGCGACATCGGCGTCGGCAACTCCTACTACGTCGGCCTGATGCGCTCGGGCGCCGGCGGCGACGAGCAGAAGACCTGGGGCGAGGCGATCAAGGTGATCCTGCCGACCTTCGAGGACGGCGCCGGTACCCACGTCAACGTCTCCGGCATGGCCATGGCCAAGAACGCCCCGAACAAGGAGGCGGCGCAGAAGCTGCTCGACTTCATGGTCTCCGACGAGGCCCAGAGCATCTACGCCAAGGAGAACTACGAGTATCCGGTCAAGGCCGGCGCGCCGCTCGACCCGATCATCGCCGACCTCGGCGAGCTCAAGATCGACCCGCTGCCGCTCGCCGAGGTCGGCAAATACCGCAAGGAGGCGAGCCTGCTCGTCGACGAGGTCGGCTTCGACAACTGATCGGCGTCGACGGCAGGTCGCGCCGCCCGGCGACGCCGGCGGGCAGGCGCGACCCCGTGGACATGCTGATTGCGAAAGTCCGGTTTTCCGGTCTATGGGAAGGGGTGCCGGCGACGGCGCCCCTTTTCCTCTCGTGCGGCCCGGCTGCGGCGGCCGCGCCTTTCTCCCCTTGCGAGCGACGGGCCGGCGGATGACGGACGACACCCTCGAGGCGATCGCGGCGCCGGCGCCGAAGGCCGCGTTCCGGTGGCGACGGCGGACGCCGGGGGCGCTCGGCTGGTTCGCCTTCGCCGTCGTCCTCCTGGTCTTCGCCCCGGTCGGCGGCCTCGTCTGGTTCGCCTCGGCCGGGTCCGGCGACCTCTGGCCGCACCTGATCCGCACGGTGATCCCGTCGGCGACCGTGACGAGCCTGCTGCTGCTCGCCGGTGTCGGCGCCATCGTCGCCAGCGTCGGCGTCGTCACCGCCTGGCTCGTCGCCAACCACCGCTTCCCGGGGCGCGACCTCTACGGCTGGGCGCTGCTGCTGCCGCTGTCGGTGCCGAGCTACATCCTCGCCTACGCCTATCTCGACGTGATGCACCCGGTCGGCCCGGTGCAGACGACGCTGCGCACGCTCTTCGGCATCACCAATCCACGCGACCTCTGGTTTCCCGAGATCCGCTCGCTCGGCGGCGCCGCCTTCCTGCTCGGCTTCGTGCTCTATCCCTACGTCTACCTGCCGGCGCGGGCGCTGTTCATGATGCAGTCGCCGGCGGTGATCGAGGTGGCCCGCACCCTCGGGGCCGGGCCGGTGCGCAGCTTTCTCGGCATCGCCCTGCCGCTCGCCCGCCCGGCGATCGCGGTGGGAACGTCGCTGGCGCTGATGGAGGCGCTCAACGACATCGGTGCCTCGGAGTTCCTCGGCGTGCGCACGCTCACCGTCGCGATCTACACCACCTGGGTGACGCGCTCGAGCATCGAGGGCGCCGCCCAGATCGCGCTGCTGATGCTCGTCCTCGTCGCCGCCCTCGTCTTTCTCGAGCGGCTCGGCCGCCGCGGCCAGCGCTACGTCGGCCGCGGCGGGCGCCAGCACATGGCGATCCCGACGACGCTGTCGCCCGGCAAGGGCCTCCTCGCCAGCATCGCCTGCGCCATGCCGATCCTGATCGGCTTCGTGATCCCGGCGAGCTACATCGTCGCCGCCGCCCTGACGCGCTGGCGCCAGTCCGGCCTGCCGCGCGATCTCTTCGTGTGGATCGGCAACACCGTGACGGCGGCGCTGGCGGCGACGATGCTGGCCGTCGTCGTCGGCCTGCTGCTCGCCTATGCGGCGCGGATGTCGCGCAGCCGCGCCACCGGCGCGGCCGTCCGCCTCGCCGGCGTCGGCTACATGGTGCCGGGCACGGTGCTGGCGGTCGGCCTGCTGGTGCCGATGGCGTCGCTGGACAATGTCGTCGACGGGTTGTCGCGCGAATTGCTCGGCATCTCGACCGGGCTGCTGCTGTCGGGCAGCGGCGCCGCCCTCGTCATCGCCTACGTCATCCGCTTCCTCGCGATCTCGACCGGCAGCATCGACGCCGGCCTCGCCAAGGTCAGCCCGAGCCTCGACATGGCGGCGCGCAGCCTCGGCGCCGGCCCGGCCCGGCTGCTCGGGCGGATCCATGCGCCGATGCTGCGTCCGGCGATCGCCGCCGGTGCGCTCATCGTCTTCGTCGACTGCATGAAGGAACTGCCGATCACCCTGTTGCTGCGGCCCTTCAACTTCGAGACGCTGTCGACCCACGTCTACGGCGAGGCCGCGCGGGGAACCTACGAGGACGGCGCCATCGCCGCCCTGATGATCGTGCTGGTCGGCCTCGTCCCGGTCGTGCTGCTCGCCCGCACCAGCTTCCGCACCCTCACGGGTGATCGACCTTCGTCCTGAGCGGGGCGATGCCGACGCCCCTTCCCGGTCACGCCGTCTCCGCCGCCTCGAAGGCGATCCGTCCGTCGTTGAGAAAGCAGCTCATGCCGAAGTGGCCGAGATCGAGCGGGTTCGGCAGGCGGACGTCCGCGCGGTCCGGCATCGGCTTGACGGCCGGATCGTAGGTCCGGTCGATCTGCGAGATGAAGACGAAGGCGACGCCCCGCCGGGCGGCGAAGGCCCGCAGCAGCGGGATCTGCTCGCCGAGTGGCGGCTGGTCGCGTCGCTGGTCGAGGAGTTGCAGGTAGTCGATGATCGCCACCGTTCCCGCGGCCGCGCCAGCGAGACGGCGGACGATGTGGTCGGCACCGAAGGCGGCGTCGCCGTCGAAGGTGAAGAACCGGCGGAGGAGGTCGTCGTCGCCACCGCAATCGGCGAGACGCGACCGGATCTCCTGTCCGGTGGCTTCGAGACTGAAGAAGACCGCCCGGCGGCCGCGGCGCATCGCGGCGACGGCGACTTCGAGGGCGAAGGCGACCTTGCCCTGCTGCGGCCTGGCGCCGAGCAGCAACATGTCACCGCCGCCGAGCCGTTCGGCGACGACGGCGGCGGGAGAGGCAGCGGCGTGGCGGGCGGCCAGCAGGCTCCAGCTGGCGACGCCTTCCCGGAGCGCGACGCGGTCGAGAGCGGCGTGCAGCGGCAGGCGCTCGGTCCGGGCGAGACGGTGCGCATCACGCTTCAAGCGATAGATGGGGGCGGAGAGTTTCATCGACGACCTCCCGTCCGGAGCGCCCGATGCAATCCCTCCTCATGCGCCGCGCCCGAACGAAGAGCCGATGGTGACAACGCCCTGCAGGACAGCTGCTTCCCCGGTCGGAGGGAGGGAGGCGCGGGCCGCGCCGGAATCGACGCTAGCGCGATTCCCGCCGGGACGGAACACCCCCCGGCTGGCCGCGATCTGCGGCGAGGCATGGGAGGCTCCGCTCTCAGCGGTCCCAGTAGACCGGTGACAGCACGACGAGGACGACGACGATCTCGAGACGGCCGAGGATCATGCAGAAGCTCAGCGCCCATTTGGCGAGGTCGGGCAGGCTGGCGAAGTTCCCGGCCGGACCGACGATCTCGCCGACACCGGGTCCGACGTTGGCGATGGCCTGAGAAACGGCCGAGAAAGACGTCAGGGCATCGACGCCGGTCGACGCCACGAGAAGCGTGAACACGCCGATGGCCATCAGCGTCATGAAGACGAAGGCGCCGATCGAGCGCAGCACCTCGTCGTCGACGACGCGGTCGTCGTAGGTGACGCGCACCACCCGGTGCGGCTGCAGGCGGGTATAGATCTGGTTTCGCATCGAGCGCAGCAGCAGCAGCAGGCGGAAGGCCTTGATGCCGCCCGAGGTCGATCCGGTGCAGCCGCCGAACAGGGTGATGAGCAGGAACATCGTCTCCGGGAAGGGCCCCCAGGCGATGTAGTTTTCGCTGGCGAAGCCGGTGGTGGTGATCACCGAGACGACGTTGAACAGCGTCGACCAGATCACGCCGAGCGGGTCGACCTCGCCCTCGGTGTCGATGATCCTCCAGGTCGCGACCAGGAAGACGATGATCACGATGGTCTTGAAGAAGAAGCGGATCTGCTCGTCCTGGAAAAACAGGCGCGAGCGGCCGTGGAACACCTGGATCATCACCGTGAAGGTCAGGCCGCCGATCAGCATGCCGACCAGCAGCACGGCCTCGACGTAGCGGCTCTCGAACCAGCCGACCGAGGCGTCGTGGGTCGAGAAGCCGCCGGTGGCGATGGCCGCGAAGGCGTGGGCGACGGCGTCGAAGAAGGAGACGCCGCCGAGCAGCAGCAGCATCACCAGCACCGCGGTGACGCCGAGATAGAGCAGCGCGATCTGGCGGACCATGTCGACGATGCGCGCCGTCGCCTTGTTGCCGACGTCGGAGCTTTCCATCTTGAACAGCTGCATGCCGGAAATGCGCAGGAACGGCAGCAGGATGATGCCCATGGCGATGACGCCGAGACCGCCGACCCAGTTGAGCAGCTGACGCCACATCAACAGGCCGGGCGCCATCGAATCGAGCCCGGCCAGCACCGTCGAGCCCGTCGTCGTGATGCCGGAGACGGATTCGAAGAAGGCGTCGGTGAAGCTGAGACCGAGCTGGGAGAAGTAGAGCGGCAGCGCCCCGATCAGACTCAGCACGAACCAGGACATCACCGTCAGCATGAAGCCCTGGCGCAGCGACAGCTTCAGCGGCGCGCCCCAGTTGGCGGTCGCCAGCAGCACGCCGCAGCCCATCACCAGCATCGCGGTGATGACGAAGGTCTGCCAGTCCGGGTTGGCGGCCGCGAGGTCGACGAGGGCGCAGAGCAGCAGCAGTGGGCCGAAGGTCGCGGTGAGGACGCCGACGACGAAGAAGATGGGCCGGAAGTCGATGACCAACTGGCAGATCCCGTTCGGGCCGAGGGAGCCGGCCGTCTCGCCGCCCCTTTCTAGGCGATCGCGGCGCGATTGTCAGTCGCGCGGGCGCCACAGTCGCCTGTCGGGGAGCCGCTTGCCTCACCCGGCCGGAAGCCGAGGGAGGCGGCCTCGACCCTTCCGGATCAGCCGTCCCCCAGCGAGCGGAAGGAGAGCAGATCGGAGAGGTGGCTGGAGAAGACGCCGCGGCGGATCGCTTCGGGGAAAGTGCGGTGACCGTCGAACGCCTCGAGCGGCATGAGTTCGACGCCGTCGATCCCGTCCATCCGGCTCGCCAGCATGCGGTCGCGCTTGTGGGCGTCGCCGAAGACGAGGCGGACCCGCGGCCGCGCGGGGCTGACCCGGTAGACGGAGGCCATGTCGGCCAAAAGATGCGGCGCGTTGAGGCTGAGGTGCCGGATCTGCGGGAATTTCTGCAGCGTCGCGCCGGGCACGTCGGCAAGACTGAGCGTGGTCGGCCCGCTGAAATTGAGAACGCCTTCGGCCCGAAGGTCGAAGCCGAATTTCAGCGAGGCGTAGCCGCCGGCGGAGAAGCCGAGGCAGAAGACCCGGCTGGCGCCGAGTTCGTGAACGATGTCGGCGAGGGCGTCGCGGCAGGCCTCGTAGGAACCGCCGAGCCGGGGGATGTCGCAGAGCAGGAATTTCGGGCCGTAGTCGCGCAGGTAGACGAGGTGGACGTCCGGCGCGTCGAGGAGGTCGTCGCGCAGGGCGAACTTCTCCCCGGCCAGACCGGCGAAGACCACGATCACCCGGTCGGAGCCCGACAGGCAGGGCGCGACCAGAACCCCGGCGAGCGGCTCGCGCGGATCGCCGCCGTGCGGTTCCAGCCCGGCCGCC
>Ga0065721_10004747_pt1 | contig 20923 bp, 15 predicted proteins | sample Mesricmetagenome_FD_59108 | JGI IMG/M metagenome (GOLD analysis project Ga0065721, IMG submission 59108) | Mesophilic microbial community from rice straw/compost enrichment Sample: eDNA_1 v2 (version 2) | ecosystem: Engineered > Solid waste > Grass > Composting > Bioreactor | place: USA: Davis... | reverse complement strand
TGGGATTATTTCGCCCGCACGTCCGACGGGATGATGCACGCCCTGGGCCAGGTGGATTGGGAGTGGACCTCCTATACGGGCTCGACCTGGTACAGGCCGCTGCGGATCAACGCCGACAGCCTCTCCCCCGCCGGCACGGGCGCCAATCCGATCCAGGCGGTGTCGCGCTTCACCGCCGCAACCGGCCAGAAGGCCGAGATCACCGGCAGCTGGATCAAGGCGGCGGAAGGCGACGGCGTCGACCTCCACGTGCTGCTCAATGGCCGGGAGATCTTCACCACGCTGGTCACCAGCAGCTATGACCTCAAGGGCCTCTATGTCGACCTGCAGGTGGGCGACGTGCTGGACTTCGCCGTCGGTCCGAACCAGAGCGTCAGTGGCGACATCACCAACTACAAGATCCAACTGCTGAAATACGACGGCCCCGAGCCGGCGATCCGCGCCGCGCCCAAGCTGATCGGAACGGCGGGCGACGACACCCTCAGCGGCACCGCCCGCGACGAAACCCTGATCGGCGGCGAAGGCGTCAATCTGCTGGATGGCGGCGAGGGCGTGGACACCGCATCCTACGCCAACGCCAAGTCGAGCGTGACTGTGGACCTGTCGCGGTTCGACTTCCAGGTGGTCAACGGGACGACGACGGACGCCCTGGCGAACGTCGAGAACCTGGTCGGCTCGCCCTATGCCGACACCCTGAGCGGCGACGCCGGCGCCAACCGCATCGAGGGCGGCCTAGGCGCCGACAGCCTGGCCGGCGGCGGCGGCGACGACACCTTGTTCGGCGGGGGCGGCGGAGATCGCCTGGCCGGTGGCGAAGGCGCAGACACGTTCCTGCTCCGCTTCACGAGCGACTCGACGGGGAGCGGTTCGGCGCGGGACACGATCCTCGACTGGGGTCCGGGTGATCGCATCGATGTTTCGGGCATCGACGCGCGCACCGCCATCGCCGGCGACCAGCCGTTCAACTTCGTCACCTGGTACACCAAGAAGCCCGGCGAGCTGATGGTTCAGGCCGAAAGTGGCGGCTACGTCGTCAAGGGCGACATCAACGGCGACGGCGCCTCGGAGTTCATGATCAAGGTCATGGGTACGACCGCTCCCACGGCCGCGGACTTCGTGCTCTAGGCGGCCGCTCGCAAGGCCAGTCGCTCCTCGTAGGCGGCGAGCAAGGCGGAGGTCCAGGCGTCGGGCGAAAGCCCGATGCCGCGCGTCCGTTCGAAGGCGGCGATGCTCATCTGCTGGGCGAGGTCGTCGTCCTTGAGGCGCGTCATGGCCTCGGCCAAGACCTGTTCGTCCCGGGGTGGCGCGGAGAAACCGGCCCCCGCGGCGACGATGTCGGGCGCAAGAAAGGCGGTGTCGGCGGCGATCACCGGCAGACCGCTCCAGAGCGCTTCTGCCGCGACCAGGCCGTAGGGCTCGGGGTAGCGGCTGGGCATGACCAGCGCCCTCGCCTGGGCGGCCAGAGGCCCGATCTCTTCGAAGCTGCGCCGGCCGGCGAAGATCACCTCCGGATAATCGCGTTCGAGCGCCGCGCGCATGGGCCCATCGCCGATGATGCGGAGCGGCACGCCCGCACGCCGTGCGGCCGCGGCGGCGAGGTCGGGCCCCTTCCCGTCCTCCAGCCGTCCGATGAACAGGAACTCGCGATTGCGCTCGGCCTGCGCGCGCTCGGTCAGGAAGGGGCGCACCGGGTTGGGGACTGTTCGCACCGCAGCCTCCGGGATGCCGCCTCGGACCAGGAAAGGCCGCATGGCCTCGTGGATGGCGAGGACCGGCGGCGCCTCGCGCCGGAAGTCGAACAGCGACTGCCGCACCGACTGACGGGCCACGCGCCACAGCTTGTGCGCATAGCTGCGGCGGTCGCAATTGGCGCGGACACAGGCCGCCGACATCGGGGTGAGCTGACAGACAGCTCCGTTGTTCAGGAAGGCGTAGGCGCCGTTCGGGCAGACTAAAAAGAAGTCATGGGCCGAGAGCACCAGTCGGCTCGAGACCGGCTTCAGCGCCTGGAACACCGCCGGCGACAGGATCTGCGCCCAGCCATGCAGGTGATAGACGGTTCCGGGCGTGTCGTTTCGAGCGATCCAACCGGCGACCATGTCCTTGGCCGAGCCGTTATAGAGCGCCGAGAACAGCACCTTGTGCATCGGCGATGAGAGCAGTCGATCCTGGCCGAGCGCGACGACCTCGACGCCGGCCTCGTCCAGCTCAGAATTTTGCCCGGCGTCGCCGGTGAGCAGGGTGACGGCGAGGCCGCGCTTGCGAAAGGCCAGGGCGGAGGCGAGCGAGAGGCCCGTGGCCCCACCCTTGGCGACCGAAGAGTCGTTGATGACGACGATGCGCTCGATCATCACGCCCTCCCCACTGCGCGAACAGGCGCCCCGAACGATGCGAGCAACTCGGTCACGCCTCGCTCGGCCGCTCGCACCTGCGCGGCATGGACACCCGCATCGACCCCTTCCGCCAGAGCGCGCTCGGAAAGGGCGACGACTTCCGCAACCCCCACCTCGCCGGCGGCGGTCACGAACTCGCGACGACCGACGGAGTCGAAGAAGCTTTGCAGCTTGCGGTCCCAGGCAAAGCCGATCGCGGGGACCTTGTAGGCATAGGCGGCGATGCAGGCGTGCATCCGGTGCGCCATCACCAGGTCGCATCCGGCCACGAAGGCGGCGAGTTCGCTGGGATTGGCGAAAGCCGGATGGACGGTGGCGTCCGGCGCCGCAGAGATGATCTGAGGCGCCAGCTGGTCCAGGTACTCCCGATCTTCCGGGCTGCCGTTGGTGAAGAGGACGACCTTCCAGCCGCGAGAGGCCATGGCTGCGGCAAGCTCCTTCATCCACGCGGCGAACGCCTCGTCGCGGACCTTGAAGTCGCCCGCGTGGTAGCGAAGGGCGAGCGGATTGGTGACCCCAAGGCCGATCCTCGGCGGCCCTGGCAACTTGCCGACCTTCGGAAAGTGCTTCGCCGCAAGGACAGCCGGATCAGGGACGATCTCGGCCGGCCGCACGCCCGCCTTCCCCAGGCGGCGATCCCATATGGCCTTGGAGAGCGGGTCGCGAACCGCGACATGGGTCAGATTTCCGCAGGTCATGGCGCGTTCGAACAGCGCCTGCCCTCGCCCTGACCAGTTGTCCGACACGCCCACCCCGTAGACGCCGATCGGGATGCCGGCGGCTGCAGCCTCGCCCAGGACGCCGTCGATTTTGATCGGGAAATTCAGGTCGGCGTCGGCCAGCAGGTTGCCGCCGCCGAGCACCAGCGCATCGGCGCCGCGCAGGCGCTCGCGCCAGCGCGGGCGCAGGCGACGCTTCACCGCCGCGCCGAGAGCGGCGCCGACGCCTGCACGCCGGATCGGCCCGGGAAAGAACTCGAGCAAGGTCATGATGGCGCGGCGGTTCTGCAGCCCCTGGCCGTAGGCTTCGCGCCCGGCGATGTCGATGGCGAGAGTCTCGGCGCCGCCCTCGCGCAGTTCGGCTTCGAGGCACTCGGCAAGCAGGCCGTCACCGAGATTGGGACTGAACTTCACATTGGCGACGGCGATGATCATGCGTGTTCGCAGGTTCCATTTCCCTGGCGGCCGACCAGCCTACCCCATCTGCGCACTCTTAGAGGTTTGAGCCGCAGGAAAAATCAATCGCCTGATTGCGAAATCATTCGACGGCAAGCTTTGCCATAAGAGCTGTTCTGGCGACGCGCAATCGGCGCTGAATATCTCGGCGAATGCGAGGCGCAACTCTACTTCGCGGAATTTCGTGAAACCTTTTGCACGCCCACGCTTTCACGCAGGTTCGGCCTGGTCAGGCGCGGCCCTTGCGCCCTTCCGCGAGGAAGCGCCGGGCCTCGACCAGGGCCTCCGTGCGGGCCGGTCCGGCGGCGAGCGCGAGGACGGGCATGTAGACCGCCGCTCCCAAGAGCACGGCGCAGGCGACATAGATCCAGCCGTTCGCGAACGCCTCCCGCTGGGTCGAGAAGGCGAACACGGCGCCAGCCATCGCGGCGGCGGCGATCACCTGCGGCAGGATCGACTTCAGGACCTTGGCCGCCGCCACGCCCGTGGAGCGCTGGAAGAGCCAGAGCTGTAGGGCCAGGGTGAGATAGGAGCGCACCACATAGGCGATGGCGATCGCCCTCAAGCCGAAGGGCGCGGCCAGCGAGCAGAACACCACCGTCCCGACCAGCTGCACCGCCGCCAACCGGACGATCACACCGGAACGGCCGAGGGCGGTGAGCGCCGGGTCCGCGAAGAAGTTCAAGGCGTAGGGGACCACGAGGAAGGTGAGAACCTGGGCGACGGGGATGCTGGGCGCCCATTTGGCCCCGTAGATGAGCGGGATGAGGTCGCTGGCCAGAAGTCCAAAACCGACGATGCAGGGGAAGGAGATCGCACCGCTGATGGCGACGATCCGCAAATAGGCGCGTCGGAACGCGTCTGGTTCGGCCTGCAACTTGGCGAGGGTGGGCAGGGCGACGGTCGAGAACGGCGTTATCGTGCCTTGCGCGATCAGCTCGGTGGACTTCCACGCCGTCCGATAGACGCCGACAGCGCCCGCGCCGAGCGCATGGGAGATGATGAGGTCCTGCGTCCGGGAGATGAACAGGATCACCAGCTGCGAGAGTGCGACATTCCCGCCGAGCGGCAGCTGAGCGCGAAGCGTGGCCATGGAGAAGTTGAAGCCGGGCAGCCAGCGGAAAGCGCGCCAGGCGACCAGGGTGTTGATCGTCTCGGCCGCGTAGCGTTGGACCACGAGACTCCAGACGCCGAAACCGTTCAGGGCCGCGATGACCGCGAGGCCCCCGCCGATGAGGCCGCTGAGCATCGAGCGCAGGGCCAGGGACTTGTGGCCGAATTCCCGAAGATTGCGGGACATGTGGCTGGCGCCCAGGGCGGTGATCGGCACTACGAAGCCCAGGACCGCCACCACCGAGCCGCCCTCCGGTCGCCCCAGCGCCTCTGCGATCGGCTGCTGAAGAACGAGCCCGCCGAGTGCGAACACCGACGCGAGACCAAGATTGCTCCAGAAGATCGTGTCCGCGAGCTTCGGCGTCACCTCGGGCGCACGATAGAGGCAGCTCACCAGTCCGCCCGAAGCGATGATCTTGCCGACCTCGGCATAGACGAAGGCGACGATGAACAGGCCGAAGTCCGCGGTCGACAAGAGCCGCGCCATGACGACGAAGACCACGAAATTGAAGACCTGGTCGCTGCCGAAGCGCAGGAACGACCAGAACACCGAGGCCGTGGCCCGACGCGCCAATCTGGGCGATTGTGCCATGTACTTCCGCAATCTCCCTGGCGAAGGGCGCGCCAACATCGGGCGGCTTGGAGCGCATGGCAACGCCTATCGTCGTTATGTCGCCAAACGCCGCTAAAGGGGCGATGTTGGCCCTCCGGCACGGTCCTAATGATCGCCGCGCAAGCGGTTGAGCAAAAGAAAAAGCTTCACCATAACGGGAGCTTGCACTGCCGTCCGGACTAGGCCAAGGCGTTGAACGAGTGCCCGCCGCGGTGTCGCGCCGCGGCCTTGACGGAGATAGTGCATGGCGGCCGACGCTGGCCTGATCGCCGACCTCTCGAGGACCGCGAGACAGGCTCTGGAGCCGTACACCACCGACGCGCCCTATGCGCTCGTGGACTTTCCCAATCATTCAAATGTAGGCGATTCCGCGATCTGGGCCGGAGAGATCGCCTATTTTCGCCGGCATGCGCCCCGCCCTCCTTCCTATGTCTGCTCGCTGGCCGACTTCTCCATGGAGAACCTGCTGAGCCGATGCCCGGAAGGGACCATCTTCATCCACGGCGGCGGCAATTTCGGCGACGTCTGGCCCCATCACCAGGCGTTCCGCAACCGGCTGTTGGAGCTCGCGCCTGGGCGGCAGGTCGTGCAGCTTCCCCAGTCGATCCACTTCTCTTCGCCCGAAAAGCTGGACGAAGCCGCGCGCGCGATCGAGCGGCACGGGCGCTTCACCCTCTTCGTGCGCGACAAGGAATCGCTGGAGCTCGCCCGTAAGCACTTTCCCTGCGAAGCCATCCTTTGCCCCGACATGGCCTTTTTCATCGGGCCGATCGACAGGCCGCGCAGCCCGGAGCTCGATGTGCTCTACCTGCTGCGGACGGACGTCGAACGGGTGGAGCTCGGGGACGCGCCCCCGTCGGGACCGAACCTGCGGATCGCCGACTGGCTGGACGAACCGAAGCTTGGCCTGAGCGTCGCCAAGGCCTGGGGCGCGCTGAGCGGGGCTGCGGGCGGGGGGCCCTCGGCCCTTCGCCTTGGTATGTTCAACGCCGCCGCGGAGGCGCGCGTACGCCGCGGCGCGCGGCTGCTCTCGTCGGGCCGGACGGTGGTCACCGACCGGCTGCATACACACATCATCTCGCTGCTGCTGGGCATCCCGCACGCGGTGCTCGACAACAGCTATGGGAAGGTGAGCCGCTTCATGTCCTGCTGGACGAGCGCCTCGACCCTGACACATCGATGCGACTCCATGACGGCGGCGGTCGAGTGGGCCAAGCACCAGGCGGTCGGAGCCCGCCCGAACTGAGGGATGAGCCATGCAGCCGCCGCGGATTTCCTGCCTCCTCCCCGTCTATAACGGCGAAGAGTTCCTAGAGGAGGCCATCGCCTCGATCCTCTCCCAGAGCTTCACGGACTTCGAGCTGGTGGTGGTGGACGACGGCAGCCGCGATTCGACGCCGAAGATCCTCGAACGGATGGCCGCCGCAGATCCGCGCATCCGCGTGATCCGCCAGGGGAACGGCGGCATCGTCGCAGCGCTCAACACCGGCCTCGAGGCCTGCCGCGGCGAGTATGTGGCGCGGATGGACGCCGACGACGTCGCCCTACCCCATCGTTTCCAATTCCAGCTCGACTATCTCGACGCCCACCCGAACTGCGTGCTGGTCGGAGGCGTCGCCCGCTCGATCAGTCCCGACGGCAAGGTGGTCAGCCGCACCACCGGCGGCCGCCACAAGCGGACGGACCTGACCTGTTTCCCGCCCAAGATCGCCGTCTCCATGCACCCGCTGATCACGGTGCGGCGCGAGGCCCTTCTGGCGATCGGCGGATATCGATCCGACTTTCCGCACGCCGAAGACTACGACCTGTTCATCCGGCTCTCGAAGCTGGGCGGCATCGACAATCCTGATGAAGACGTCCTGATCTATCGGCGACACGAGGGAGCGATCTCCCTCAAGCACCTGGAGACGCAGGAGCGCAGCGCCGCCATGGCCGAGCTCGACGCCATGGAGGCCGGCTCCGAAGGTTTCCCGTCCTGGCTGGTGGAGCCCTATGTGCGCCTGCGCATCTGGCGGCGATATCTCAGCGCCGACCGGGCCAAGGCCGATCGCCTCCTGCCGCGCCTGATCGGCGATGCGCTGACGCTGAAGCCGGAGACCCTTTTCTCACCGCGCTATTTCGGCCTGCGCATCAGGATCGCCGGCTCCATCGCCGCGGCTGCCCTGCGCCAGGCCCGCCGTTCGCGACTGGCGCCCGCCGCCGCCGCGGCCCAGGGCGCCAGCTAGGCCGCGTTCAGGTGATGTCCACGACCTTGCGCGGGTCCACGCGGCCGAGCGCAGCGTCGCGGATCGCCATCAGATTGCCCGTCAGACGCCCCTTCCGATCGATATAGGGCTCGGGCTGGAAGGTCTTGATCAGGTTCGCCAGGGTGTTGTTGACGAGCAGGGTATAGGCGAGCTTCGGCGGGATGGTCTTCTTCTTCAGAAGATAGAGCGGGTTGGCGATCTGGGAGTAGCCGAGCTTCTTGCCCGGCGTCCGGCCGGACTTGATGCCCATGTGCACCCCAGCCAGCTCCTGCGCCTTCACCAGCTTGCCGCGCGCCTTGAGGCGGAAGGTGAAGTCGGTGTCCTCCTGCCAGCCATAGAGAGGAAGGTTCTCGTCGAACCTCAGGCCCTGGATGGCGCTGGCGCGCAGGACCATGTTGCAGCCGTAGAGGGATTCCAGGGGGATCAACTCGCCGGTCGGGCGCAGACTATCGGCCTCGGCCATCTCGCAAGCGGCTTCGTAGGAAATCCCCGGTCCCTTCGCCCCGTCGGCGATGAGGCGGCCGTTGACGCCGACCACATCGGGATTGGCCGCGAACAGGGCCTCGGCCCGTTCCAGGAAGTCGAAGGCTGGGACGAAGTCGTCGTCGAAGATGGCGATGATGTCGCTGGTCTCCTCGACCAGGTCGAGGGCGTGGTTGCGCTGGCTGCACGAGCCCTTGCGGGCGTGGTCCACCCGTAAGGGAAGCTCGCCCGGCTCGATGCCGTGCGTATCTTCCGGCCCGGCGCCGACCACCACGATCTGGTCGGGAATTCGGGTCTGACGTCCCAGCCTGTTCGCCGTGAGCGCCGTCAGTTCGGCCCGTCCCGCGGTCGCCACAACCACCGATACTCTCAAAGACTAGCTCCTTGTGCGGGGCGCCGCCGGCGCCATTGGACTGGCCGCGGCGACCCTTGTGGGCCTGCGCGGGACACGGGCTTGCGAGCGCAGGCGCCGCCATTCGAGGGCGAGGCCCGCCATCACGGCGAAGGTCACGCCCGGATCGGGCGAAGCGGCGCTGATCGAGGCGGGGATGAGCATGCTGACGAGCGTCCAGCTGGCCGCCGCGCCGGTAGCCAGGCGCTCGTCCTTCGGATTGGAGTAGGTGCTGGCGCGCAGGGGCTTGAACACATTGATGATGTGGCAGACGAGCGTGACGATCCCAATCACGCCCATCGAGCCGAGCGCCGCCATGAACAGGCTCGAGGAGCGGAAGCTGCCTGCGCCGATACCCAGACCGTAGGTCGCCAGGAAGGCGTGCCAGCCCTGCATCGCCCAGAAGGACCTCTGGCGGCCGGAGTCGCTGTCGGCCTTGTCCATGGTCATATGCTCGAACATCTCCCCGAGCTGATCGGCGAGCGCCGGCACCAGCATGATCATGCTGAGCGCGGCGATGAGCCCGGTCAGCATCACCGCGACCACGACGAGGGCCTTGCGCGGGCTGAGCTGCTGGCGGAGCAGCAGGAGCCGGACGATCATCAGCGCACCGTAAGCCCCAAGGCTCAGATAGCCGGAGCCCGAGGTGGAGAAGATCAGCACGGCCAGCAGGACGAGAGCGGTCACGCCGGTCATCCGCGGACGCACGTCCCGCATCCAGCACTCGAAGGCGAAGACGAACAGGGTGAAGGCGTAGGAGGCGTAGAACGACGCCTCCGGGAAGATGCCGGTCATCCGGACCATGCCGTTATAGCTCTGCTCGAGCTGCGCATGGCTGCCGTTTCGGAAGACGTTGAGGACGTCCCCCAGGCCGATATTGGTCAGGATGACTCCGAGCACCCCGAAGAAGGCGTGCGCCCATCCCATGAAGCAGACCGTGGCCACGATCTTGCGCGGCGCGTCGGGCTTGCGTGCGACGATGGTCGCGCAGACACCGGCCAGCATGCTTCCGACCATGTAGACGGCGGTGGTGATGTTCTGTGTGGTGAAGACCAGTGGAACGGTGTCGAAGAGGCCGGTGATGGTCACCGGCCGCAAGGGCGCGACATACATCTGCCAGGCGAAGAGGCGCGGCAGGACGAAGGCGGTGACCGCGCCGTAGAGCGCATAGAAGACGAGGAAGCCGTTGACGCTCACGGCGGGGGCTATGCGCGAGTACTCGCCCGAGCCGGGCAGCAGGATGCGCGCGATCAGGAAGGCGAGCGCCAGGTGCGCGGGAGAAATGGCCGACCCGCCCAGCGCGGTCATGGTGATCGCCGACGAGCCGCTGAACAGGGTCGAGATCATCATGAAGCGCAGGAGATCGAGCGAGGTCCCGCGCACCAGCAGCAGGAGCCCCACGGCGATCGATATCAGCCCGAATAAGGTAGGGACCACGCTAGGATCCTTTGGCCATCCACAGCGGTCGGTCGGAGTTTACGCCGCCCCGCCCGGCCGAACCAAGTCTTTCCCTCGCCTGCGCCACGTCTGCTGAAATGCCGACGAAAGCGGCGCCAGGCGCCAAACCTATGAACGCACCGCCGAGCCCTCCCTGGCGCTGTTCCCCAGGCGTTCAGCGACCAGTTCCGTCGCTCGACTGGAGGTCGGGATGTAATCGAAGCGCCCTTGGCGCCCGAGCATCTCGACGCCTGTCGCCTCCACCGCTTCGATCAAGGCTTCCGAGGCGGCCATGGAGCCGTGCGCGTAGGTGGGATAGGCGAAGTCGGTCCGCTCGTGCCCCACCAGCATGGTGTGGCCGGCCAGCAGCCCCCGTTCGCGCATGAACTCCAAGAAGGCCGCGAACTCGGCGTCGGGATCGCGCGGACCAAGGGCGAGCGGCACCTCGACCGAGAAATAGTCGCGACCGCTGACCTGGCCATAGACCCGGGAATGAACCGTCAGCCGCTTCCAGGAGCCTTCCGGGGTGAAGTTGTAGAGCACCTGAGAGGTGAAGCCGAGATCGCCGTCGTGGGCCACATAGAGGGTCAGCAGCGGCAGGGACTGGATGATCGCCGGGGCCGCGAGCCCGCACGCTTCGGCCGTCATGGTGAGGGGCAGGCTGGAGATGACCCGCGCCACCCTGAAGACGCCGGCGGAGGTGGTCACCAGGAATTCGCCATCCTTGCGTTCGATCCGCTCAAGGCGCGCGCCGAGCCGGATATCCACGCCCTTGGCTTGCAGTTGCGCGGCCACCTGCGCGAACAACACGTCAAAGCCTGCTCGCGGACGGGCGAGGACGACGGGGCCCGCAGCCGCGTCCGGCTTGCGTCGGAAGAAGCCTGTGACGGTGTCGAGGCTCAAGGCGCGGGCGATCCAGTTCATGCGCTTTTCAGCGAACTGGTGCTCCACCTCATCGGCGGGGATGCCGCAGAGCCGCCGGATATAGGCCTCGAGCCCGCTCTGTTCGAAGAGACGGCGGCCGAGATAAAAGCGGGCGAACGATCCGGCGCTTTTCGGCGCGCGGTGGGCGATGCGGCCCCAGACCAAGGAAAGAGCCGTCAGTCCGACCTCGATCGGTCCGCGCCAGAAGAGATCGTCGGCGACGGAGAAGGGATAGCGACTGATCCGGTGCTGCGGGGTTATCCGGTCGGCGATGATCTGCGCCCGCTGGCAGGTCGCCTCGGCGTCGGGGAACCTCCGGAAGAACGGGCTGCCGGCGAAGAAGATGAAGCTTCCGATGTCGAAGGTGTAGGGACCTATGTTCTGGGAGCGCTGATTGCCGCCGAGCCGCTCATAGGGCTCGAGCAGGATGACCGCCTCTCCGGCGTCGGCAAGCATGTCGGCCGCCACCAGCCCGCTTACCCCGCCGCCGAGCACGACGACGGGCGCCGCTCCCGATCGCGGTTCGACCCCGGCCGGCGCATCGTCGAGCTCCGCGCCAGCTCTGGCCAGAGCGGCCGGCCCGCGTTTATGGCGCGGCGTGAGCGTCAGAGGGCCACCGCCTTCATGATCCCCTCGTCGAACCGTTCCGGCGCAAAGCGGGCGGCGTTCCGCATGGCCGCGGCGGGATCGAACGAGGGAAGCCAGGCTTCCAGCCGCTCGACCGCGTCGATCAGGCAGTCCACGCTCTGGGCGTCGAAGAGGATGCCGCTCTCGTCAGCCGTCACGCTGTCGCACACCCCGCCCCGGCCATAGGCGAGCACCGGCCGGCCCGAGGCCATGGCCTCGACCGGGATGATCCCGAAGTCCTCCTCGGCGGTGAAGACCAGGGCCCGGCATTGGGCGTAGGCCTTCCTGAGCTCATCGAAGTTGAGGCGCGTCTTGATGGTGATGTTCGGCCCGGCGCGACGGCGAATGTCGGCGGCCATCTCGCCGTCGCCCACCATGAGCAAGGGCAGGCCAAGCTTGTTGAACGCCTCCATGGCGAGATCGGCGCGCTTGTAGGCCGTCATCTGCCCGACCCAGAGATACTGGTCGGTGACCTCGTTGGAAGGCTTGAAGAGCTCCACCGCCACGGGCGGGTGCACGACCGAGGCGTCCCTCCGATAAGCCTTCTCGATGCGGCTCTTGATGAAGGTCGAATTGGCGACGAAGCGGTCCACCCGGGCGGCGGAGGCGTAATCCCAGTTGCGCAGCCGATGGAAGAGCCACGGCATGGCGGCGCGGGTCAGCCGTCCGGCCGAGGCGCGGTAATCCTGGTAGTGGTCCCAGAGGTAGCGCATCGGGGAGTGACAGTAGCAGACATGCAGCGCCCCTGGAGGCGTGATCACGCCTTTTGCAGGCCCCGATTCACTGCTGAGGATCAGGTCGTAACCCCGCAGGTCGAGCTCCTCCAGCGCCATGGGCATGAGCGGCAGATACTTCTGGTAGTGCTTTCGACTGCCGGGCAGCTTCTGGATGAAGGTCGTCTTCACCGGCCGCGACCTGATGGTCGAGGACATCGAGTCCGGGTCGTAGACGTGGGTGTAGATGTCCGCCTCGGGAAAGAGGTGGATGAGCCGCTCCAACACGCGCTCGCCGCCGCGCATACCGACGAGCCAGTAATGGATGATCGCGACACGCGGCTTTGCGGGCATCTACAGCTTCTCAGACAAGGACGGACAACATGATGAACGCGCGCATACCGAGTTCACGAGCGTTCCATTAATCGTTCACAGCTACTCGTCGCCACGTCGGTGCAGGAGGCGTTGATGGACGGGGCGAGCGCAGAAGCAAGGTGGCCATTTCCCGGAGCGGACAAGAGCAGAGCGACGGCGACCGTTCGGTCCTCGCCGCCCGAGCGCCGGCCCTGGTCGGCCCGGCGCACCCTGTGCTTCATCCTGGTGACCTGCGGCGGTTTCTGGGCGACGGTGCTGGCGCTGCTCCTGCGCTGAGGCGCGCTGCCGATCATCCGTAGTACTGCGCGTATTGCCGGTAGTAATAGGCCGCATCGCCGTGGCCGAACCGGGCCTGCTGGCCGATGTGGATGCGGTTGAGCACCACGCCGGCGATCGTCACCCCTTCGACCGGCAGCGCCCTTATCGCGGCGTGGACGGCGTGTTCGGAGGTCTTGCGCCAACGGGCGACGAGCACGACCACGTCCACCTTGGTCGCCAGGATCCGAGTGTCGGCGAGCGGCAGAACCGGGCTTGTGTCCAGCACCACCAGATCGAACCGCTCGCGCAGCTTGGCGAGCAGCGCGTCCATGGCCTCGCCGCCCATGAGGTCTTGCCCCACGGCGACGCTGTTGTTGAGCGGCAGGATCATCGCCCCGGTCAGTTCGTCCTTCACCAGGGCTTCCTCGAGCGTGGCCTGCCCGGCCAGGACCTCCAGGAGTCCGGGCTGGTTGGCGGCCGTCCGCACGAGCTTGTTCAGTTCGCGGCGCCGGTTGTCGCAGTCGATGAGGACGACGCGCTGCCCTTGCAGGGCGGCCGAGCGCGCCAGGCAGATCGAGGCGGTGGTCTTTCCCTCCTGCGGCAGGGCCGAGGTGATCGCCACCACCGTCACCGGCCCGTTCAGCGTCGCGTATTTGAGGGACGCGCGCAGGTTCCGATAGGCCTCCGCATAGGCCGAATTGGGTTTGTCGATCACCGCCGTGGTCGGGGACATGCCACGGCCGCCCTTCAGGGAGGAGAGCAGCGGCACGCCGGCCAGGAAGCGGCGACCGAGCCGCCGTTCGACGTCCTCGGCGGTGGTGAGCGAGGAGTCCAACATCTCGCTGGCGATCACGGCGATCAGGCCGGCGCCGATGCCGATCACCGCCCCGAAGACGATGTTGAGCGGCATGTTCGGGCTGCTCGGCTTGGCGGGCACCCGCGCCTCGGAGATCACCCGCGCGTCGGGCCGCTCGGTGCCTTCCTGGGCGTTGGTCTGCTTGAAGCGGTTCAGATAGCTCTCATAGAGGGCCTGCGAGGCGGCGGCCTTCTGCTCCAGCTCCGCCAATCCGACCATGGCGCGGTTGTTCTGGCTGAGCGAGCTACGCGCCGTGGAGAGGCTGCCGGTGATCGAGGCGAGCCGCTGGCGCGAGACCTCGGCCTTGGCCTCGAGGTTGGAGATCAGGCGATTGATCTCGCCCTGGATCTGGGCGTCGATGTCGGCGAGCTCGCGCTGGGCTTTGAGGATTTCCGGGTGCCGGGCGCCATAGCGGCCCTGCATGTCGGCCACCTTCGTGCTGACCGCCACACGCTGGCCGCGCAAGGACTGGATCACGCCGGAGTTGAGCGCCTCGCCGAGATCCTCGCCCGTGGAGCCGCTGGCGAGCTGGGCGCGTGCGGTGCGCAGGCGGGCTTCGTCGGCCGCCGCCTCGACGCGGGCTTCAGCCACGCGCTGGTTGTAGGCGGAGATCTCCTGCTCGGTCAGGGAAGCTCCCGAGGTGCTGAGCAGGTCGTTCTGGATCCGGTATTGCTGGACGGCCGCCGCATCGCTCACCGCCTGCTGCCGCAGTTCCTCGAGCCGTTCGCCGAGAAGTTCGCTGGCCTCGCGGTTGGCGCTGGCCTTCGAGTTGAGCTGGTCGGCCACATAGGTCTTGGCGAAGGCGTCCGCGATGCGGGCGGCCTTCTGCGGGTCATCGGACTTGTAGGAGACGTCAATGGCGTAGGTGACCCCGACGCGGCGCGCGGAAACTCCGGCCAGCAGCCGATCGACGATGGCCTGATCGACGGCGGCTCGCTCCATCGGCGCAGGTTGAGGTTTCCCGAGTATCCTGTCGATAAAGCTCGGGTTCTTATCCGCCAGCGCAGGATTGAACTGAGGGTCCTGATCGAGGCGCAGGTTCTGAGCCACCTTGCGCGCCAGATCGCGCGAGCCCAACACCTCGACCTCCGAGTCGATGACCGGCGAGGCGTTCGGCAGGGCCGAAAGCGCGGCGCCGCCCTGCTCCTCCTGAGGCGTCACCTGCTGTTCGCGCGCATTGATCATCAGGCGCGAGGTGGCGGTGTAGGTGGGCGTCTGGTTGACCGTGATCAGCATGGCGATGGCCACGCAGTTGAGCAGGGCCAGGAAGAAGGCCCCCAACCGACGGCGGAACGCCGCGATCAGCTTGTGCAGGTCCAACCGGTCCGAACCGTCCCCGCCGGACAGCTCGGATTCCACATGAATAATCGCCTGGTCAGCGTCCGCCGGCCCGCGATACCGTTCCAACGCCTTCATCTTACTTGCCTCGCTGGACGCCGCACCGACCTGGCGGCCTGGACGACGTCGACGCCAATCAGCGCTGAAGGGTCAGCGCCAGGCTCACACTCTGATCGTCGAAGTCTCTCCCGCGCTCGGCGCCGGATGACTCCAGGGTGTCGTACTTGTACCGCAAGCTGACGCCGACCGTGCGATTGAGCAGATAGTTGGCGCTCAATCCCACACCATAACGACGGTCGTTGCGGTCGATGCCTCGGTAGTCCTGGTCCGTGCCGAGTATTTGACCAGAAATGATCAAGTTTCGCAAAAGCTCATAATCGGCCTTGACCTCTACTGTACGCGACACGAAAGCGGGAGAGTCCACGAGCGGGCTGTCCGTGACCCGCTGGGTGGCGGTCACCCCGACGGTGATCAACTGCGTCGGGTACCAGTTCAACCGCAAGCGATAGTGGGGGTTCGAGACATCGTCATAGCTCGAATCGTCGAAGCTCTGATGGATGTAGCCCACGCTCGCCTCGCCGGTGACCAGCCTGGTGATCTCCCAATCGACGCCGGCAAGAGCGGTCACTCCTTGCGAGTCTCGATTGACCGGCGCGGTTTCGTCATAGCTCATCTGTTGGGCGCCCACTTCGACGAAGAAGGCCGTGGCTGGGCTGACGGCATAGGCCAGCTTCGCCGACACCTCCGTTTCGGTGCGGTCACGATAGTCCTGATCGATGACGTTTCCGCCGGGCTCGAAACCATCGTCATAGTCGAACTTGGAAAGCTCGGCCGTCGCCACGAGCCGTGCGCGGCCGAACTCCTGACGGCCGACCACCGCGACGGTGTCGGTTCGGAACTGGATCGGCTCTGCGGGATCGACGGCGTAGGCGCCTTGGGTCCGCGGCTCGACCCGATCGGCGTGCGAGGCGCGCAGATCGACCCTCGTGCGACGGCTCACATCGATCCGCCCCCTGCCAGCGATGGACCAGGTGTCGGCGTCTTCGGAGCTGTATTTGTCGTAGCGTCGAAGGTTCGCCTCCAGGTTCACGGCCGCAGCGTGGCGCGGCCAATCGGAACGCAGCTCCAGTTCCGGGGCCAGACTGTAGATGGTGTCGCTGACGGCGTTGGGTTGGGCGTAGACGTTGTCGTCGTACTCCACCCGGAAGGTCGCCTTCGGATAGAGGATGAACCCGCCCGTGCGGATCCCCAACGCCTCATAGCCGGGCCGCGGACGCTCCAGCACGCTGATGTTCTCGCCGCGATCGAAAAGCGGCGGGGCCGCAGCTTGCGCCTGGGCCATCGCCGCGGACGCCCCGCCAAAGGCCGACAGCAAACCCAGGGCAGCGGCAGCCAGAGTTCGAAACGACGAGATCGCCTGAAGCATCGGGTGAGTCATCGAAGCCGGACGCGCCCTCTCATCTCTCCGCCGCGCCGCCGCGCCTTTCACGGCCGCCGCGCGCGATCTCTCGGCACAGACGATCAGATGGCGCGAAACTCGGCAAGCCCTGGCCATGGGAGAGCGGCGCTTTACAGGGTCTGCCTTTGGTCCATTTCTCAGGGCATATTGCCGGCCAAGTCGGGGAAGCAAAGTGATTTGGAGTCGTGGATGAACGCGCCCATCAAGCCTCTCGGTCTCATACTCGCCCTGCTCTGCGCGGCGTGCGGAACAGCTCCTGCTCCGTCGCCCGCCGTAGCCGCGACGACGACGCCGGCCGCTGCTGATGACGACGCCTACCTGCTCGGCGCAGGCGATAAGCTCAAGATCACCGTCTATGGCGAACAGGATCTGACCGGTGAGTTCGTGGTCGGCGACCAGGGCGCCGTCTCCTTCCCGCTGGTCGGTGAAGTGCCCGCGCAGAAGCGCTCGGTCGCAGACTTCAAGGCCAGCCTGACCGCTGCGCTGAAGGACGGTTACCTCAAGGACCCGCGGATCACNGTCGAGGTCATCTCCTACCGCCCCTATTACATNCTCGGGGANGTCACNAAGCCGGGCGAATACCCNTACACGAACGGCCTCACCGTCCTGAACGCCGTCGCGGCGGCCTCCGGCTTCACCTATCGCGCCAATACAAAGCGCGTGTTCATCAAACGCGCCGGCTCCAACGAGGAACAGGCGTTCCCGCTCACGGCCACCGAACGCGTTCATCCCGGCGATACGATCCGTATCGGCGAGCGCTATTTTTAGACTCATCTAGTTGGCGGCCACGACCCGGACGTGCGGATGTGCGGCCGGCGTCGGGGCCGGTGCGGCCTGGCGGCCGTATCGCTGCGCCCGGTGCCAGGCGGCGGCGTCCTGCACGATCTGCAGGAGGCTCGACTTCTGCGGCTTCCAGCCGAGGAGGCTCGCGCCACGGGAGGGATCGGCCACGAGGCTCGCCGGATCACCGGCTCGACGCGCGCCGATGGAATAGGGCACGGCGCGGCCGGTCGCCTGCTGCACAGCCTCGATGACCTCGCGGACCGAACGTCCCTGGCCGTTGCCCACGTTCACCGCCTGGAACGCGCCCACCGGCAACGAGGCCTCCAGCGCGGCCACGTGCGCAGAGGCCAGGTCGTTCACGTGGATGTAGTCGCGCAGACAGGTGCCGTCCGGCGTGTCGAAGTCATCGCCGAACACGGTCAAGGGCTTGCCCGTTCCCGTCGCCGCGGCGATCGCCAGCGGTATGAGGTGGGTTTCCGGGTCGTGCGCCTCGCCGATCAATCCGGACGGATCGGCTCCCGCGGCGTTGAAGTAGCGTAGCGCCACGGCGGTGATGCCAAAGGCCGCCGCCTGGCTGGCGATCATCCGCTCGCAGGCGAGTTTGGTATCGCCATAGGGGCTGGTGGGATCCTTCGGCAGGTCTTCGTTCAGGGCGGCGACGCCGTTGCCGGCCCCGGCGCCGTAGACGGCGGCCGTGGAGGAAAAGACCAGCCGCGAAACGCCGCGCTCACGCATGGCCGCCAGCAGGCTGGTGGTGCCGCCGACATTCACTTCCCAGAAGAGATCCGGCCGCGCCACCGAGCGGCCGACCTCGATCAGGCTCGCGAAATGGATCACCGCGCCGATTTCGTAGGTCGCCATCACCTCGCGCAGGGTCGCTCCGTCACGGACGTCGCCGTGCACGAAGTCTCCCCAGAGGCAGGCTTCCCGAAAGCCGGAACTGAGATTGTCATAGACAACGGGATGGTAGCCTCGCTCGCTCAGCGCCTTGGCCGTGTGCGCGCCGATATAGCCGGCGCCTCCGACCACCAGCACCCGGTTACTCATAGCCATCTACGCGCTCCCTGCGAAATACGAACCCTGATCAGCGCCCCCCAGCGCACTTGTTCCCAAAAGCAGATCGGACGCCTGCGCAGGCTGCTGGAGCCTGGGCTTGGCGTTCTGTGTCCGGCGGAATTCCCAGATCGCGCCGGCGATGTGATAGAGCGAGCTGGCGGGCGCCGGCTCCTCCTTCCAAGAGCCGTCGGCGCAGAGCTTGTCGCGCCAAACGCCGAGCACCGGGGCCTCGAGGAAGGAAAGCATGCTGCGCGCCGCGGCTTGGGCGCACGCATCGTAGGTCTCGCTTCCAGCCGGATCGAGCTCGCTCAACAGCAAGGCGGCCTTGAGCCGCTCGGTCTGCGGCCATAGCCGCGCCTGCGGACTGCGGACCTTCAATTCGTCGTCCAGGGCGTCCACGGCCACGCCGCGACGGGGATCGACCCCGACCGAGCCGTGGCGGAACAGCACCTTGGCCGCGTCGAGCGCCTGCCGCTCGCCGCTCATCTTCGACCAGCGCGCAAGCAACCAGGCCCATTCGAACTGATGGCCCGGCTCGATGATGCGGCCCAGATCGCCCGAGGCGGGACGCCAGTCGCCGTCGAAATATTCCCGCAGATAGCCGCGGCCTGGATCGATGAAGCGGTCGAGCGCCAGGGTGACGATCTCGGCGGCGAGATCCTGCCAGCAGGCGCTGCGGCCGACCTCGGCCCAGGCAAGGGACGCCTCCAGCAGATGCATGTGCGGGTTAGATAGGTTCGCGTGCTCGCCGGCCTCGTAGAAGCCGCCGGCCGCGCAGCGCCGCACGTCCTTCATCTGGTCGAGCAGCTCGATCGCGCAGCCCTCCAGCGGAATTTCCGAGCTTATGGCCGCGCTCGCCCAGCCCAGCAGCGCGAACGCCTGGTCATACAGCATGGCCGTCTCGTCGATCGGCGTCCCGCTGGCGTCCACGAGCGTTCGGAACTGGCCGTCGCTGCGGCGATAGCGCCGCTCGAAATAGTCGATCCCGTGTTCCATGGCCTGCCGCCATGGACCGCTCCAGCCGAGCGCGCCGGCGGTCGCATAGACATGCGCCTGCCGCATCTGCACGCGCGCCCTGCGCGGGCTTTCCACGGGGCGACCGTTCAGGGAGAGCCGTTCATGGAAGCCGCCCCGCCGGTGGTCGGCGCCGAGGCTCCACCAGAGCGGCAGGGCCGAGACGTCGAGCCAGTCGTCCAGTCGACGGGAAAGCTCGGCGAGCTCGCGGGCGACCACCGCGCGTTGCGGCTCGGGCGGGGCCCAGCTCCGCTCATTGATCTGTTCGACCACGCCCTTGACCGACTGCGCGCTGTCGAGGGCGCAGACGAGCACGGCGTCCCGCTCGACGATGACGGCGAGGTTCTTCACGCCGACGGTCGAAACCATCATGCCTTGCGCTGCGCGCACCACCGCGCCGGCGGTGTCGATCAGCACGGCCGACCCACTGACGCTGTTGGCCTCTTCGGTGCGCTCTCCGGCCGCCCAGACCGCATCCCACGCGCCCAGGTCCGACCACACGAACTCCACCGGTAGGACAGCGGCCCGCGAGGTCTTCTCCATCACCGCGTAGTCGAACGAGATCTTCGAGGCCTCAGCGAAGGCCGGGCTTAAGCGTCTGGTGACGCCATCCCACTCCGCCTCGCGCACGGCGCGCGTGACCGGTTCGATGATCTGCGGCGAGTGGGCCTGAAACTCCTCCGCCAGCAAGGCGACGGGCGCGACGAAGTTGCCGCTGTTCCAAAGCCGACCTTCGCTGACATACCGGCGGGCCGTCGGCGCATCGGGCTTCTCGACGAAGGACGCGACGAGGCGCCCGCGTCGGCCGGGCGTCAGCAGGTCGCCCGGCGCGATATATCCATAGGCGCTGGACGGCGCGTCGGGGCGAACGCCCAGGACCACCACCCGGCCGCTACGGGCCACCTCGACCGCCTCGTGGATCGCGGCGCGAAAGCCTTCGACGTCGGGGATGTGGTGGTCGGAGGCGAGCACCACCGCCACGGCCTCGGGGCGCTTCTGTGCGACGTGCGCGACGGCCGCGGCCACCGCCGGCCCCGAATCGCGCGGTGTCGGCTCGAGGACCAGCTCCGCGGCCTGGCCGATCTCCTGAAGCTGTTCGAGGATCTGCGCTTCGTGCGACACGCCCGCGACGATCACCGGATCAAGCAGACCCGGAACGCCCGCCAAGCGTTGGATGGTCTCCTGGAACAGGGAGCGTTCGCCCAGCAGTCGCAGAAACTGCTTGGGTCGGCCAGGGCGCGAACTGGGCCAAAGGCGAGTGCCGCCCCCGCCGCACATGATGACAGGAACAACTGGCATGGGTCGAGGCTAGGCTCTTCTTATGACAGCCGGCTAACGGACCAGCCCGAGCCGGTCCAACAACTTGGAAATCGACTAAAACGCAGGCGCCAGACCTATATTTTAGGCGCCAACCCCCGACTAAGGGTCAGTTATCAGCGGTAACTCGTCACATTTCTGCCAATAACAATAGATTTAGGCGATACAGCAAAGCTTGTATCAAGCTTCACAACAAGATTTCTGCCGAACATTTCAGCATCAGTTCGAATCAGCCGGCCATTTCGAGCGCTGATCGACAGACTTTTTCGCGCAGAGAACGATAGGCAGGTCCATGTCGCGCGACATTGAGCTAGTAGGCGAGCCCGCTGTTGCTCAAGGGATATGCTTTTGG
>Ga0065721_10050355_pt1 | contig 20930 bp, 21 predicted proteins | sample Mesricmetagenome_FD_59108 | JGI IMG/M metagenome (GOLD analysis project Ga0065721, IMG submission 59108) | Mesophilic microbial community from rice straw/compost enrichment Sample: eDNA_1 v2 (version 2) | ecosystem: Engineered > Solid waste > Grass > Composting > Bioreactor | place: USA: Davis... | reverse complement strand
CCCGCCGTTGGGCGGACGCGGCGTAGCGGGTGAAGGTTGTGGCTGGGCGCCGGCGACCTACGTGCAACCTTCAGCGCCGATCATCGCGGTCGACAGCCCTGGAGCCTCTGATGACGCGCATACTTCTGGTCGAGGACGAGCCCGAGATGGCTTCGCTCGTCGCCGGCAACCTGGGCAAGGCGGGGTTCCTCGTCGATCGCGTGGGATCGTGCCAGGACGCTCGGGCGGCCCTGGATGACAGCCGTTATGGTCTCGTACTGCTGGACCGCAGGCTGCCGGACGGGGACGGTCTTTCGCTTCTCGCCTCGATAAGGGGATTGCAGGCCGGCGCGCCGGTGATCCTGCTCAGCGCGCTAGACCAGCTGGACGACAAGGTTCGGGGGCTGGATGCGGGAGCCGACGACTATCTGACCAAGCCATTCTTCAACGACGAATTGCTGGCGCGCATAAGGGCTGCGCTTCGGCGTCCGGGCGCCGAACCGGCGAAAGCCGAGGCTTGCGGCAGGTTGGTCTTCGATCCGCACAGCCGCGAGGCTTCCGTGGCTGGTCGGCCGCTCACGCTGAAGCGGCGAGAGCTGTTGGTGCTTGAGGCCCTGATCCGCCGCGCCGGGCGCGTGGTGCAGCGAGATGCGCTGATTGCGGCAGTCTATGGCTTCGATGACGAGGTGCAGCCCAAGGCGCTCGACAGCCATGTCTCCCGTCTGCGAAAGCGATTGGCGGACCTGCAGGCGGGGGTGGTGATCCATCCGGTTCGCAACGTCGGATACATGATGAGGCCGGCCTGATGGGCCGTTCGCTCGCCGGACGCCTGGTGATCTGGTTCGTGATCGTCCAGTCGGCGCTGTCGGTGCTCGCGCTGGGTGTGACGCTGGTCATCTGGCGCCAGCCCGGCGACGAATACGCATTCTCGCAGATGAACCTATCGCGCCTGCTGGTCGAGGCGCTCGCCCAGGGGCCCGACGGGCGGCTGATGATCCGCGACACCGAGGCGCTTCGCGCCTTCAAGGCTTCGAGACCAACGGTGAGGCTTGCAGTGCTAAGGGACGGCGCGATGGTCGACGGCTCCTCGCCCGAGCTTGCACGAGCGCTGCGCGAGGCCGGAACGCCGGACTTCGCCAATGCGACCTTCACCTTCACCGAAGGAGAACTCGCCGGCGTCACGGTCGCGGCCACGGCGGTCGAGTCCCGATGGGGCCGCATCGTGGTCGTCAGCGCCGACAACCGGTTACGGCCGGCGGACGTGCCGGCTCTTCTTCTCTACATGTCGGGCTATCTGGTCACCGTGATGGCCATAGTCCTTCTCGGCGCGGCGCTCATCGTTCCCCTGGTGATCAGGCGCGCCCTGCGACCGCTTCAAAAGGCGTCGGAACAGGCGGCGGCCATCGATCTGCGCTCACGCAATCTACGGCTGCCGGAAGGGAGCGGCGTTCCTTCCGAACTGGCTCCCCTCGTGCGGTCGATCAATGTTGCGCTGGATCGGCTCGACGAAGGCTTCCACCGCCAGCAGCGCTTCGCTGCGGAAGCGGCGCACGAGCTACGCACGCCACTCGCCATCCTGGCCGCACGCATCGACAGTCATCCCGATCATGCGGACGCCGCGGGGATGAGGCGCGATCTTGCGCGCATGCGCACCCTGGTCGACCAACTTTTGCTGATCGCCCGCCTGGAGCGGCGGCAGGTGCGACTTGAGGAGGCCGTTGACCTCGTGGCGCTCGCACGGGACGTCGTGGCGGACTGCACGCCGCTCGCCGTCGCCGGCGGCCGCGATCTCGCCCTCAGCCTAGGGCCCGCCCATCTGGTCATCACGGGCGAAAGGCTGGCCTTAGAGAGCGCCCTGCTGAACCTCGTCCAGAACGCCATCCGCGCCGAACCGGTCGGGGGTGCGGTGGAGGTCGCCGTCACCGCCACCGGCGAGATCCTCGTCGTCGATCACGGCTCCGGCGTCGCGGAGGAGGATCGGAAAAGCATCTTTGATCCGTTCTGGCGACGAGACGAAGGGCATCCAGGCGCGGGGCTTGGATTGACCATCGTCAAGGAGGCGGCCGCGGCGCATGGCGGCTCGATCAGCATCGAGCCCACGCCGGGCGGCGGCGCCACCTTCCGGCTGGATCTTCGTCAGACGATCCGGGAGCCTTCCTTGCCCCAATAGGCGTCCCGGATCAGCCGCTTGTAGAGCTTGCCCGTCGGGTGGCGGGGCAGTTCCTCCATGAAGTCGATGACGCGCGGCGACTTCACGTGGCTGAGATTGGCGCGGCAGAAGGCGGCGAGTTCGGACTTCAGATCGTCGCTGGCCAGGCCCCACTCCATCGGCTGGATCACCGCCACGACCTTTTCGCCCATCTCCTCGTCGGGCGCGCCGACCACCGCGGCGTCGGCGACCTTCGGGTGGGTCACCAGGAGATTCTCGATTTCCTGCGGGTAGATGTTCACCCCGCCGGAGATGATCATGAAGCTCTTACGGTCAGTGAGGTAGAGATAGCCTTCCTCGTCCATCCAGCCGACATCCCCCAGCGTCGTCCAGCCGTGCCTGTTGGTGTTCTCGGCGATCTTCTCGGGCGCATTGTGATAGGTGAGGGGTGCGCCGTTGGCGAAGTAGACGACCCCTTCCGTCCGGGGCGGCAGCGCTTCGCCGTCCTCACCGCAGATGCGCAATTCGGCCGTGACCGCCTTACCGACGGAGCCCTTGTGGGCCAGCCACTCCTCGGGGCCGATGTAGCAGAAGCCGTTGCCTTCGCTGCCGGCGTAGTACTCGTGGATCACCGGACCCCACCACTCGATCATCTGCTCCTTCACGGGGATCGGGCACGGAGCGGCGGCGTGGACGGCCGAACGCATCGACGAGACGTCGTACTTGGCGCGGACTTCCGGCGGCAACTTGAGCATCCGGATGAAGTGGGTGGGCACGAACTGCCCCACATCGACCTTGTACTTTTCGATCAGGGCGAGGGCCTGCTCCGGATCGAACTTCTCCATGACGATCACGGTGCCGCCCAGGCGTTGGACGCTCATGCACCAGCGCAGCGGCGCGGCGTGATAGAGCGGGGCGGGGGAGAGATAGACGCTGTCGTTCTGGAAGCCGAACAGCATCTGGGCCATGGCTGCGAGCGGGTAGGGCGCGTCGATGGCCGCGCCGGTCAGGGGCGGCTTGATGCCCTTCGGCCGACCGGTGGTGCCGGACGAGTAGAGCATGTCCGCGCCGGCGCTCTCGTCGCCGATCGGGGTCTTGGGCTGTTGATCGCGCGCGGCCTCGAAGCTTTCGTAGGGCGGCTTGGCGGCGCCGACCATGAACAGTTTCACGCCGGGAAGCAGTGCGGGCAGCTCGTCCACGACGGGCCCGACGCCGGCCGAGGTCACCAGCACCTTCGCCTCGCAATCCTTCATGATGTAGTCGATCTCGCCCGCCGTGAGCTTTGACGAGATGCAGGCGTAGTAGAGGCCGGCGCGTTGAGCAGCCCAGGCCACTTCGAAGAAGCGCGGGTGGTTCTCCATGAGGATGGCGATTACGTCGCCAGTCTTCAGGCCGAGGGATCGAAAGAGCTGCGCGCCCTGGTTGGACCGTTCGTCCAGCTGCTTGTAGGTCACGGTCTCGCCGGAGCCGGCCATGATGTAGGCGGGACGATCGGGGTGGGTTTGCGCGTGGTCTTTCGGGTGCATGGACGCTCCTTGGGCGACCGTCACGCACGCCTGAACGTGTCGGTCGTCCTCCCTGGTTATCGTTGTTAACCCAAGTATGGGCCGCTTGACGGACCGTCCGTCAAGCGGCGCCGAATGCTCTCGAACAAGGGAGAACGACATGGCCGCGCAGAGCTTCGAGACGCTGAAATACGAGGTCGAGGATGGGGTGGCGACGATCACCCTCAACCGGCCGGATAAGCTCAACGCCTTCAACACCCAGATGATGAAGGACCTGATCGCCGCCTTCGACGCGACCGACGCCGACGATGCGGTGAAGGCGGTCATCGTCACCGGCGCGGGGCGCGGCTTCTGCGCCGGCGCGGACCTGTCGTCAGGGGCGGAGACCTTCAATTACGACGCCAGGGGCGGTGAAGACCTGGCCGCCCGCCAACGGGATGGGGTTCAGCGCGACGGCGGCGGCCTCGTCTCGCTGCGCATCTTCGACAGTCTCAAGCCGGTGATCGCGGCGGTGAACGGACCGGCCGTCGGCGTCGGCGTCACCATGCAGCTTCCCATGGACATTCGCCTGGCCTCCACCGAGGCGCGGTTCGGTTTGGTCTTCGCCCGGCGCGGGCTCAATCCGGAGGCCGCCTCTTCGTGGTTCCTGCCGCGCCTGGTCGGGCCGCAGACGGCCCTGGAGTGGTGCTACACCGGCCGGGTGTTCTCGGCGCAGGAAGCGCTGGAGCGGGGGCTCGTGCGCTCGCTGCATGCGCCGGACGAACTGCTTCCCGCCGCCAGGGCGCTCGCCCGGGAGATCGTCGAGAACACGGCGCCGGTTTCGATCGCGATCACGCGTCAGCTCATCTGGCGTATGGCCGGGGCGGCCCACCCCATGGAGGCGCACCGCGCCGACAGCCGGGGCATCCAGATCCGCGGCAAGATGGGCGACGCGCGGGAAGGGGTGACCTCGTTCCTGGAGAAACGACCGCCCGCGTTCCCGAACAAGGTCTCCAGCGACCTTCCAGACATCTGGGAACACTGGAGCGCGCCGACCTTCAAATGAACCTGCAGTTAAGCGCCGTGTGATTGGCTATCGGCAGGTATACGCTCGGGCCTGCCATGAACCTGCCATCGCCGGAGATCGAGTCGGAGGCGCCGCCGTCACGGACGCGCGGGGCGCTTCTGAAGCGGCTTGCCGATGTGGTCAGTCTTCCAGCTTCGCGGATCAACGCCTTCGAGCGCGCCATGGCGGCCGACCTGCTGGTCGACGTGCTGCGCGAGGCGGAGGCGGCCGAGCGCAGGAAGGTGGCTCGTCGGCTGGCTGGGCTGAGCGAGATCCCGGCGAACCTCGTCCGTCTGCTGCTGCGCGACCAGGTAGAGGTGGCGGAGGAGCTGCTGTCGCACGCCGCGTCTCTTTCGGATGCGGACTTGTTGGATTGCGCCCGGATGACCCGCCTGGAGCACCGACGCCTCATCGCGCTCAGAAAGGCGGTGAGCGAGGTCGTCTGCGACGGGCTGATCGAGTTCGGCGAGGTGCTCGTCCTTCACTGTCTGCTGAAGAATGAAGGGGCGCGCTTCTCCAACGCCGGCGTGGAGGCGGTGGTGGCGATGACGCGGGGCGACGCACGTCTGACGCAGATGCTGCTGCGGCGGCCCGAGCTTCGTCCCGCCCATGCCTATGTGCTGTTCTGGTGGGGCGACAGCGAAGCGCGCAGGCTGATCCTTCAGCGGTTCGCGGTTTCCCGCGAGATCCTGAGAGACGCAGTCAGCGACATATTCAGTCTCGCGGCGGAAGAAGGATGGCGCGATCAGCTTTCCGCCCGCGCCCTGAGGTTCATCGATTCACGCCAGCGGCGGCGGCTGGACGAGCCGCAGGGCGGTCTGGACGCAATGGTCGAGGCGGCCCAAAACGGCGTGACGACGGAGCTGGTCGACGAGGTCGCCTATCTTTCGAACCTCAAGGCGGCGACGATGGCGAAGATCTTCGCCGATCGAGGCGGCGAGCCGTTGGCGATCTTCTGCAAGGCGGCCGGTTTGCCGAGAAGCGCGCTTCACGCCTTCTGGTCGGGGCTCGGACGCCAGGAGAGCGAGCCAGCGCTCGAGCATGCGGTGATCGCATTCGATATGGTCCCCACGGACAAGGCCCAGACCATGGTGCGCTATTGGGACTGGTCGCTCACGTCCTCGTTGACGCCGGCCTTGTTACGCGCGATCCGTGATACCGACGAAGATGACGAGAGCGAATACTCGGCTACGAAAAACGCCAATCTGGGCTCCTTTGCGAAGGATTTTGCCCGTTAATCACTCGCGATAGGGGTCTTCGTGGCGCTGCAATATTCGGGCCGCATGCAACCCAGTCGCGCATCGTCAGCCAAGACTTGGCCGCAAGCATGTTCCTTGAAGAAGAGCTGCTGTTCGATGCTTGTGCTTGAGTTGGGTTCCAGATATCAACGCGATCACTGATGTCGTGAATCAGTCATCCCCCACCTTGGTGCAACCGCACTCACGGAACCGAGAAATATGGACGAGAAATCGGAAGTCATTGAGATGACGGCGGATATTGTTTCCGCGTATGTCGGGAACAATTCGGTCGCGGCGGCCGATCTCCCCAACCTGATCCAGAGCGTCCATCGCGCCCTGGCCGGTATTTCGACCGGTTCCGACGTTCAGGAAGCTACGCCCAAGGAACCGGCGGTGCCTGTTCGGCGCTCGATCACGCCGGACTATCTGGTTTGTCTGGAGGACGGCCGCAAGTTCAAGTCGCTGAAGCGTCACCTGCGGACGAAGTACAATATGAGCCCCGAGGAATACCGCGCAAAGTGGGGTCTTCCGAAGGATTATCCGATGGTCGCGCCGAACTATGCGAAGGCGCGCTCGGATCTCGCCAAGCAGATGGGGCTCGGTCAAGGCGGGCGGCAAGCGCCGCGAAAGCGCGCGAAGTAACGGTTCGCTTCTTGACGATCATGACGCCCGCCCTAACCGGCGGGCGTTTTCGTTTGTGCGGTGAGCGGCGGGTGCGCCTTCTTCGCCACGTTTCGGCCCGATTTCTTGACGGCGGTTAGGAATTCCTCTTGCCCGAGAATCACCCTCTGGGCGATAAGTGATTCGTCGTGATTCCAAGGGGTTGTTAAGGAATCTGAACATGGCCGCACAAATGGGGGCATCGGCGGCGGCCGCGCGGGCGCATGAGGAGCTGTACGCCTATTGGGCGAGGCTGCGCCGCAAGGGCAGGCTGCCCAGCCGCGGCGACATTCGCCCTGACGACTTCAAGCGTCTCCTGCCGACCATCAGCCTGATCGAGGTGGATCGCGAGCCGCTGGACTTCCGCCTGCGCTTGGCTGGGACCGGCCTCTACAATGTCTATGGCCGCGAGATCACCGGCCGTCGACTGGCGGAGGTCTACAACGCTTCGGCCGCCGACTACTGGCGTCGTGAGCTAGGGGACCTCGTGCAGACCAAGCGGCCGGCGGTCGGCGTCCATAGCCTGGCCTGGCGCGGGGCGGCGCACATCTCGATCCTGTGGCTGCGACTGCCGCTCGCCTCCAATGGCGAGGACGTGGACATGATTCTCGGCTACGACGCGATCGTCGGCATGCAGGGCGCGGCCGCCAGCGGCATCCGCGCCGCTTAGACGGCGGCGAGGGCTTCGGCGTCGCGACGGATGCGAGCCGCCATCGAGGCCAGCCCGTTCGATCTCTGAGCCGAGAGGTGGCCGCTCAGTCCCAGGCGATCGAAGGCGGCCTTGGGGTCGAAGGCCAGGATGTTCTCGGGGCGCTTGCCGGAAAACAGCCGCAGCAGCACGGCGATGAGACCACGCACGATGTGGGCGTCGGAATCGCCGCGGAAGATGACGGACCCGTCCGGCTGGGGTTCGGTCACTAGCCAGACCTGGCTGGCGCAACCGCGCACCTTGTTGGCTTCGCTCCGCTCAGCGTCCGTGAGCGGGGCCAACTCGCGGCCAAGATCGATCACGTAGCGATAGCGGTCTTCCCAATCGTCGAGGAAGTCGAATTCCTGCGCGAGGTCTTCCAGCTCTTGGTCGATCGTCGTCATCTTCACGCGACTTAGGCGCCGAGGGCGCTCGGCGCAACGGGGTTTCAGGCCGCAGGCAGGCGAACCTGGGCGGTGAGGCCCTGACCGGGCGCCGAAACCAGCCGCAGGCGTCCGCCCATGGCCGCGCACAGCAGCTCGACGATCGGCAAGCCGAGACCGGCCCCTTCGCTGCGCCGGGTAAGGGCGTTCTCCCCCTGCTCGAACGGGCGCAACAGCCGAGGAATCTCGGCCGGATCGACGCCGGCTCCCTGATCGATCACCGCGATGTCCACATAACGGGAACCTTGATCGGCCCGCACCCGAACCACGCCCCCCTCCGGACTGAAGGTGATGGCGTTCTGCAGGAGGTTGGTGAGAACGCTGCGCAGGCCCCGGGCGTCGGCGCGCACGGATGGTAAAGCGCCCTGGCCTTCGACGAAAATGGTGACGTTTCGCGCGGCGATTTCTTCGCGAAGGGCGCCGATCGCATCGTCAAGGGCGTTGTCCAGGGACTCGGGACGGAGGTCGAGATCCATCGCGCCGCTTTCCAGTCGCGCGATCTCCAGCACCTGGTTGACCAGCTTGAGCAGGCGCGTGCCGCTGGTGCGAATGATCTCGGCGTATTCCTTGTACTGCGGCGCGCCGAGCGGTCCGTAGAGTTCGGTCGCCAGGATCTCCGAGAAGCCGAGGATCGAGTTCAGGGGCGTGCGCAGCTCGTGGCTGACCATCCGGAGGAAGGACCGCCTGGCGTCGTCCTGCGCGGTCGATCGCTGCGCGCGTGGCGCTTCGCCGCCGGGGTCCGGTTCAGTCCCCGGCATGTGCGAGAAGGGTGCCGCTTGGGCCATAGGACACAGAGAGCCTCGCGGTCTGTCGATCGCCAAGGCTAGGCCTGCGCCGCTTACGATTTGGTTGCAACGGACAAGATGTCGCCGTGGAGAGGAGAAACGTCCGTCGCCCGCCACGCGAGCGCCCTCGCGGGGACTCACTTCGATGGCTAATCTCCGGCCGCAAAAGGTTAACGTCTAAGGATCAAGGACGCCCGTGCTCGAGAACCCGCCCATACGCAGCCTTTCGGCGGCCAAGCCGTCAGGGGCGGGGCAGGTCTTGGTCATTGTGGGGCTGGCGGCGGTGGCGGCGATCACCGTGATCCTGACGGGGGGCGTCTTCGGACCGCTCGCCGCGTGGTGCCTGACGCCTCTCGCCCTGGCGGCGTCCATGGGGCGGGGCGAGCGCCTCGCCCTCGGCGCAGCGGCTTCGTTGGCGGCTGTGGGCGTGGCGGCGCTGGGCGGGCTGACCTTTCCGGGTCTTTCTTTTCCGCCGTCGCTCGATGCGGTCCTTTCGGTCTTCGCCCTGGCCTCGACCATTGTGGCGGTCGCCGCAGGGCTCGTCGTGCTTCAGCGCAATCTCGCCAGGGACGACCAGCGCCGGCGGCTGGCCTTGGCGCGTATGAGCTTTGCGCTCGATCATCACCCGCACCTGCTCATGGCGCTCGACGCCGCAGGGCGCATCAATGCGGCATGGGGAACCGAGCCGCCCGGAGCCATTGGCTATCTGTCCGGTCGGCGGCTGATCTCCGATCTCGTCTCAGAAGGCGATCGGGTGAGGTTGTCCCAGGCCATCGGCCAGGCGCTCCAGCAGGGTTCGGCGGAGATCGGTTTCGCGCCGGCCGTGGAGCCGGAGGTTTGGCTCGAGCTCAGCTTGAGGCAAGTGGGCGCGGGACGCCTCATCGCCAGCCTGCGCGATGCGACGGACACACATCGCCACCAGACGGCGCTGGAGCAGGCGCGCGCCGAGGCCGAGGCGCAGAACGCGGGCAAGTCTCGCTTCCTCGCCAATATGAGCCACGAGCTGCGCACGCCCCTGAACGCCATAATGGGCTTTTCCGACATCATGCGGCAGCGCCTGTTCGGGCCGCTGCCCGACCGCTACGCCGACTACGCCGATCTGGTTCACGAAGCCGGCGGACACTTGCTGGACCTGATCAACGACGTCCTCGACATGTCGAAGATCGAAGCCGAGCGTTACGAACTGGCGCGCGAGCATTTTGACGCGCGCGACGCGGCCTCAGGTGTCTTGAGGCTCATGCGCGGACAGGCCGAGCGCGCGGGCGTGCACCTGCGCGGCCTGCTGCCGAATGATCCCTTGGAGGTCTATGCGGACCGCCGCGCGCTCAAGCAGATCGCCCTGAACCTTGTCTCCAATGCGCTGAAATTCACGCCGCGCGGCGGAGCGGTGACCGTCAGCCTGCGCGCCGACGGGGACGTGCTGGAATTGGCCGTGGCCGACACCGGCGTCGGCATCGGGCCCGAAGACCTGCAGCGCCTCGGCCGTCCCTACGAACAGGCCGGCGCAGCCGCGCAGAAGGCGGCCGGAGCAGGGCTTGGGCTGTCGCTGGTGCGCTCGTTCTCCCGCCTTCACGGCGGCGAGATGATCATCGAAAGCCAGCTTGGCGAGGGCACCACCGTCACCGTGCGCTTGCCGGTGATCGAGGAGGGCGCAGCCAGCTAGGCCCGGTCAGCGCGCGGCCATCTGGAGGAAGGCCTTGCCCGCAGCGAAGTCGCCGACCTCCACATAGGCCCGACGCACTGCGCCGGCCCCCTCGAACAGGAACTCCACCGCCACGGCTTCCCGAGGATCGAGATCGGCCAAGGCTCGCGCAGCCTCCGGGGGAAAGCGAAAGGCCCAGCCGGTCTTGGCGCCGCGCGGCAGCAGACTTGCGGCGGCAATGCTGCGCGTCTCGGCCGCGTAGCTGGCCTGTCCGCTGGCCGGCGGCAGGCGGCGGGAGAGGGGCAGGGTGCTGAGCGCCTGTCCGCGCGCGTCCAGGTGAGGCCCCAGAGTCGTCCCGCGATCTCGCAGGATGAGCCGGGCGGCGTAAGGGCGCCTGCCATCAGGGAAGCTCGCCACGGCGAGAAGGGCGGTGGATTCGCCACGGCCCGCCAAGCCGAAGTTGAGACGATCGGGACCAAAGACGACGGACTGCTGCAGCCGCCATCGGAGCGCGGCCCCGCCGGTGCGATCGGCGCGCCACTCGGCGACCTCGCCGGGATAGCTCATGCGGCTGAGTTGCGCGTAGGCCCGATAGGCTTCCCGCACGCGGCCGGCCGCCACGGCCAGATCGTTCGAACTGCAGGCGGTGGCCGCGGCCTTGGCCGTGGCGCGACGCTCCACCTTCGCCAAGGCGTTCTTGCTCGCGCCGGACCTTATAGCCGCCCCGCGCGCCTGCAGGCGGCCGGCGTCGAGGGCCGCGCTGGTGGCGGGATCGAAGAGACCGCATCGCTGATCGGCGGCGACCATCACCGTGCGCTCGTAGAGGAGGTCGGCGGCGCCTGCCGTCGAGACCCCGGGCGCGGCGAGGATTCCCCCCGCGGCGGCCAGCCCCATCCATCCACACACGACGTGCCGCGCGGTTCTGCGCGTACTCGTCATGTCCTTTGTTTTTCTCGTATAGCTTGGCGGCCAAATTGAAGAATTGGCGTTGTCGTTCGATTATCGAGACTGGTTAATGCTCCTCTCCACCGACATCTGGGTCGCCGCCCTGATCCGTCGCGCTGAGCTTGGCGGCGGCTTCGCCGTCGTTGCGCGCAAGGGCGATGCGCGGGCCGGAAGCGTGCTGGTGAAGGTGCTCAATCGCGGGGAGGGCACGAGCCGGCTCTATGCCGAGGCGACCCGCGGCGACGGCGAGCGCGTCTGGATGCGCCCTGCCCTTTCCGATCAGGAGCCGGACCTGGATCGTTACATCGAACGGGCGATCCGGATCGACCCGGACATCTGGGTCGTGGAGATCGAAGATCGCGAAGGTCGCCACTTTCTGACGGAGCCGGTCGAGCAGGGTTAGCGGCGATTCACCGCTTTCCTCAACGGCAGGGAAAGCATGGCCGTGGCAGATGAGCGGTCCCCCTTGGCTGTGCGAGCCCTCACCTTGGCATGCTCTTCCTGCTGAACGATGTCGTCTTCAATCTCAGCGGGCTGAAGCTGTCGCCGAAGATCTCGGCGCGCGCGTTCCGGGCGCTTCCCTTCAATGTCGTGAGCCGTCTGGGGCAGGAACTCTACGCCGAGGAGCCTCTCCTTCATTTCGATCGCCCCGAGCGCGCAAAGCGCCTGGCCACTCTGATCATCGCCAAGGCGCCCTCGATCAACGCGGCGCTCTTCACGGCCCCTCGCTACGGCTGCCCGCCCGAGGAGGTGACGATCCGCTATGCCAATGTGGACTTCGAGGTGATGGCCCGGCTGGCGTCACGCCAGCAGGAGGGAGAGATCGACACCCTGTGGACCGATCGGCAGGTCTGGCGACGGCTGGCGGCCTAGCCACGGAACAGCGAGGTCAGGCCGCCGTTCGTGCCAGATGAACGCGCGCCTGAACGACCTGCCGATATCTCTCGATCTCGAGCCCATGGAGGCGCTGCTCGTCGAAGCGCTGCCGAGCGAGGACGGCTGGTTGTTCGAGCCCAAGTGGGACGGCTTCCGCTGTCTCGCCTTTCGCGCCGGCGCGGAGGTCGAGCTGCGCTCGAAATCAGGCAAGCCGCTGGGCCGCTACTTCCCCGAGGTGGTGGACATGCTTGCCGCCTTGCCGGTGCGCCGCTTCGTCCTGGACGGCGAGCTCACCATCGCCATCGACGGGCGTCTTTCCTTCGACGCCCTGCAAATGCGGCTCCATCCGGCGGCGAGCCGTGTGACACGGCTCTCGAAGGAGACGCCCGCGCAATATGTGCTGTTCGACTGCTTGGCGGGCCAGGATGGCGTTTCGCTGATCGAGCAGCCCCTTCTGGAACGTCGGCGGGCCCTGGAAGGACTGTTCGACGCCTTTGGCGATCGTCGAGACCTTAGCCTCTCGCCTGAGACGAGCGACCGCACTAGGGCTGAGCAGTGGCTGGCGGGCGCCGGCGGCGATCTCGACGGCGTGGTCGCCAAGCGCGCCGATGCGCCCTACCAGCCCGGAGAGCGGGCGATGCTGAAGATCAAGCGGCTGCGGACCGCCGACTGCGTGGTGGGCGGCTTCCGCTACGAGCGCGACGCGCCGGTGGTGGCCTCGCTGCTGCTGGGACTTTACGACGAGGCCGGACGTCTGAACCACGTGGGCTTCACCTCGAGCATTCCGAAGCTTGAAAGGCCGGCGCTGACCGAGCGGCTGGAGGCGCTGGTCGAGCCCCCGGGTTTCACCGGCCGAGCGCCGGGAGGGCCGAGTCGCTGGACCACCGAACGAACCGCCGAATGGACGCCCTTGCGGCCCGAGCTGGTGGTGGAGGTGCGCTATGATCACGTCACCGGCGGGCGCTTCAGACACGGGACGCGGCTGCTGCGCTGGCGGCCGGACAAGGCTCCCCGTCAATGCAGCATGGATCAGCTGGCGCCGCCCGCCGCTCCTGAGACAATCGAGCGGGCGCTCGGGTGAGGGCGATGGCTTCGCAGCGGCGCGAAGGGGTGCTATCGGCCGCCCATGAGCACTTCTCCCGCCGCCGAGGCCGCCCGCCGGCGCACCTTCGCGATCATCTCCCACCCTGACGCCGGCAAGACGACCTTGACCGAGAACCTGCTGCTGGCCGGCGGCGCGATCCGGGCGGCCGGGGCGGTGCGCGCCCGCGGCGAAAACCGCCGCACCCGGTCGGACTGGATGAAGATCGAGCGCGAGCGGGGGATTTCCGTCTCCGCCAGCGTCATGACCTTCGACCACGACGGCCTGATGTTCAACCTGCTGGACACACCAGGCCACGAGGACTTCTCCGAGGACACCTATCGCACCCTGACGGCCGCCGATGCGGCGGTCATGGTCCTGGACGCCGCCAAGGGCATCGAACCCCAGACCTTGAAGCTGTTCGAGGTCTGCCGCCTGCGCGACATCCCGATCGTGACCTTCATCAACAAGATGGACCGCGAGGCGCAGGACCCGATCGAACTGCTCGACGAGATCGCATCCAAGCTTGCGCTGGATCCGGCGCCGCTGTTCTGGCCGGCTGGGTCGGGCGGGCGCTTCAAGGGAATGCTGGACCTGCGGAGCCAGCAGTTCCTGCCCTTCGCCAAGAAGGGCGCCGAACCCGACGACGGCCATCCGACCCCCGTGGCCTTCAAGGGCAACGCCATCATCAGCTATCTCGACCCCGAGGAGCAGGCGGAGCTCGAAGAGAACGCCATGCTGATGCAGGAGGCGTCGAAGCCTTTCGATCCGCAGGCCTTCCTTGAAGGGCACATGACGCCGGTGTTCTTCGGCTCGGCCCTCCGCCACTTCGGGGTCGACCAGCTGCTCGGCGGCCTGGGCGCCTATGCGCCGCCGCCCAAGGCCGTCGCGGCCTTGAGGAACGGGGAGCCCACGCACGTCGCGCCGGGGGACAAGGAAGTCACGGGATTTGTCTTCAAGGTCCAGGCGAACATGGACCCGAACCATCGCGACCGGATCGCCTTCCTGCGGATGACCTCCGGCAAGTTCCAGCGGGGCATGAAGCTGAAGGTGCAGAACACCGGCCGGCAGCTTTCGGTCAATGCGCCGATCATGTTCTTCGCCTCGGACCGGGAACTGGCCGAAGAGGCCTTCGCGGGCGATGTCATCGGCATCCCGAACCACGGGGTGCTTCGTGTCGGCGATAGCCTTTCGGAAACTGGAACCCTGCGCTTCGCCGGCCTGCCCAACTTCGCGCCCGAAATCCTGCAGCGCGTGCGGGTGAAGGACCCGCTCAAGGCTAAGCACCTGAAGAAGGCGCTGGAGGGCCTGGCCGAGGAAGGCGTGACCCAGCTCTTTCGGCCGCAGATCGGGTCCGACTTCATCGTCGGCGCGGTGGGACAGCTGCAGTTCGAGGTCATGGCCGACCGGCTCGCCAACGAATACCAGCTCGAGGTGATCTTCGAACCGGCGCCCTACGCCGAAGCGCGCTGGCTCTCCGGCGAAAAGGCGGACGTCGAGGACTTCGCGAACAAGCACAAGGGCGCGATGGCCGTGGACATAGACGAGCAGCCCGTGTTCCTCGCCAAGTCGGCGTGGGAGATCGGCTATGTCGGCGAGCGGTTCCCGAAAGTCGGCTTCGAGCGCTCCAAGGAACGCGCCTAGTTCGCGACCTTCCGGACGATCGGGTTGACCCCGGGCTCGAAGCGAAAGCCGGGATTGGCGGAGATGAACTCGTCCGTGGCCGTCCGGCAGCCGCCATAGTCGTTGTAATCGTCGAGGATCATCACCCCTCCGGTGGAAAGGCGCTGGGCGACCGACTCCAGACAGAACTTCACCGGGTCGTACCAATCGCAGTCGATATGGGCGAAGGCGACGGTCTGCGAGCCTTCCCTAGGCCAGGTCTCTTCGAAGAGACCCTTGACCAGGGCGATCTCCCTTCCGTCTACGGTGAGGCCGTGGCGCGAGAAGGTGGCGACCACGTCGCCGTATAGGTCGTCGCGGTAGCCGTAGTAGTCGTCGCCGCCGATGCCCTTGGACTGCCCCGAGGCGATTGTCTCGTACCGTTGCTTGGACTTCTCGTCGTCCTTCTCGGAGGTGGGAGGCGGGATCATGGCGAAAACATCGAAGCCGGCGAACCGGCGTCCGGCGGCCTTGGCCTGCTTGGCGAGCAGAACGGCCGACCCGCCCAACGCGACGCCGAACTCCAGGACGTCACCCGGGACGCCGGCCCGCAAGATCTCGCGCAGCGTCCCTTCCAGGCGGTTGAGTTTCTCAGGAGTAAGATAGGTAAGTCGCTCATCGCGAATCCGGCGAGCATCAGCACTGAGACCAGCGGCGTTCAAGCGCCGCATCAGACCTTGGATCGGGTTCATCTGCGCCTCCGTCGAAGGAAGCGTCAGGGGCAAATGGGGCGGAAGCAAGCGCGGTTATGTGAAAATCGCGCCGAAATGGCGTTGGCGGCCTCGTTAAGCAAAAAACGGGCCGGATATGGTTATCGCGCCTACACAAGAAATTTAGGTCTCGTTAACCCTACCCGAGCCGTTAACCACTTGTTTACGTTGTCGGCTCCGGCTTTGCTCCACCCGGTCTGAACCCTTCTGGCGCGTCTCGTGTTGAGACGACGGGGTGATCGGAGCCTTTGATGTTCGAGTTCGGGCGAGAGCTGAAGCGACTGTTCGGTTCGGACGCGATCAATGCGCCGCGCGATGGTCTCACCGGCGGCGACGCCTCGCTGCTCGAACTGCTCGACCTCCAGATGATCGTCCAAGAGGGCAAGGCGGCAGATGTGGCGGCCGGCCGGGTCGGAACCAAGGACAAGGCTCAACGGCGACTCGAAAGCGCGATCGTGTGGCGGGAGATCGCCCGGCGCTCGGGCGAGGCGGCGGTGTTGCGGAAGGCTGCGGCCACCGCCGAGGCCGCCGCGGAAGCCTTCGGCCGCGATCGGCGGCCCGATGGCTGGGCGCGCGCGCGGTGCGAACAGGCGTTCTGCGCGATGTTGGGCGCGGAGCTCTTTGGTGACGAGGGGTTGAACGCCGCGGCGGACCTCGCTTTCCGCGAGGCCCGCGCCGCGGCGCGCGGCGGGCTTGCCTTGCCCTTGGCCGACATCGGCGTCGCGGCGATCGAGGCGCGAGAGCAACTGGCCTGGGGCGATAGCCGTGCGGCGAGGGCGGTGGTGCAGAGGTTCGGCGCTCCGATAGCCGCCCTGCAAGGATTGACCCGCCGTTGTCGGGCCGCGCGGCTGCTCGCGGTGGAAGCGCGCCTGGTGCTCGCCGACATCCTCATCGCTTGGGGCGCGCGCCTGCGCGATCCCGAGATCCTCAATATCGCGCGGGATGAGGCCGAGCGAGCAGGCCGGGGCCTCGACTCATCGTTCGAACCCTTGAGCTGGGCGCGGGCGGCGGCCTTGAAGGGGCAGGCGATGGCCTTGCTCGGGGAAGTCATGGGCGACGTCGAAACCCTGGCGCAGGCCGTGACGGCGCTTGCGGACGTCGTGGGCGAGCTCTCCCGCGAGCACAGCCCGCTCGATTGGGCGCGCAGCCAGACCGCGCTGGCCCAAGGGCTGCAGGCGCTCGGCGAGGCGGGGGCCTCGGAGCGGGCCTATGAACAGGCCGTGACCTGCTACGACCGGGCGGCGCATGTTCTGCGCAAGACGCCCGGCCTGTCGCTGCGCGCTTTCGGCGCATCGAACCGGGCGCTCTGCCTCGCGCGGTCGGCGGAGCTCTCCGGCGACCTGACCGTGCTCGATGCGGCGGAGGCGGCGTTCAAGATCGAGCTGACGGCTCTATCGGCCAGGCGCGAGCCCGCGGCCTGGGCGCTGCTGCAGGTCAATCTCGCCCGCCTCTATGAGGCGCGGATCGACATCACCGGCCAGGACCGAGGGGAGCGGGCGGCGGCGGCGCTGGCGTTGAACGGGGCGCTGGACGTGTTCGCCGAACTCGGCCTGCGTTCGCTCAGCGTTATCGCGACCGAAGCTTTGGAGCGCATCGCCACACCCGCAGCCACCGCTCGGCCGGCTTGACGGCGAAAGCTCTTGCAACTCAAGGTCGACGTGGCAGCATTCGCCCAGGTGGGAGTGTCGGCCAATGCGAGCGGTGACTGGATTTGTCCTGGCGGCCATGATGGCTGGGCCGACGATGGCGCAGGTGGAGACCCAAGTGGACTCCCCGCCCGACTGGCTACGAAAGCCGAGCCCCGCCGACCTGCTTGCGGCTTGGCCTAAGGAGGCGCTTGAGAAGGCCGACGACGGGACCGGCGTGGTCCGCTGCAAGGTCTCGGCCCAGGGCGGGCTCTTCGACTGCGCGGTCCTCTCCGAGAAGCCAGAGGGTTCCGGTTTCGGGTCCGCGGCGCTGGCCCTCACGCCGCAGTTCCTCATGCGGCCGGCCATGAAGAACGGAAAGCCCGTCGCCTATGACGCGGTGACGATCCCGGTGACGTTCTCTCACCGGGGCGTCAGCGCGAGCAGCGCGCGAGGCCCGCTGACGCCCGTGGTGTCGAACATCGTCTGGCGCGAGGCGCCCACCTATGCAGAAGTGGCGGCGGCCTTCCCCGAGACTGCGCGCAAGAAGGGCGTCGGCGGCCAGGCGACCATCGCCTGCGTGTTCAAATCGGACGGCGCCATGCGGGAGTGCAAGGTCCTGGGCGAGACGCCCTTCGGCATGGGCTTTGGCCCTGCGGCGCGGGTCCTGGCGTCGCGCTTCGTCGGGCCTACGCAGATCACCGAGGACGAGGGGATCGGGCGCGCCGTGACGCAGATCTCCTTCGCCTTTCCGGCGGAGATGCTGAGCGGCGGTGAGCCGGTCATCGGCAAGCCGCGCTGGACCGCCGTCCCCACCGCCGAAGAGCTGAAAAACGCTATTCCGGCCGGCGCGGCCGCCGCTGGCGTGAAGACCGCGCGCGTGCTGCTTGGCTGCCGCATCGTCGCGGGCGGCGCGCTCGATGGGTGCGCCGTCGAGAACGAGGAACCGGCCGGCCAGGGCTTCGGTTCGGCCGCGCTCGGGCTGTCGAAGAGCTTCAGGCTTGGTCTGTGGACGGCCGAAGGGCTTCCGACGGTCGGCGGCAAGGTGAACATTCCGCTCCGCTTCGAGGTCCCGCAGGTCGCCGCGGCGCGGTGACGCGCTAGGCCTCAGGCGGCGATGTCGCCGGCCTTTCGGCGCATCCGCCAGAAGCGCAGGGTGCGTTGAGCCGCCTCGCGGGGGAGGTTCTCGTAGAGCTCGCCGTATTCACGCGCCCGTCCCATGGCGTTGGCGTCGCGATCGAGGATGAGCACGGCGAAGGTGAGGTATAGGGAGCGATCGAAGCCCGCCGCCTTGCACACGATGGAAAGAGCGTCCAGCTCCCGCCGCTCCAGAATGCGCCGGGCGGTGTGGAAGTCGATCTCCGCCAGTTCGCCGAGCGCGACCAGGAACTTGGTCAACTCGCGCGCCCGCAGGAAGCCGGCCAAGACCTGGGGCGTGATCGCCCCGCGCAGGCGGAGGATGCGAATCTGCTTCTCAGCCTCGGCGTAGTCCGGCGGAAGGGCGCCGTCGCGCGTGGCCACCTGCTTGCGGCCGGCGGCGAGGGCCGCGTCCAGCTCGGCCGGATCGACCGAGTCGTTGCGGGCGAGGATCTCTCCGCGAAGGCGGGCCTCCACGACGAAATACATCTCATTCAGCAGGTCGAGCGGCAAGGCCTTCCGCCGCACCACGGCTTCGTGCAGGACAGGGTTCTCGGCCGCGCGGTCCACGACCATTTCGTGGGTTTCGCGGGACATCAGCGCCCCCTCGTTGGCGAGGAGAAGCCCAAGTGTCGCATCGTCGCCCCGTTCGACGATCGCTTCCGATACGGCTTCCGACACGGTCGGCCGCTGGGAGATGGCGCGCAGGTGGTCCTGGCCGCGCGTGCGCGCCACCGAGAGCAGGTCATCGTCGGTCAAGGCGGTGGAACTCGCCAACACCGGCCGCGCCACCTCGATGGAGGTGTCGCGCGCAAGGTCGCGCAGAAGACCGCGGGGCGGGGCGACCGCAGAGGCCATCCGGCTGGACAGCTCGAGGCGCACGGCCTCTTCCATCTCGCCGGCGAGTTGGCTCAGAACGTCATCGAAGAGGTCCATCTCCTCACCGCGACGAACCTCTTCGCTGGCGAAGAACAGGTCAGTGACGCCACGCAGCAATTCGCGCCGACGTTCGCTCGACGGCTCCTTGGCCATCTCGATCAGGTCGTAAAGCTTGCTGCGGGCCATGGACGCGTCTGGTGGAGGAACGCAGGTAGCGTTAACCGCGCTGGCTTAATCCTCACCTAACGGCTGAGCTTAACGGCCTCTCCACCAAGAAAGGCCGGCCTTTTCGGCAAGGTCGAGCAGGGCGTGGAGCGCAACGCCCATTATGCCCAGCACGACGAGGGCGGCGATCATACGCGCCGTTTGGAGCTTGTTGCCGGCGTCGAGGATTTGCCATGCGAGGCCGCGGACGCCCCCGGAACCCGCGCCGAACTCGGCGACCACCGCCCCGATGATGGCGAGGCCCGCCCCGACCTTGTGACCCTCGAGCAGGAAGGGCACGGCGGAGGGAAGCCGCAGACGCATGACCCGGCTCCAGCGGCCCGCCCCATAGAGATCGAACAGCCGCTCAAGATCCGGATCGGCGGCGCGCAGCCCCGTGACAGCGCCTGAAAAGATCGGGAAGAAGGCGACCAGCACGGCCAGGGCCACGATCGCGCGCTCCGGATGATCGATCCCCGCCCAGATGAGAACGAGCGGCGCGATGGCGACGACCGGCGTGACTTGCAGGACGGACGCGAGAGGTCGGACTGCGGCTTCCAACAGCGGATTGAGGCCGACGATCACGGCGAGACCGGTCGCCGCGAGGCTGGCTATGGCGAGTGCGACGATGGCCGTGAAGAGCGTTATCCAGGCGGCCGCGAGCAGACTGGGCAGGTTCTCCACGAGGGCCACGGCGACGCCGGAGGGTGGCGGCAGGAAGTAGGCTGGGACCCCGAGCAGACGAACGGCCGCTTCCCAAGCCAGGAGAAGGACGGCGACCAGGGCGAGGGGCGCGAGGATGCGGCTCATGCGCTCGCCTTCATGCCAAGGGTCAGCAAGCTCGAGACCTCTTCGGCGGCGAGCCGGAAGACCTCTTGCGTACGGAAGCTCGGCGGTCTCGGCAGTGGGCCGTCCACCTTGGCGACGCCCGCGATCCGGCCTGGGCCGCGGGTCAGCACGGCGACGCGGCTGGCCATGTAGGCGGCTTCCTCCACATTGTGGGTGACGAAGACGATGGCCGGCCGCGAGCTTTCCCACAGCGACAGGACGTCGTCCGCGAGCGTGCGCCGGGTGATCTCGTCCAGCGCGGCGAAGGGCTCGTCCAGCAACAGCAGGCGCGGCTCCGTCACCATGGCCCGGGCAAGGGACACCCGCATGGCCATGCCACCCGAAAGGGCGGCCGGTCGCGCCTTCTCGGCGCCTGCGAGTCCGACCCTCGCAAGCGCCTGCGCCGCGCGATCCCGCGCCTCGCCGCGGTCGGCGCCGGCGAGTTCAAGCGGCAAGGCGACATTCGCCTCGGCCGTCAGCCACGGCGCCAGAGTAGGGGCCTGGAAGACCACCGCCGTCTCGCCCTTGGCGGCGGTCCGGACCACGGAGCCACGCGTCGGCTGCTCGAGCCCGGCCAGCAACCGCAGGGCGGTCGACTTTCCACACCCGGAGGGGCCCACTAGCGCGACGATCTCTCCAGCCTCGATGGCAAGGTCGATGGGCCCGAGCGCCTGTCCGCGCCCAGGATAGACCACCTCGACATTCTCCAGCGCAGCGACGGTCACGCCCTTTGTTCTCCATTGGAGAGCGCAGAGGCCCCATCGCTGTCTTCTTTCCTCCCCCATTTTGATGGGGGAGGGGGACCGGCGCAGCCGGTGGAGGGGGCCGGTTCAAACCCTATGCTTGCCG
>Ga0065721_10050353_pt1 | contig 20940 bp, 16 predicted proteins | sample Mesricmetagenome_FD_59108 | JGI IMG/M metagenome (GOLD analysis project Ga0065721, IMG submission 59108) | Mesophilic microbial community from rice straw/compost enrichment Sample: eDNA_1 v2 (version 2) | ecosystem: Engineered > Solid waste > Grass > Composting > Bioreactor | place: USA: Davis... | reverse complement strand
CCCCACCAGTCATAAAGCATCCGGCGGGAGTATGCGAATCGTTCAACCGAATCGTTAAATCGTTCAATGCCGGGGGAGACTACGAGCCGTTTTTTTCAAACAGATCGTCAGATCCTTCATTCGAAGGCGAGATGTGAAGCGCTATCATTAAGCCATAGAGACAGACAGACACCAAGCAAAGGAGAAAGACCATGGCCCTAACCCTCACGGCAAAAAAAGGCAAGGAGTCCGGCAGATCTAGGCACTTCCGCAAGGACGGCGTCAAGCTGCTGCTGATGGCAAGCCCTTTTGTCCTGTTCGCCTTCGCCTTCAGTTACGTACCGCTATTCGGCTGGATTTATGCTTTCTTCGATTATCACCCGGGCATTCCGCTCAACCGTACCGAATTCATCGGGATTCAGAATTTCCGAGATATGTTCAGCGATCCCCGGATGGGACCGGTCCTGGTCAACACGCTTGCCCTCAGCTTCCTCTCGATTCTGACCGCGCCGATCCCGATGCTGTTCGCGGTGATGGTGTCGGAAGTCAAGAGTGGCTGGTTCAAGCGCCTGGTCCAGACGGTATCGACGTTGCCTCATTATATTAGCTGGATCATCGTGTATGCGCTCGCTTTCAGCATGTTCAGCACGGAAGGGGCGGTCAACACGATCTTCTCGAATCTGGGCATCAGCGACACGCCGGTCAACGTGCTCGGCAACTACGACCGGGTATGGACGGTGCAGACGCTGCTGTTGCTCTGGAAGGGAGTCGGCTGGAGCGCGATCATCTACCTCGCCGCGATCGTCAGCATCGACAGCGAGCAGTACGACGCCGCCAAGGTCGACGGGGCGGGAAGGCTTCGGACGATCTGGCATATCACGGTTCCGAGCATCATGCCGACCTTTATCGTTCTGCTGCTGCTGTCCATCAGCAATCTGCTGTCTGCCGGCTTCGAGCAATACCTCGTTTTCAACAACGTCCTAGTCGCCGACCGGATCGAGGTGCTCGATCTTTACGTATACCGGCTCGGCCTCGTAACGGGAGACTATTCGTATTCGACGGCGGTCGGCATGTTCAAGTCGGTTATCAGCATTCTGCTGCTGTTCACCGTGAACTTCCTCTCGAAGAAATTCCGCGGTCAAGGCATCGTATAGAGAAAGGAGCTCGTCCCATGAACACTCAAGCAAGCGCGCAACCGGCCGGACGGACGGAGACGAAGCCGGCCCGCCGCCGGCGGAAGATCGATTGGAAGGACTTCACGTTCAACGCTATCAACTATTTTATCTTGACGCTTCTCATTCTGATTACGATCTATCCGTTCTACTATATCTTCGTTTACTCGATCAGCGATTCGATAGAAGCCCAGAAGGGCGTCACGTTCTGGCCGGCCGGCTTCTCGCTCGAGGCGTACCAGAAGACGCTCACCCTGCCCGGCATCAAGGACGCCGCCATCGTCTCGCTCTCCCGGACCGTATTGGGGACCATCCTCACCGTGCTCTGCTGCTCGTTCTTCGCTTATCTGATCACGAAGGAAGAGATGCTGCTGCGCAAATACGTTTATCGCTTCGTGCTCATCACGATGTACTTCAACGCCGGATTCATTCCGTGGTACCTGACGATGAAGACGTACGGTCTGCAAAACAACTTCCTCCTGTACATCGTGCCGTCCGCTCTCGCCGGCTTCAACGTCATCTTGATCAAAACGTTCATCGAGCAGCTGCCGGCCTCGCTAGAGGAATCGGCGAAGATCGACGGGGCGGGATACATGAGGATCTTTACGAGCATCATTTTCCCCCTGTCGATGCCCATTATCGCGACCATCGCGGTTTTTGCGGCGGTCGGCCAGTGGAGCACCTGGTTCGACAATTGGTTCCTTGTGGAAAATCCGAAGCTCCAGACGTTGCAGCTCGTTCTCTACACGTTCCTGAACCAATCCAGCAACCTGGCGAACGCGACGACCGAACAGCTCAATCGGGGCGATCTGGTCCGCACGCTGACTCCGCAGTCGATTCAGATGACGATCACGATGCTCGTCACGCTGCCTATCGTTCTCGTCTATCCGCTTCTGCAGCGCTATTTCGTCAAGGGTATCATGATGGGCGCGGTGAAGGGATAAGGCTCCGGCTTACGGGAAGGGTTAGATCTCGAAAGTTTAGCATTCTACCATGGATTATCTGGCTATAATCGCCGATAATTATAGATCATTAAGGGAGGTTCACCGAATGAGAAAGAAAGCGTCATTGAAGACGGCAGCGGCCATGATGATGAGCGCGGCGATGCTGCTCTCGGCCTGCTCCAACAATTCGGGTTCGAACAACACGGCAGGGGAGAGTCCGAGCGCGACTTCGGGCGCGTCCCCGTCCGAAAGCGCCGCGGCGACGGAATCGAGCAAGCCTCAGGAGCTCGTAACGCTGCGTGTCCTCGTTATGGAGCCGGGAACGAAATGGAACAAATACCCGGACAGCAAGGTTGCCCAGGACATCGCCGAGAAAGTCGGCGTCAAGATCGAATACGTCGAAGCCGACGAGAACAAATTCAACGTTCTGCTGGCGAGCGGCGACCTGCCGGATATCGTCCGCACGGACGTCAACAAGTATCAGAAGCAGCTCATCGAAGGCAACCTGATCGTTCCGATGGACGACATGCTGGCCGACCGCGGCAAAGACATTGCAGCCAACATCGCTACGGTCGTCGACTATAGCAAGAAGAACTGGAGCAACGGCACCGGCAGCTTGTACTTCCTGCCTCCTCAAGTTCAGCCGAAGCCGGGAACGGCGGTCAAGCCGATCACGATCGGCCCGACGATCCGCTGGGATTGGTACAAGGAGATCGGAGCTCCCGAATTGAACACGATGGACGATCTTCTGAACGCCGTCGAACAGATCGTCGAGAAGCATCCGACGACCGATGACGGCAAGAAGGTTTACGGCGTGTCGATGTGGCAGGATTGGGGACTGTGGCCTTATCTGATTCCGCCTCTTACGTTCACGGGATTGACCGGAGCGACCAGCGACCTGACGGCATCCCAGATCGGGGGCGCCGAGTTTATCAGCACGCTGACGGACGAGAATTCCAACTTCTGGACCGCCATGGACTTCTATAACAAAGCGCAGCGCAGAGGACTGCTGGATCCGGACTCGCTGACGATGAAGAACAACGACTACATGGCCAAGGCGACGGCTGGCCAGATCGTGGTCGGACCCGCCACTTGGGCGATGGGCGACTTCAACGCGCAGCATACGAACGACGGCAAGGGCTTCCTCGTCGTCCCGGCCGGCAAGGTTGCCTGGACCGGCGGCGTCAACCCGCTGGGCTGGCAGGATAAGGCGTACGCGATCTCCAAGAGCTCGAAGAATCCCGAGAAAGCGATGGAGTTCCTGAACTACATTTTCTCTTATGACGGCGCGAGAACAATGTACAACGGCGTAGAAGGCAAGGACTGGACCCTGGTGGACGGCAAACCGACGCTGACGGAGGAGACTCTGGCACTCAAGGCGACGGGCGGCGTTCCACTGGAATCGTCCGGTCTCGGACTCGACCTCAACATCATCGGCCTCGGCGGCGACTTGATCAATCCGGAGGACGGCCAGCCGGTCAACCTGTTCAACACGGAAGAAGCTCTGGCCAAGGCGGCGACGCCGCTGGAGAAGGACTTCGCGGAGCACTACGGCGCGACGTATTCCGGCCAAGTGTTCGAGAAGCTCATCGACGAAGGCAAGCTCATCACGTTCACGACTTGGATGGACGGCATGTCCGACGACGAGATTTTGAAGCGGAACACGGTTCCGGGCGTGACGCTGAACGACGATTGGAAGAAGAAAGAAGCGGCCCTCAAGGAGCTGGCGACCCGCCAAGCCGCCAAGATCGTCCTGTCGAAGGACGACGCCGCGTTCGCGAAGAACAAGCAGGAGGCGCTCGACGCTTTCAAGAAAGCGGGAGCCGAGGAATTCACGAAGTATTACAATGACGAAGTCAACCGCTTGAGAGCGGAGCACGGGCTGTAAGGTTAGGCAAGGCTAGTTAGGTAAAAAAGCATGCGGGTCTGCGCTATCGGGCGCGGGCCCGTTTTTGCGTCCGGCAATTGGCGGGCGTGAAAAGAGGGAGGCCGAGGCAGGAGGAGATGCGCGGTTGCCCTTCCTGTTTTCCATATCAGATTACTTCCAAGGAATGTTCAACCGAATCGCAAGATTGTTCAAAGCCGGAAATCAGGGAGCGAGATATCGACGATTTCCGTTCAAGAGTTTCCGTAGATCGTTCATTTTGTAAACGCTTTCCTAGCTATATGATGAAGATGTTCAAGCGAGGAGGTGAGGCGGGGCCGTATAAGAAAAGGCAGAAGGAGCTGCGATTCACTAGAAACGCTATAAGTCGAAAGGAGAATCGGAATGAAACGAGTAAAGCAGTTTGCCAGATCGGCGTCGGCGTTCGCGCTGGCCGTCTCGCTTGTCTTGCCTGCTTCGATTCCCGCGTTGGCGACCGCGGAAGGAACGGGGAGCTCTAGTCTGACCTCGCAAGCCCCGACTCCGGTAACGGTAACGATTCACCCGGAGCAGATCGTCCAGAACGATTGGCTTGGCGTCGGCGTGAACGTCATTCCCGCAAATCTCATGAAGGGCACGACTCAGTTCGGGTACACCGAAGCGCATTGGGAGATGGACCGCAAGCGGATCCTGACCGTTCGTCCGAAGGTGGCGCGGCTCTGGTTCCAGATCGATTGGATGGAGCCCGAGAAGGGAGTCTACACTTGGGATAGTCCGGAGATGAAGGGGTTATACAAGTATCTCGACGCGTTCAAGGAAGCGGGAACCGAGATCGAGCTGAATTTCGGCTGGAAAAACGGCTCCGCGGTGCACGACTGGTTCACCTTCCCGGGAGTCTCGCAGAACGAGAGCGCGCCGGCGGACCTGGACGCCTTCGCGGCATCGGCTTCCGCGCTGCTCGAGGAGCTGCTGGACGGACGCGGTTACGCGAACGTCAAATACTTGACGTTCTATAACGAGCCGAACGGCAGCTGGGATTACGAGCTGCCCGGCGACCAGCAAGCGTATTACGCCGATATGGCTCGCAAGGTAAGCGACCGGCTCGAGGCCGACGGCCTCCGTTCCCGCATTCAGATCTGGGGACCCGAGGAATCCGGAGCCCCGGCGTGGACGCAATACATGAAGGACCATGCCGACGACGTGTTCGATGCCTACACCTTCCACGTGTACGGGGAGAGCTATGACGGGCTGGGCGGCCAGATCCAGACTCGCAAGAATGCGGCGCAAGGCAAGCCGGTGCACCTGACGGAGTTCGGCTGGTCCGACGATAACGCCAGCAACTGGACCGCCGGATACGCGAATAGCGTCATCCAAGCGGCGAATTCGGGCGTCGGCTCCGCGCTCATCTGGCAGCTCAACGGCACGTGGAGCCCGGATCCGTTCGGCGGAACGAACGGCGGCTATACGATGTGGGATTCGCTGCTGCTCGGCGTTCAGCCCCGCAAAACGTTCTACATCGGCGGTCTCTTGACCCGCTACCTCCCGGCGCATAGCTCCGTTCTCCGGGTCGAGACGGACTCGCCGGACGTTCGCGCAGCCGCCTTCAAGTCGCAGGATGGCAACTATACGATCCTGCTCGAGAGCAAGGAAGGGGCGGCCAAGGACGTCACGTTCGACTTCGGCGACGTCGCCGTGAACAAGACCTTCGTCAAGCACGAATACAGGAACGACGTGGAGCTGGAAGGCAACGCCGTTCTGCCGCCCGCCTCCGGTTCGTTCGAAGCCGGGACCTCGTTCCATGACGCGTCCGTGAGCGACGATTACGGCGTAGCCGTCTACACGACGGCGCCATCCGCGACGCAGGTGAAGGTAACGCCCCTGACGCCGACCGTAAAGTCGGGCGACAAGCTGAACCTGAGCGCGACCGTGATCGACAACGCGGGAGGCGTGAAGTGGAGCATCGTCGGCGACAAGGTAGGCCAACCGAAGGACAAGGGGCAGATCAACAAGAACACGGGCGTTTACCACGCGCCGAAGGTCGAGGACGAGACGTATATCGCCGTCAAGGCTACGAGCGTGAACGATCCGTCCACTTACGGGATCGCGCTCGTCAAGGTGCTGCCGAAGTCGCTGCCGAACACGGTCGAAGTGCCGCAGTTCAGCCTGGCTCCCGGCGTTTATCCGTCGGCGGAGGCGCTGTTCCTAACCTCGGCGACTCCGGGCGCGGAGATCCGGTATACGACGGACGGCAGCACTCCGACGGAATCTTCCGCCCTGTACGAGAAGCCGATTATCGTGCCGAACGCTTCTCTAGCCCTTTACAAGGCCAAAGCGTTCAAAGCCGGAATGAAGCCTTCGGGGACGACCTCGTCCCTGTATCAGATGGGAGACGTCAGCAACTCGCCGGACGGTTATTCCTTCTGCATGTACGAGGGGCAAGGCGTTTGCGACTTCCAAGGGGAAGCGATCGTCGCCTTCGGGGCCGACGGCCTGTTCAACTACAAAGTCATGACGGACGGAGCGGTTTGCAGCGCGGACGTCTTCGGAGATCCGGCGCCGGGAGTGGCGAAGCGCTGCTTCTACAGCGCGGACGTTCCGGAAGAGCTTCCGGTCGTCACGTTCTATAACGCGGGCTTCGAGAAGCCGGCGACGACCTCGGCCCGATGGGGACCCATGACGAACGGATGGACGTTCACGGATCGCGCCGGCGTCCAGCATAACGGCAGTGTCTTCGTAGCTCCGGATGCGCCGCAGGGTGTTCAAACCGGCTACCTGAAAACGGACGGCGGCGTGAACGGCGTGCTCAGCCAGTCCATCAACTTCAAGCCGGGCACCTACCAGGTGGCGTTCAAAGCGGCCAAGCGAACGAGCTTCGGCGGCACGCAGACGTTCGACGTGTACATCGACGATACGGTTATCGGTTCGTTCGCGCCGACGTCGGGCGAGTTCGTCCAGTACCGGACCGAGACTTTCGAGACAGAAGGCGGGCGTCACACCCTTAAGTTCCTGGCCACCTCCACCACCGGGGACAATACCGCCTTCCTGGACGACGTCCGGATTACGCCGCCTGTCGAGCCGGAGGCACCGTATTTGGCGAACCCCAGCTTCGAGACGCCTGCCGCGGTTAGCGGGAACGGGGTGTTGACCGGCCTGACGGCGGGATGGAGCTTCGACGAATCGTCCGGCATCGTCCGCGGCAGCGGAGGGCAGGGTGCCCCGAATGCGCCTCTCGGCGTTCAAGCGGCCTTTGCCACGGCGGGCGGGACCTTCCGTCAGAGCGTCGATTTTCCGGCGGGTACTTACGTCGTTAACTTCCGTGCAGCTGCCGACGATTCTCAGACCGTTAAGGTTTACGTAGACGATCAAGCTCTCGGCGAATTCGCGCCGACGCAGGGCGCTTACAAGGCGTTCGGCACGAAGTTCTTCACGGTCTCCGCGGGAGAGCACGAGGTCCGGTTCGAAGCCGGCGCCGGCGAGGGGACGCTCTGGATCGACGGCGCATCGCTTGAGCGCATCGCCGTTCCGGAGCAAGCCGCTATCGCGAACGGCGGATTCGAGACGCCGGCCGTGACGAACAGCAACGGAGTGCGGGCGGGAGGCAACGCCGACTGGGCGTTTAACGCGAGGTCGGGCATGATCCGCAACGGCAGCGTCTTCGGAGCCGTTTATGCGCCGGAAGGGACGCAGGCCGGCTACCTGCAGACGTCCAACGGCATCGTGGGAGAGTTCAGCCAGAGCGGGATTTTCCCGGCGGGGACTTACGTGATTACGTTCCAAGCGTCCAAACGCGCGGGGTTCGGCGGGCAGCAGAAGTTCGATGTTTACGTCGACGAAGATGTCGTGGGCTCGTTCGAGCCCTCGTCAGGAAGCTATGCCGTCTATTCAACCGAGAGCTTCGCGTTCTCCGAGCCGGGCAGGCATACGATCCGGTTCAAGGCGACCACGACGACGGGAGACAACACCGCCTTCGTCGACGATATCGCGGTCGAGCCGGCGAACGCTCCGGTGACGGAGGCGGAGACAAGCGCCGCAGAAGTCTAGTCGACTGTCCGAATCGTGACGAGGCCGTAATCGATAAGCTTCATAAATATAAATGAAGAGTCCCTTCCGGGGCTCTTCATTTTTGCGATCGAAGGGTAGAAAATGGGCGGAACTCCTGCCCCATACAGGCTTTTGCCCGGTTGCGCGCCCCGGATGCGGTTGCATATATTATGTTGAGTCCCGGAAATCCATGACAGGCCGAGTAAGCTTCTGGACGACATGGCTGCCGCAAAATCAGACATGGTCGTACGCCCAAAATTACCGGGTTACCGCACCAGCATCTAGAGCTATTCATATGATAAAGTTGACTGTATCCCTTAACCTTGTAATCATTCCATTCCCGGGCAAGGAGGGGTGACACACTTGAAAGGCAACGACCACAAAAGCAAATTCCTTCTAACCAATCGGGAACGCGAGGTATTTGAACTGCTCGTCCAGGACAAAACGACTCGCGACATAGCCCAACAGTTGTTTATAAGCGAGAAAACGGTCCGCAACCACATCTCCAATGTGATGCAGAAGTTGAACGTCAAAGGTCGTTCGCAAGCGGTTGTCGAGCTAATCAAGCTCGGGGAGCTCAAGATCTAACGCGGCATGCGAGGCGGTACGCGGATGCAGCCGGCCTTCTTTTTCGTTGCTTGTTCCAAGCGGCGGGAGAGGAGGCCCTTTGGTTTTTTATGGGGTTCGCGGCCGCATTTCCAATGGTATAATATAGACAAAGAATCTCGATTAACGGAGGGATCCTCATGCAATGGGCGGAAGTTCAAAATCACTACCCGTCCCAATGGGTGCTGGTCGAAGCTATTGGGGCTTTTACGCTTGGGAACAAACGTGTCGTTGATCAATTGTCTGTGGTGGATTCTTTCGAGGATGACAGCAAGGAAGCGCTCCGAACCTATCTCAAGCTGCACCGCGATAATAAGCAGCGTGAGTTATATGTCGTACATACGTCCCGCGATCTATTAGACATCGAAGTGACGGCATGGACGGGAATGCGGGCGCTTCAATGAGAATTGAACTAAGGCATGGGCTGCCGTTTGTCGAGATCGCCTTCTCTTATAATGGAGTGGAACGCAAAACTCCTCATATTTTGATTGATACGGGCTCGGCCGCTACGTTATTGGCCGCCGAGATCGCCCTGGAATTGGGGCTGGAACCGGAACTTACGGACGTCATTCGGTCAATGCGTGGAATCGGCGGCGAAGAGTTTGTATACGAGAAGAAAATCAAAAGCTTGAAGCTTGGTGATTTCTTTGTGCCGCAATTTACCATTCAGATCGGTGCGATGGATTACGGCATGGAGATGAATGGCATTCTCGGAATGGACTTTCTAATGGCAATTGGAGCAGTCATTGATTTGAAGAAGCTAGAAATTTATATCGCGAACTAAGAATGTGCAAATAAACTAGGAGCTATTTCAAATCCTACGGAGCAGGCTTGAGAATCAAGCCTTTTTTCGTTGTACCTATCATTTTCATATAGTCACATAAGTTGCTGGATTTTTTCGGTTGTGACCGGGATAGGATTGAACTTGCGAAAAAGATCGGTTTCCCCAAATTATTGGAACTTCCGCGCTTGCCGTCTCGTTTGATAGAATAAGAGATTGAAAGTTTTCATTCTTAGTCGAACCAAAGGACGGTGTAGCGAATGAAGCTCATACGAGAATTTGCAGCCAGCCACCCGATTTGGAATATGGCCCTCCTTATCGCAACAGCCGTCATGTGTTCCGCTTTCCTGTTGGCGGAGCCGGCGCAAGCGGGGCTGATCGATCGTCTTCAGGACATCTATAAGGCGCCGGACAAGCTGGAAGAAATCCAATCCGAATATAACCAAGCGAAGGAAGAGTTGAACCGGCAGACCGAACAGTTCGCCGCGGAACGGGAAGAAATGCAGCAGCAAACCGAGGCGCTGATGGGCCGGAACGAAGCTTTGGCCGCCCAGAACGAGTCTCTCGCATCGCAGAATGCCGCCTTGCTCGAGCGGTTGGACCAAGCGGAACGGGAGAAGGAGAAGAAGGCGGCTCTTACGCGGAAAATCGTTCTGACGTCCGTCACGATACTCGGTCTCGGAATGGCGTACTTCTTATCGATTCGAATGTGGCGGTTTACGGCATGGAGGCGGCATCAGCGGCTCACGGGAGGGCAGAGCCGATGAACATAACGGTGCCTCTGCCGCAGGATCACGTTCGAATCGAGCTGGAAGCCGGGGAGGCGATGCACGTTCTGCATCCGAAGTCCATCGTGGCCTTCCAAGGCTCTCCCCGGAATCGGGAAGACCGGGTGATGGATCTATCGAACGCCTACCGCAAGAAGAAGTGGATCCGTTCCAAGCTCACGGGCCCTGCCGAAGCCGTGCTGGGATTGCCGGCCGAATGCTCGCTGACGGTCGTGGATATCGAGGCGGACAGCGATCTGCTGTTCAACTTCCGCCACGTTCTTTTTTACACCGACGGACTTCAAATGAAGAGCCGCATTCAGAAAATCAGAACGGCCTGGATCACGAGAGAATGGGTGAGGATGCGCTTCGCGGGACCGGGTAAGCTGGGACTCGTCACTTCGGGCGCGCTCGCCACGATGCCGCTCCGTCCGGAGATGCCGATATTCGCCGAAGCCGGCTCGCTCGTCGCCTATCCGGAGAAGGCGAACGTTCAATTGTCCGTTTACGGGAACACGTTAGCCAGCCAGCACATGGGAGTTCAATGGCAATTGACGGGCAGCGGGCCGATTCTGATCCAGTGCGGAGCGGCCGATTCCGGCTTAAGCGATCACCTTCAAGGGGACGGCCTTATCAAACGCCTGCTTAGGGAGCTGCTTCCGTTCGGCAGCGTGTATATTAAGTAATAGGTCTTTCAGGGCAAGCGTTTACCCGGATTCGACGCGATTCGGAAGATCTGCCGCGCAAATCGACTTTTCGGCGTTTTTTCGAGCCCGTAATCCATCGGCATGATCCCTTGGAAAGTAAGCTAATACACCGCTCGGCCCTTGCGGGCCGGGCTTTTGCGTTGCTCGGACAAATTTTTTTGCCCGAATGCGCATCCGACACGACGAACTGACAGCATCCGCGGAAGATGGTGTCTATAATGAAGGAAATTCCGCTTAATTGCTCTACAAAATGCAAATGGAGGGATTGGACATGGAAAACGTGAATATCGAGACGAATTTTGAGAAATTGGCCGAGAAGCATCGTTTGACTCAGAGGGAGAAAGAAATTCTCTCTTACTGGATGAGAGACTACGATTACAAGCACATCGGCATTCTCCTCGGCATTAGCCGGCACACCGTCAAGGTCCATATCTCCCGCATTAATCTGAAGCTGCAGGTGAACTCCAAGGCCTCCCTCATTCTGAAGCTGATCAGCGCCTAGAGCCGGTCGTAACGATGATATCAAGCCGTTATCGCCAATTCGGATCCGTTGCTTTAGTCCGTCTTGTTTATATTTGCCTTATCTTCGGTTTGCTGCCGGTCCACGCCGCTCACGGACAAGCTTCGCCTTCTCTCAGGCAGCTGATCTACTTGGACGATTCCAAGCGGAGCTCGGCGCTGATGGAGCTTAGCTTCGACGTCCGGAATTGGACCGTCGGCCAAGTCATCTCGCGTAAGCCGTATGCCGTCGTGAACGAGGTCGGGGGAGAAGCGGGCAAGTTCGCGTACGAGCTTCAAGTGTGGCGCGGAACCGCCGTGCGAGAAGGCAGCGACTTGATGACGGAATGGGATGTCCTGGATATCTCCGGGCAAGGCTCCGTCATCCAGGTGTTCGTCAACTATGCCCGGGTCGCCCCGAATTACTTCGCCGCCGCCAGCCAGAAGGAATTCCGAACCTTATCGGGAACGGAGACGTATCCTTGGGCGGATCTGCCGACGGACCCGGAAGCGCAGGCCAGAGGCGTTCCGGCGCTTCCGGCGGACGGCTTCTTCGATGTCTACGGGATTCTCCCGCAGGACGGATCCGTCGCGCTCTCCAGCGTTGCCCATCAAGTAAAGGCGCTGCCCGTCATCCCGCCGCAACTTAAGGAGGCGGCACCGCAGCCGGCCGCGCTGCCGAACGAGCCGGCAACGATTGTCCCCTCCGACCTGAGCGGCCACTGGGGCGAGGCGTACGTGCTAGATCTGATGGGCAAGGGCATGATCAAGGGCTTCGAAGACGGAACCGTTCAGCCGGACCGCAAGCTGACCCGGGCCGAGTTCGTCGCCATGCTTATTCGAGCCCTTCAAGTTGAGTCGCTCTCGCCGCCGGCCGTCGTTTACTCGGACGTGCCGTTGACGCATTGGGCCAGCAGGGAGATCGGACTCGCCTACGAGATCGGCGTTATCGATACGGACGGCACGGGCAGGCTCCAGCCTTCCCGGTTAATCACCCGATTGGAGATGGCCCGCGTGCTGGCGGCGGCGATGCCGTCCTTCACTCCGCCTCAGGAGAGCGGAAGCGCCGCGTTCAAGGACGTGGACGCGCTGAAGCCCGCCGATCGGAGAGCGATTCTCTCGCTTGCCGAAGCCGGCATCGTCGGCGGCAACGACCTCGGCGAATTCCGCCCCGAGGATTCGCTGACCCGGGCGGAAGCGTCGAAGGTGTTGTCGCAATTTCTGAAGATCAGGCAAGCGCTGTAACCTTTTAGTCCAAAGCCCCTGTGTGCGCCATTGATGGCGTGCCGGGGGCTTTTTGCCGCGATCATCACTTGTTGGCGAATGGAGGACCATTCAGGAGTAATGCCGAGTTATCCTGGTATTAACGCGGGTTAACCGGACGACAAGGCGGATTATCGCCGAATGGGATATCCGCTCCTTGATTTCCGCTGTTTACATGAAGCCCGATTTGCCCGACAATGGTGAGGTTGGATTTTTGTGAACACGCGTTTACTGAGGGGGATCATCATGAATACCGCGGCGGCTTCCGCACAGGAAGCGCTCAATAGGAAGCTCGGAGCCGATGCCAGGGAAGGCGCGACCTCTTACGGCATGGAGCATTTATTCGAGAACGAATCGCTGACGGATCGCCGTCCGGCCCGATTCCTGTCTCTCTTGTACAAGGATCACTGGACGAAGCTCGCGATTTCGGTTTTCTTTTTCCTGATTAAGCATTCCCCGGTCTATGTGCTGCCGATCGTCACGGCCAACCTTATCAACATGGCGACGAAACCGGAACAACATGGCCGGACGGAATTATGGTGGAACTTCATTCTGCTCTTCGTCGTTATCGTCCAGAATATCCCGACCCAGGTGCTTCATATCTCCTACATGAGCAAAGCGATCCGCTACGTGGAAGCGGGCCTTCGAAGCACGCTGGTACGCAAGCTGCAGCGGCTCTCTATGGCGGCCCACGGGGAGCTCGCCGCGGGCAAGCTGCAAGCGAAGGTGCTGCGGGACGTCGAGGCGATCGAGTTCCTATCCCGCCAGATGATGCTCTCGGTCATTCCCGCCATCGTCAGCGTTATCGTCGCGATCTGCATCACGGCTTCCCGCAGCCTGCTCGTCACGGGATTCTTCGTCCTGACGATTCCGGCCGCGCTCGTGGTCATCTCCTTTTTCCGCAAAAAGATTCAAAGAACGAACACGGAGTTCCGCAAGCAGATCGAGTCTATGTCCGGCCAAGTGTCCGAGATGGTGGGGATGATGCCGGTCACCCGGGCTCACGGGCTGGAGCAGACGGAGATCAACAAGATCGATTCGACGCTCGGCCGCTTGCGCAACAAGGGCTATCGCCTGGACATCGTGGAAGCCTATTTCGGTTCCTCGGCATGGGTGACGTTCCAAGTGTTCCAGGTGCTCTGCCTGGCGTTTACGATCCTGCTCGCGTACCGCGGGACGATTCCTGTCGGGGACGTGGTGCTGTACCAATCCTTCTTCACGATGATTCTGAACTCGGTGAGCCAGTTGCTTAACGTGTACCCGAACATCGCCAAGGGCTTCGAGTCGATCTACTCGGTGACGGAGATCCTGTTCTCGAAGGAGGAAGAGGAGTACCGGGGCAAGAAGAAGCCGGAGGACGTCTCGGGAAGCTTCAAGTTCGAAGGCGTTCACTTCGGCTATCCGAACTCGGAACGTCACGTGCTGAGCGACTTCAACCTGGACGTGAAGGCAGGCGAATGCATCGCTCTCGTCGGAGCGTCCGGAGCGGGCAAGTCGACGGTGCTGAATCTCGCGATCGGCTTCAACCGTCCGACCAAGGGGCGGGTGCTGCTCGACGGCATGCCGATGGACGATCTCGACATGTCCGTATACCGTCAGAGCTTGGCGGTCGTCCATCAGAGCACGGTGCTGTTCTCGGGAACCATCCGGGAAAATATTACGTACGGACTGCCGACGGTGAGCGAGGAGAAGCTGGAGGAGGTCATCCGCATGACGCATCTGCAGGACGTGATCGCCATGCTTCCGCAAGGGCTGGACACTCCGGTCGGCGAGCACGGCGGCAAGCTGTCCGGCGGCCAGAGGCAGCGCATCGCGATCGCGCGGGCGCTGATCCGCGATCCGAAGATCATCCTTCTCGACGAAGCGACGTCGGCGCTCGACAACGAGTCGGAATACTTCGTGCAGCAGGCGATGCAGCAGCTGATCAAGAACCGCACGACGTTCATCGTCGCGCACCGGCTGTCCACGATCCGCGACGCGGACCGCATCGTCGTCATGAAGCAGGGCAAGTGTGTCGAGATCGGCACCTACGAGGAGCTGATGGCGAAGCAAGGCGAATTCTATCAACTGAAGCAGCTCCAAGCTTAACCGGCTAGGAGAGAGGGAGGGCTGTCCGCGAGGGCGGCCCTCCTTCTATTCTCGAGTGCCGTCGTTCTGGAGACGCGCCCTTCATTTGTAGTATGATGAAAGGACAAGAATCGCAGGAGGCGGAACGATGTCGGGCAAGGGCATAGAGGAAACGAACGGGGAACTGACGAAGCACGAGCTGCTGCTGCAGTATATCAAGGAACTGCCGGTCGGCACGCGGATCTCCGTGCGTCAGGTGGCCAAGGAGCGGGACGTGTCGGAAGGGACGGCATACCGCGCGCTGAAGGAAGCGGAGCAGCTCGGCTACGTCAACACGAAGGAACGGATCGGGACGGTGCGCGTCGACCGGAAGCGGCGCGGCCAGCCGGAGCAGCTGACGTTCGCCGAGGTGCTGGAGATCGTGCAAGGGGAGCTGCTGGGAGGCAAGGAAGGCCTCGGCAAGACGCTCCATAAGTTCGTCATCGGCGCGATGGAGCTGGACGAGATGATGGGGTACATCGATGCGGGAAGCCTGCTGATCGTCGGCAACCGAGCGAACGCTCAGCGGGTCGCGCTGGAGCAAGGAGCGGGGGTTCTCGTGACGGGGGGCTTCGGAGCGAGCGAAGAAGTGAGGGCATACGCGGACGACAGGCAGCTGCCTATCTTGAACTGCAAGTACGACACGTTCACCGTCGCTTCGATGATCAACCGCGCGATGTACGACCGGCTGATCAAGCGCAAAATCATGACGATCGCGGACCTGGTCGAGCCGCAGGCGAGGGCGGGCGCCCTGAAGCAGAACGCTTCCGTGGCGGAGTTTCTGAAGCTGAGCGAGGAGACGGGCTACTCTCGATTCCCGATTACGGACGATTGGAACCGAGTGGTCGGGATCGTCACCTCGAAGGACGTCGTCGGCTCGCCGGGAGCCCAGACGCTGGACAAGCTGATGACGCGCAGGCCGATGACGGTGACGATGGCGACCCCGATCGCGTCGGCCGCTCATCGGATGGTATCGGAAGGCATCGATCTGCTGCCGGTCGTCGACCGGCAGAGGAAGCTGATCGGGGTCGTAAGCCGCGCGGAAGTGCTTCGCGCGATGCAGTTCTCCTCGAACAACCAACAGCAAGGGGAGACGTTCGACGCGTTGATCTGGGGAGGGTTCTCGGAGAGAAGGGACGAGGAGAACCGGCTCGTCTTCACGGGGCTGGCCACTCCTCAGATGATCGGTTCCTTCGGCACCGTGTCGGAGGGGGTTCTGACGATGCTGATGCAGCAGGCGGCGGCCAGGGCCGCGAACGACCTGCACAGGCGCGACCACGTGCTGCAGAACATGACGACTTACTTTCTCCGGACGGTGCCGATCGAAGCCACGCTCTCCATCCAGCCGAGCATTATCGAGGTAAGCCGACGCCATCTGATGATGGAAGTGACGGTGCTGCAGGACGGAGACGTGATGGCCCGGGCCCTGCTTACTGCGCAGACGATCGATGCTTGGTGAAGTGGGAATGGTTGCGCATTCCCGCGAACAGGTTGAACAGTCCCAGCACCAGGAAGACAGCGCCTACGATGACGCGCAGCGTCGAGCCGCTGAAGAGGAGCATCTGGATCAAGGCAAGCAGGATGAGCGTCGAGCCGAGGCAGATGTTCATCCGGGCTCCGTACAGGCCGCGCAGAACGGCGTTGGCGGTTCTCCGCGAACGGTAGCTGAAGAAGACGGACAGGACGGACGACAGAATGACGAGCGCGCCCAGGATCCATTGAAGTGCCGATTCCATAGTTCGAGTTGCAGCTCCTTCGGGGAATGAATTTGTCTTCTATTGTAGCATAATCGCTCGGCATAATCGCCATAAGTCCGCTATCTCCCGCATGATCCCGATTCCTTATCCTCCGCGCCGCGATCCTCGTTATTTGACCGGAGCCTGCCATGCTTCGACCCACACTTGAAGCACGGAATCGGCGAGCAGCATCGTCCGGATGAAGACGGAATAGTTCTTCTCCATGATTTCCCCGTATTGCTTGCTGTTGATCAGCTTGCGAACGAGCTCCGCGTCCGAGCCGATGTCGTAGATGCTCTGGCCGATCAGGATGGACAGATCCTCCTTCAGCTTCTGCTTGAGCTGCTTCTCGGCTACTTTGTCGTTAGGCGGCTTGCCCTCCTTCTCCAGCACGAACACCACGATGTTGCGGATGACCGTCACCTTGCGGTTCGCCTCCAGCTGCGCCTCGGTCAGGGTGAGCTGCTCCTTCAGGTCGTAATTTTGCTCGATAATGCGATTCGATTGGTCCATGACCATGCTGTTGTAAATCGCCGCCCCCACGATCATCCCGCATAGGAAGAACGCCATCGAGTGCATCCCCTTGCGATAGCGCTTAAAGTCCGGAACCCTCACCGGCCGTCACCCCGCGCTCCGGCACATCCACTGAACGAGCTCGCTCGCCAGATGAGCCCCTAGAAAAGCGAACATAATGTAAGCGATCTGCATGACCGCCGGAGACAAATACCCTTCCGCCACGTGGGATTCGATGACCCGTATGGGATCGATCGAGCCCCCGATCGCGACGACGACTGCCCATATCTTGATGCGGCCTGCGATATCCAGCATCGTCGCCTGCGGCGGCTGCCACAGGAACAAGGCGGCCATCCCCGCGAGCATCGAAGCGCCCAGCACGACGCCGAATGCGACGAAGAAATCGAGAGTCGCCTGCGTGAAGAACCGATTCATATTGCTCAGATCGTTCATTCCGATCCCCTCCTTTAACATCTATATGGGACGGGCTTCGCGTCATATGATACAATTAAAGAAACAAACATATGATCGTATGTTAATCGGACCAAAAAGAAGGGATTTCCATGTGCGGTTTCGTTCATTTGCATGTTCATAGCGAGTACAGTCTGCTGGACGGGGCTTCCCGCATCAAGGAGATGGCGGCCAAGGCGGCCGACCTCGGCATGAAGGCTCTCGCGCTGACCGACCACGGCGTCATGTACGGGGCGATTCCCTTCTACAAGGCCTGCCGGGAGCGCGGCGTCAAGCCGATCATCGGCATGGAAGCGTACGTCGCTTCCGGCTCCCGGTTGGAGAGGGTGTCGCGCAAGGAACAGCCCATCTATCACCTGACGCTGCTGGCGAAGAATTTGACGGGATATCGGAACCTGATGAGGCTGAGCTCGATCGGGCACTTGGAGGGCTTCTACTATAAGCCTCGCATCGACTTCGAGATGCTCGAGAAGCATGCGGAGGGTCTCATTTGCCTGAGCGGCTGCCTGGCGGGAGAGCTGTCCCAGCACTTGGCGAACGATCGGTACGAGGAGGCGAAGAAGACGGCGCTCCGGTATCGCGGGCTGTTCGGGGAGGACTACTTCCTCGAAATTCAGGACCACGGGATTCTCGAGCAGAAGAAAGTGGCCGCGGGGATCGCGCGCCTCGCGGAGGAGACCGGCATCCCGCTCGTCGCGACGAACGACTCCCATTACTTGAGCGAAGAGGATTCCTCGCTTCAGGACGTTCTCATCTGCATCGGCACCGGCAAAACTCTCGAGGACCAAGACCGCCTGAAGATCGAAACCACCCAGCTCTACCTGAAGAGCGAGGAGGAAATGCGCAGGCTGTTCCCCCATCTTCCGGAGGCCATCGCGAACACGGCGCGGATCGCCGACCGCTGCGAGCTGGAGCTGGAGCTCGGCCGCCACATCCTTCCGGCGTATCATCCGCTTCCCGAAGGGATGTCCGCGGGCGCCTATCTCGAATCGCTCTGCCGCGCGGGACTGGAGGAACGCTATTCGCATCGGCCGGACTGGAACGACGCGGCGACGGCGGCCGGTGTGTCTCCCTTTCGGCAGCAGGCAGAGGAACGCCTCGGGTATGAACTGAGCGTTATCGGCCGGATGGGGTTCGACGATTATTTTCTCATCGTGTGGGACTTCATCCGGTTCGCGCACGAGAACGGCATCGCGACCGGACCCGGGCGCGGCTCCGCGGCGGGCAGCCTGGTGGCGTACGCCCTGCGGATCACGAACGTCGATCCGATCGGCCACAAGCTGCTGTTCGAGCGCTTCCTCAATCCGGAACGGGTGACGATGCCCGATATCGACATCGATTTCAGCGACGAGCGCCGGGACGAGGTCATCCGTTACGTCTCGGACAAGTACGGCAGCGGGCACGTGGCGCAGATCATCACGTTCGGAACGCTCGCCGCGCGGGCGGCCGTGCGAGACGTCGGACGGGTGATGAATCTGCCGTACGGAGAGGTGGACAAAGCGGCCAAGCTGATTCCCGGAGCGCCCGGCATGTCGATCGAACGGGCGATGAACGAGAACCCCGACTTCAAGGCGCTCGTAGACAAGGGCGGCCAGATCGGGGAGCTGATCGCGATGGCCCGCCGGGCGGAGGGCATGCCGCGCCACGCGTCCACGCACGCCGCCGGAGTGGTGATCTCCTCGGATCCGCTCACCGACTACGTTCCCCTGCAGGAAGGAACGGGAGGCGTTCCGCTCACGCAATATTCGATGGAGCATCTGGAAGCGGTCGGCCTCCTGAAGATGGATTTTCTCGGGCTCCGCACGTTGTCTATCATCGAGAGAGCGATGGGGTGGGTGAAGGAGAGAGAAGGCGCCGAGCTTCGCTGGGAGACGATTCCCTACGATGATCCGGCGACGCACGAGCTGATGAGCAAAGGCGATACGATGGGCATCTTCCAGCTGGAATCCGCCGGAGTAAGGCGCGTGCTGAAGGAATTGAAGCCAAGCTCGTTCGAGGACATCGTGTCGGTGATCGCGTTGTACCGGCCGGGGCCGATGGAATTCATCCCGCAGTTCATCCGCACGAAGCACGGGGAGACGGGGATCGATTATCCGCATCCCGATCTCGAGCCGATTCTGAAGGACACCTACGGAATCATCGTCTATCAGGAGCAGATCATGCAGATCGCCTCGAGCATGGCCGGTTTCTCCCTTGGCGAAGCGGATCTATTAAGACGAGCGGTCGGCAAAAAGAAAAGAGAGATTCTGGACGAACAGCGTGCGCATTTTGTCAGCGGCAGCCTGAAGCAAGGGTACGGCGAAGAGGAAGCGAACCGCGTCTACGACATGATCGTTAGGTTCGCCGATTACGGCTTCAACCGGGCGCATGCCGCCGCCTACGCGGTGCTTGCGTTCCAGACGGCCTACCTGAAGGCGCACTATCCGGTGTACTTCATGGCGTCGATGCTGACGGCGGTTATCGGCAACCAGCGCAAGACGGCCGAATACGTGGACGAGTGCCGGCGGATGGGCATCGCGGTGCTGCCTCCCGACGTCAACGAGAGCGGAGTGCTGTTCACGCCCGTTCAAGGCGATTCGCCCGCGATCCGTTACGGCCTGGCGGCGGTGAAGAACGTCGGCACGCAGGCGATCGAGAGCATTCTGGCGGCGCGCTCGGAGGGGCCGTTCGAGAGCCTGACCGACCTATGCCGCCGAGTCGATCCTCGCGTCTGCAACAAGCGCGTCCTGGAGTCGCTGCTCCTGTCCGGGGCGCTCGGCTCGCTGCCCGGCCACCGCGCCCAGCAGCTCGCCGCGCTCGACGAGACGGTCGAAGCGGCCGCCGCTTGGCGCAAGGAGAAGGAAGAGCTTCAGCTCGAGCTGTCGCTGGATCTGTCGGATCTGGGGGAAGCGCCGAATTGGAGCGTCGACCTGCCGGACATCGCTCCATTCACGCAGACTCAGACGTTGGAGCTGGAGAGGGAGCTGCTCGGCCTTTACTTGTCCGGGCATCCGCTGGACGAGTACGAGCCCAAGTGGGAGGAGCTCGGCCTGGACCGGCTCGTGGAGTTGACGGAAGCGGCGGACGGCGCGTCCGTCGTCACGGCGGGGATGGTCGTGTCGGTGAAGCAGATCCTGACCAAAAGCGGGCAGTCGATGGCCTTCCTGGAGCTGGAGGATCGCATCATGGGCGCGGAGCTGGTCGCTTTCCCTTCGGTATGGAAGAGCGCGGCCCAGCATGTGCGCAAAGGCTCCTTGCTGCTCGTGAAGGCGAAGCTGCAGCAGGGCGACGAGGACTTCAAGCTGCTCGCGGACGAGCTCGTGCCGCTTACGGTTCCGGATTTGGCCGTGCAAGCAGCGCGTTTGAGGAGAGCGCGGGCGCCGATATACGGGGCCAATCGCCCGGGAGGCGGCAAGTCCCGCGAAGGAGCGGAGAAGCCGCCGTCTTCCCGGCCTGCCGGGAAGGCGTCTGCCTCCGGGCGACCGCCGCAGCCCGCCGGATCCGGCATCTCGG
>Ga0065721_10050351_pt1 | contig 20943 bp, 16 predicted proteins | sample Mesricmetagenome_FD_59108 | JGI IMG/M metagenome (GOLD analysis project Ga0065721, IMG submission 59108) | Mesophilic microbial community from rice straw/compost enrichment Sample: eDNA_1 v2 (version 2) | ecosystem: Engineered > Solid waste > Grass > Composting > Bioreactor | place: USA: Davis... | reverse complement strand
GACGAGTCCACTGGGCATAAAGCGGAGCAACTGGCGCACCGGTGTGGACACGCCGCTGACCGTGTAAGTTCCAGAGAATGATCCCCACACGTAATAGCGGCCATCCGACAGCGGAAGGAATCCTTTCACATTGTTGATGTTGTTTGCCGCAAGTGTGGTGTCGAGGGTTCCGTCAGCGTTCAAGCGGCGAATGCCACTCGAAATGGCGACAAGCACCTTGCCGTCCGGTTGCCATTCAGCTGCCACCGCGCCAACTCCACTCAGGTTTGTGGCCGCGGCGGTGTTGAACGGCACGTCAGCGGTGCCAGTCGCATCATATTTGCGAATCGCGGGTGCAGAGTTGACGCCGAGAATCAATGAGCCATCCGGCCCCAGAGTGAGCGCGGTTGCGGTACCCGAAAATCCAATCTGGAAGAAATTGGTATCCAATAACCCGTTTGCGAGGAAGCGCCTCACCAGGGCCGGCGACGCGGAAGCAACATAAATTCGACCAAACTCGTCAACAGCCGTCTGGCTGATAGTAGAGACGCCATAAGCAGTGCGAAACGCGTTGCTGAATGCAGTGTCGAACACTCCTTCCTGTGACATGCGAGTAAGTCCGGTGCCTAGCTGGAGAAGGAAGCTGCCACTCCGTTCCTTCACGATGCGATTGATGCCCGAAATGTTGTTGCTGATGCCAACGCTCAGCGAGCCGGGCTGGACCGTCACCGTGACCACCGCGACTGAACTTGTCGTCGCCCCGAGCGCGTTTTGAACGATCACGTCATAAACGCCGGAATCGGAGAGTGCGGCGTTGAGGTTTGTATAGCTGGAGTAGATCGCACCTGGAATGTTCGATCCATCCTTGCGCCACTGGTAAGTAAGCGGAGCGACACCAATGGCAGTGACGGAGAGCTGGAACGGATTCGCTACGACAGCAGGTGGCGCGACGGGCTGAACGAGAATCTCGGGCTTGCCCAGCACCACGATGGAGAACGAGAAGCTGTTGGTTCCGTATGGTGAAGTGCCGATCAATGTGTAGATGCCCGAATTAATCGGCAGCAGGCCATTGATCGTCAGCGTAGTGCCGTTCTGTCCGATGAGATTTGTTCCATTGAACTGCCATTGCCAGGTCGTGTTTCCGATGCTGAATGGCAACGGGTTCAAGACCACGTTTTCGCCCTGGTTGAACGTGTAGCTCGTGATCTGCTGGTTGAACGCGGGATCGATCACCGAATCGTGAAACATGGCGTATCCGAATCGCGGCTGGCCGTTCCAGCTGCCGAACTCACCCACGGCCAGGATGCGGCCGTCAGGCATCTGCAGTGCATTGTGAACGGACGCGCTGTTCGCGGTATTCGGTCCCGCGCCGACGAAACGATTGAAGGCTGTGTCGGGCGTCCCATCAGGATTCACCGCAACCACGCCGCTGACCCAGTTGGTGGCCAGTGCGTTGACCGTCGAGCCATCCAAACGGAGGAAACTGCCGAGGGCGACAATGCGTCCGCTCGGTTGAACGAAGAGTTTTGAGACGCGATATGAACCTTTGTAGAGCAGCGGACTGGCGAACGAGCCATCGATCGTGCCGTTCACGTTGTAACGGGTGATGCGGGTGTTGACACCTTCGCTCAACGCCACCACCAGTTTGCCGTCGGGTTGATACGCCGCCGCCCGAACCTGGCTGGTCGAGTTGGTCATGCCGTAAACCGCTTCGACCTGGCCGTTGGGATTCAACCGATAGAGCGAACCCATGTTGCCGGAAACGACATTCTGCACCAACAGCTGACCATCAGGCAGAGTCATCGAAAAGCCTGCCGACGCTCCTGCCGAATAAGCGCCAATAAAGGCCGGGGTGAAGTTCGTGTCCAACACGCCGTTGGAAAACAGCCGGATGATGTTGGGTTTGGCACTGCCGTTCACCTGTGTGAATCCGCCCAACACGAGAATGCTGCCATCCGACAATTCACGAATCTCATTCACTTGCGGAGTCGCAAACACAGCCGGAGTGCCCGAAAGAGTCACGTTCGTAAACGTGAGATCACGTGTGCCGTTCGGCAGCAGCCGCGTGACGTAGAGGTTCGGTGAAGTGCCGAACGCGGCCAGAATCTTGCCATCCGCAGCCACAGCCACCGCGCTGCCGGGAACGGTGTTCGTGATGACAAAGCTGGAGTCGTAGGTGCCGTTGGTATTCAGGCGGAAAACGCCGCGGTTGTTCGATGCATTGCCTGCAAAGAGGAGCTTGCCGTCATTCTGACGCGCGACACTTCGCAGCACCACATTTGTTCCCACGTTTACAGGATTCCACGCAAGATCCAGTGCGCCGGAGACTGCGCCAACATTCACCATCGCGCTGGCACTGGAAACGGTATTTCCGGCAGCGGTGACATCGACTGAATAGCTTCCAGAGTCGGCGATTTTTGCCTCAGGAATGGTCAGAACCTGATTGGTCGCACCGGCAATCGGCGAACCGCCTTTCTTCCATTGATAGGTCACCGGCGAAACTCCAGCGGCGCGCACGGTGAGGTTGAAAGTGTCACCCATCGACGCGTTGATTCCAGACGGTTGCTGCGTGATGATCGGCGCGCCCAAAACGGTGAGCGGTGCACCTGCGCTCGTCATGATGTTGGTTCCTGTCACAACACAGGAATAGGTGCCCGCGTCCAAAGCGGAAACGGTGTTGATCGTGTAAGAGGATGAAGTTGCGCCGACGATGTTCGTGCCGTTCTTGCGCCATTGATAGGTGAACGGTCCCGAACCGCGAACACTCACGGTGAATGTCGCCGCGCCACCAGGTGCAACTTCAACCGGCGCAGGATCGGCAATGATGGCTTCCAACGGCACCGAACCGTAATAACGTCGCACGCCACCCCATGAGATGGTGCTGTTGCCGCCTTCCGCGACGAGAAACCGGCCGTCCGGCTCAACCATCAGGCCGTAAACGATGTCAGCCGAGGTGTTGATGTTCGACACGACCGAACCAGTTAGGCTGCGGATGTAGAGCTGATTCGCTGCGATGAGGATGTTGGTCGATCCAAGCGCTTTGACATCCCAGACCCAGCCGGAAATCGTGCCCGGATTGAATGTATTATCCAGAGCGCCTGCGGGAGAGTAGAGCCGGACCGTGCCATTGCCGCCCACAAGAATGCGTCCATCCGGCAGCAGTCCCAGTGCATTGACATAGGTCGGAAGTGAAGAAGTGGGACGGAATGAAACATCAACCGTCAGATCCGCGTTGAGCCGAATCAGCGCACCGTATTGATTGAAAGAATTTGCCGGATCCAAAACCAGATTTCCAAATCCGCCGGCGATCAAAATTTTTCCGTCCGGCTGACGTTCGATCTGTTGCACTGTGCCGTTCAGCATCTGGGGAAGAGCGAAACTCTCATCCACCGAACCGTCGGCACGGAGAAGCACCAATCTTCCCTGGCCGCGTTGATCGAAGGAATTGAATGCGCCGCCGGCAAGGATGCGTCCGTCCGGAAGCGGCAGCACCGTGATGATTTCCGAATCCGCGCCCAGACCGGAGTTGAAGGAGCGATCCACTGAGCCGTCGGAATTCAACCGCACGATGTATCTGGCGGGAACTCCGTTGAACGAAGTGAAAGCACCGGAAACGATGAAACGGCCGTCGTCCTGGATCACCACCTTCCGGATGCCGTTGTTTGGTCCTGAGCCGGCCTGGAACGTGGTGTCGAGTGTTCCGTCCGGGTTAAGTCGGATGAAACTGTTCTGATATGTTATCTGCGATTCCGCCATGGCGCTCCCTGTTGGATTGCCGACCGCATTGAATCCACCGCCTACGACGATTTTTCCATCCGGCTGACGCGCCATCGTGTAAGAGAAGCCTGAGCCCGGAAAACAGAGGACCGAGCAGTTGGCGTTGAACGTATGGATTACGCCATAGCCGGGGCTGAAGGAATAATCAGGTGTTCCGAGCGAGTTGCCCGCCACCGCTGTAATGCTCGTGCTGTTCGTCACCGACCCGCCCGAGTTCGAGATGATGAGCGTGTAAGTGCCGATCGCGTCGGTGGAAGTTGCCGTGATGGTGTAATTCGAACCAGTGGCGTCCGGGATGAGAACGCCATCTTTGTACCACTGAAACGAAAGCGGATAGGTTCCGTGAAACTCTGGAATGAACGTGCGTGAATCGCCGAGGTTGATGCCGCCGCCGCCACGAATCGACGTCAACACGGAAGGCATGGGTGTCAGCGGAGCAGTGGCAAGATTGAGGCGAAACAGATTGGTGCCAGTGGTGTGGAAGAGGTAGTCGCCTTTCACCGCAGTCATGGCTTCACCCACGGTCTGGCTGGCAACGAATCCAGCGGTCGGAAGCGCATACCAACCGTTGCCGGGACGATAGAGATAACACGGCGCGTCTGTGCCAATGGTGGTTGCAGCGACGATGATGTCTTCTCCGTGATTGACCATGCGCCAGAGGCTGTTGCCGATGTGCGACGGAAACATCCCGGGAAAACTCACGCGCGACCATGAAGCGCCGTTGTCTGTGCTGCGGAAGACACTTCGTGCGTCGGTATTCGATTCACCGGCGAACAGGATGTAAAGAATGCCGGAAGGAGTGGTGACGAGGTCGAGTGGAACGATTGTGGAGCGGTAAAGGAGTTGTGGATTCAACGGAAGGCCTGCATCGGAAGGTGTCCAGTTGACGCCGTCAGTTGACGACAAAACGCCAATCAGGTCCACGCCCGCAAAGACTTTGCCGTTGTTGTAGGTCAGGGCACGGGAGACCGGAAATATGCCGAAGACCGGCAATTCCAATCCGGTTGACCAGCGATTCCACGTCACGCCGTCGTCGGTTGAATAATGGACGCCGCTCAGAGTGCTTGCGGCGTAAATGCGTCCGTTGCCTTGAACCATGCGGAGAAATTCGGACGTCTCGGGCACGGTCGATTCCGTCCAGGAAGCGCCATTGTTGACGCTGCGGAATGCGGAACTTCCGGCGTGGTTGTTCCAGCTGCCGGCAGTACCGCCGCGCAGGACGCTCGTGCCTGTTTCGAGGAACGATCGGGCATTCAGTGTCGTGCCATAAAAACTGTCGGTCAGTCCATTGTTCGCCGCAGTCCAGGTGCTGCCGAGATTGTCCGAATAATAAACACCGCCCGGTCCGAGACCGACCCATAAACGTCCGCTTCCACCGGAGGGCCCAATGCCGCTGACGTAGAACAGATTTGTCACAGTCCCCGCACTGCCGGAGGTGACTTGATAACCCATGGGAAGGCCGGGAGTAACATTCTCCCAGGATTGAGCAAACGCGCCCATGATTGAAACAGCGGACAGCAGCACACCGACAATTCGACGCATACGATTCCTTTTGATGGTTAACAGTGGATCTGATCCCAGAAAGGTACAACGACAGCACCGGAGGGTGTGCAGCCAACAGTCCTGAGAGGGCTGCAGTCTATAGAGAAAAGGGAAGCGTGTTAGTCCGGTTTTTCTCGGAGATTCATCCCGGGGATTTTACTAATCTCCTCGCGAGCAAAAGTTTCCGTAGAGAATCCCTCTCAACCAGCCGCAGGAAATTTGTCGTCCTTCTGGTCCGCTCAGAAAGGCTTTACTGTCGGCGAGACCAACCTTCTGGAAGTCCAAACAATCAGCTCACAATGCAGCGACGTGTCGGGAAGATTTCAATCCGAGCCCTTCACCGAAAAACGGAACACATTAAGCCGCCTTTGCAGCGGAACGGGATGAAAGCGCGTGGATCAGGCTTTCGAAGATCAATTTGCCGTCGTCGCAGCCGAGGATTTGTTCACTGGCACGTTCCGGATGCGGCATGAGTCCCGCCACATTGCGGGCTTCGTTGCAGATGCCCGCAATGTTGTCGAGCGACCCGTTTGGATTCGCCGCTTCGGTGGCTTCACCCTGTGCATTGACGTAACGCCAGAGCACCTGATTGTTGGCCTTCAGTTTTGCGAGTGTGGCTTCGTCGGCAAAGTAACAGCCCTCGCCATGAGCGATCGGCACGCAGATCAGTTTGTCCTGCGGAATTCGATTCGTGAACGGGGAATCCACAGTGGCCGTTTTCAGGAAGACATGTTCGCAGCGGAATTGAAGCGATCGATTCCGGATCAGTGCGCCGGGCAACAGACCGGCTTCGCAGAGAATCTGAAAACCATTGCAGATGCCGAGAACCAGCCCGCCATTGGCAGCGAAGTTCTGCACGGCCTGCATCACCGGGCTGAAACGCGCGATGGCGCCGGTCCGAAGATAATCGCCATAGCTGAATCCGCCGGGCACGAGCACCGCGTCAGCGTCGCCCAGTGAAGAATCCTTGTGCCAGACCGTGCGGGCGGAGTGGCCGAGGACATTGCGGAGGACGTGAACGCAATCCTGGTCGCAGTTGGAACCGGGAAACTGTAAGACAGCGAAGTTCATTATAAATTTTTGACCTGCAATTATGACCTGTGACGGGAGCGAGTCTTCGAACTGCTCAACACATCATAAATCATAAGTCGCAAATCCCAAGTGGCTCATTCGATCTCGAAGCGATAATCCTCGATCACCGGATTGCTCAGCAGCTTGTGGCAGGCTTCGTCAATTGCCTTGCGCGCCGCTTCCTTGTCCGTGCCGGTCAGTTCGATCTCCATGTATTTGCCGACATGGACCGCGCCAATGCCTTTGTAGCCCATGTGTTCGAGGGCGGTCTGGACGGTCTTTCCCTGCGGATCCAGGACGGCTTTCTTCGGAGTGACTATGATTTTCGCTTTCATCGTAAAACAAAGGCACCGGCATGTTGGGTCATGCAACAAAAGGACGCGAGAAGTTTTTTGAACCGAGCCAGGCCGAAGCGCCTTCTCCTGCCTCAAATGCCAATGCCCAATGCCCAAAGCCTATTCACTACTCAGTATGCATTGATCATTGAACATTGGTCATTGGTGAACCAGCGGCTTTCTTGACTGGCCTCCGTTTGTCTCTAATCTCGGGCTTCAAACTAAAACATTTCATGGCTACCAAAACCATCATCAAACCGGCGAAGTCTCCCACCGCCGTCGGACCTTACAATCACGCCGTCAAAGTCGGCGACCTGCTCTTCTGCGCGGGACAGATTCCGATCGATCCCAAGGACGGCAATCTCGTTGCCGGTGACATCAAGGTGCAGACCGAACGCGTCCTGGAAAACGTGAAGGCAATCCTCGAAGATCAGGGCCTCACCTTTGCCAATGTGGTCAAGAGCACCGTGTTCATGACGAACCTCGCCGATTTCGCGGGCATGAACGAAATCTACTCGAAGTATTTCACCAGCGATTTCCCGGCGCGCTCCACCATCCAGGTCGCCGCGCTGCCCAAAGGAGCAAATGTCGAAATCGAAGTGATCGCGCATTTTTAACCCCGTTGCAGCGGCGGTCTCTGACGCCGTCGCGACGGACGCGAAGTGAAAAAGTCCTGGAACGAAAAGCTGGCTGACGACAAGGATCTGCCCCGCGTGTTTGAGATCACCGGCAAGGCGATCAAACGTTTCGGGACCGGCACCATGGTCATTCCTGCGCCGCGCGAAGTGGATGCCTTGATGAAGCGCGTTCCGAAAGGCCGCGTCACCACCATCAACGAACTTCGCTCGGCGCTGGCAACGATTCACAAAGCCGGACAGGGATGTCCCATCACAACGGGAATTTTCTCCTGGATTGCCGCCCATGCCGCGGCCGAAACCGAAGCGAGCGGCGCCAGACGCGTGACTCCCTACTGGCGGACACTGAAGAACGGCGGCGAAGTGAATTCGAAATATCCCGGCGGCCTCGAGAAAATCTGCAAGCAACTCGAAGCTGAGGGGCATCACATCCAGCGCAAAGGCAACAGGGCGTTCGTCGTGGACTTCGAAAAGCGGTTGCTGACTTGCGATCGCCTTGCGGCGGCACCGTCCCGACAGCGAGTTGCGAGACGATCCCAATCAACAAATCCAAACCGCACGGCGAAACGCCGTCCAAACCCGCAGGCGCGGAAACCTGCGCTCCGCTCATGAATTCGGCTGGATATTTCGCAATCGGTTTTGTTCTGGGTGGCGGGCTTTGCTTTGCCATCGGCTGGCTGCTCGGTTCGCGCAAGGTGGTGGTTCCCGCCGACAATCGGCTCGAAAACGAACTGCGCCAGCAGGTCAGTCAGCGCGAAGCCGAATTGAATCAGGTGCGGGCGCAACTCACCGAAGCCACCACTGCGCGTGCCGCCGCCGAAGCGAAGCAACTCGCCGCTGAAAAACTTCTTCTCGAACAACGTTCTTTGCATGAGAAGGCGCTTGCCGAAGCGAGGGAATCCCAGGCCAAAGCCCTTTCGGACCTGCGCGATGCCTTCAAGGCGCTGAGCGCCGATGCATTGAAACAGACCGCACCCGAGTTTCTCCGATTGGCTGAGCAAACCTTCGGCAAATTCCAGGAAGCCGCCAAAGGCGATCTCGCCCAACGTCAGGAATCGATCAAGACACTCGTGGAGCCGCTGAAGCAACAGCTCGAGTCGTATCAGAAACGACTGCAGCAAAGTGAAGCGGCGCAGTCATCGACACTCGGTGAAGTGAAGAAGCAGCTCGAATTGCTCTCGCAGCAAAGCCAGACACTGGCAAATGAAACGCAGCAATTCCGGATGGTATTGCGGTCGAATCAGGCCCGCGGTCGATGGGGTGAGGAAACATTGCGTCGCGTTGTGGAAGCCGCCGGGATGAGCGCGCACTGCGATTTCAACGAGCAGACGAAGGAGGGCGATTCCAAGCCGGACCTCATGGTGCGGCTGCCCGGCGACCGGCTCATCATCGTGGATGCGAAAGTTCCCGACCTCGATTTTCTCAACGCTCTCGAATCCGCCGATCCGCAGAAACGGGCCGATTCTCTCGCAGCCCATGCGGCCAAGCTGAAGACCACCATCAAGGCGCTGGCGGATCGTGATTATCCGCGTCAGTTTCCGAACGCGCTCGATTACGTCGTGCTGTTCGTTCCCGCCGAATCGCTCTTCAGCGCCGCGTTGGAAGGCGATCACGATCTGATCGTCTGGGCTGCGGAGAAACGCATCCTGCTGGCAACACCGGCTTCATTGATCGCACTGCTGCGTTCAGTTGCAGTGAGCTGGCAACAACACGCGCAGACGGAAAATGCAGCAGCCATTGCCGAAGCGGCGCAGGACCTCTTCACGCGTGTGTGCAAGTTCACGGAGCATTTCGAAAAAATTCGCGCCGGACTGGAACGCGCCAACAATGCCTACAACGATGCGGTGGGCAGCTACGAACGAATGGTTCGGCCGGCCGGCGATCGCATTCAGAAACTTCGCGGCGGAACGACCGGCAAGGAACTGGCCGAAGTGATTCCGCTGGAAGCATCGTTACGGCTGCCGCCTTCGGCGTAGCCTGCGGCGGATTCGGCGGCTGTTGCAGCCTGTTGTTCACCCTTTCGGGGTACTTGTTCCAACGCCTTCCGCCGGGCATGCTGCGAGGATGCGAATTGTCCTGACTCTTCTTCTCGCGGTCTTCTCGATCGCCGCCAGTGCGCGTGAAATCACCAACCTCAATTCCGATTGGCGATTCAAGAGAGGCGACGTCCAGGATGGCGAACAAATCGCTGTGGACACAGCCGACTGGCAGACCCTTTCCCTGCCGCATTCATGGGGTTGGGAGGAAGCGCAGCGCGGCGCCAATTATTACCGCGGCCCCGGCTGGTATCGACGTGAACTGAATCTCAGTCCGACGCGTGGCAAACGTTACTTCGTCCGCTTCGGCGCGGCCGGTTCAATGGCGGATGTTTACGTGAACGGACGTCATCTCGGCCAGCATCGCGGCGCGTTCGGCGCGTTCTGCTACGAAATCACCCGCGTGTTGACCAACGGCGGAAACAACGTTCTCGCCGTTCGCGTGAGCAATGCGGTCAATCCCGACATCGCTCCGCTCAGCGGCGATTTCTGCGTCTTCGGCGGACTATATCGTTCGGTGGAGCTGATTGAAACCGCCGATGTGAATTTCACTCCGACCGACCACGCCTCACCCGGAGTGGCCTGGCTGCAAACCAGGGTCAGCGAAACCGAGGCCGTGCTCGACATTATCGCGCAGGTTTCAAACGGCACACGGAACAACCGCTCCGTCACGTTCGTTGCCAAGGTCGTGGATCACGACGGCAAGCAGGTCGCTTCCGCCGAACAGAACGTGAGACTTGTTCCGAGTGTTACTGTTCCGCTTTCTCTTCGTGTCACCGTTCCCCGGCCGCATCTTTGGAACGGAGTGAAGGATCCATATCTCTATCGCGCCATCGTCGAGCTGCGTTCGGGTGACAACGTCGTCGATTCCGTCGAACAGCCGCTGGGGCTTCGTTACTACTCGATTTCTGACAAAGGCTTTTTCCTGAACGGCAAGCCGTATCACCTCCATGGCGTTAATCGGCATCAGGACCGACTCAATCAGGGCTGGGCGATTTCAGAGGCGGACCAGGAGGAGGACTTGAAACTGATTCTTGAGATGGGTGCCAACGTTGTTCGCTGCGCGCATTATCAGCACAGCGACTATTTTTACAGTCTGTGCGACAGGGCCGGCCTGCTTGCGTGGGCGGAAATTCCACAGGTCGATCGCATCGGCTCGGATCCGCGTTTTGCCGAGACGTCCCGAAAACAGCTCGCCGACCTGATCCGCCAGAACATCAATCATCCATCGATCTTCGCATGGAGTCTTTACAACGAGCTGCGTCCGAACAATCCCGATCCTCATCGGTTGCTTCAGGACCTGCACAACTTCGCGAAAGCTGAAGATCCGACCCGTCCCACCATCGCGGCGACCTGCACGGAGCATCTCCCGCAGATGAACACGATTACCGACTGGCTCGGCTGGAATATTTATCCCGGCTGGTATCAGGACTGGCCGCTGCTGGAAGAATTCGGAAAGGTGGTTGATGATCGCCGTTATACCGGTCGTGATGGCCTGATCTGCATGAGCGAATACGGCGCCGGCGCGAACGTGGAACAGCACGAGGACAATCCAAAACCGCCGATCGCCAACGGCCAGTGGCATCCGGAGGAATACCAGAATGTGTTTCACGAACATGCCTGGGCGGAACTCAAGGCGCGGCCGTATGTCTGGGGAACGTTCGTCTGGGCGATGTTCGATTTTACCAGCTACTGGCGCAAGGAAGGCGGCGTGCTCGGCCGAAACGACAAAGGCCTCGTGACCGGCGATCGCAAAATCAAAAAAGATGCCTACTACTTCTACAAAGCGAACTGGAACGAGGAACCGATGGTTTACATCACGAGCCGCAGGTTCACGGAGCGAACGAATGCGGTGACGGATGTGAAGATTTATTCCAACGCGAAATCGGTCGAGCTGTTTCTCAATGGCACGTCGCTTGGTGCAAAATCGGACGCCACCAACTGCGTGTTTGTCTGGAAAGGCGTTCAGCTTCAGCCCGGCGAAAACAAAGTCATCGCTCGATCTCCGGCTGGCTTGTCGGATGAAGTCAGCTGGAAGCTGAAATGATCAAGTGCTGCTGGCGTGCAGAAGATGACGCTGGCAGCGCGACCAGACTCACAAGAGTCACAAGCAGACTGAAAGTGAGAAGCGCGGCAAGCGTGACGATCGTTGGTCCAACGACCGTTTCAGTCCGTCCCCAACTCCGGGCTCTGCAACGTGCAGCATGGGCCCAACAAACAAGGTGACACTATTGCCACGGACGTGTGCAGCTCCGACGCCCCATCGTCGAACGTTCATTCGGCGTTCCAGCACGATGAACAGCGGTTGCGCCAGAAAGAACGCTCCGCAAGACAGCGAAAGTCTCCAGCGATTCAGTGCGAATTGGACCAGCAGCGCATGAGCGATTACCGCTGGTTGCAAACGTCGCCCACAGTGCCATCCCAGGTTTTGAGCGCGCGAGCGGTTTGAAGAGGTTCCGCCGGAAAGTTCTGACGCGCTGGTTTCGGCTGAATACTCTGCAGCCGCCAGTTCCCGACTACTTGGGTTCTTCCGGAGCAGGATTGTCTGTCGGTGTTGGAGTCGTTTCCGGAGCAATAGCGAGTTGCTCTTCTGTGGCTTGCTGAAGTTGATCCGGCGGAACGGTTGCGAGTCCGGGATCGGCGGTGAGCGGTTCAGCGGGCTTTTCAACCACGATCCGGCGCAGTTCCTCCGCTGCGGGCAAATCCTCCAGTGCACGCAAGCCGAAGTATTCCAGAAACAAAGGTGTCGTGCTGTAAAGCGCGGGGCGTCCGACCACCTCAGCGCGTCCGCTTTGTTCAATCAGACCCCGTTCAAGAAGGGTCTGCATCGTGCCGTCCACGCTTACGCCGCGAATCTGTTCGACTTCCGCGCGCGTGATCGGCTGGCGATAGGCGATGATGGCCATTGTCTCCAGTGCGGCCTGGGACAGGCGGGGCGGACGCGCCTTGACGCCGACGAGGGCCTTTAGCCATGGAGCGTAATCGGGTTGTGTGACGAACTGCCATGAACCGGCGATGCAGGCGAGCCGGTAACTCCTTGCTGCGGCTTCGTGTTCCTGAACCAGTTGTTCCAGCGCGGCAACGATCTCAGGCTCCTTCGTTTTCTTGAAGCCGGCGACGATCTCATTTCCCTCTGCATGTTCAACCGCACCGGAAAGCGCGTCGCGAATTTCTTTGATGCTGAGCGGTTTTTGCGCCGAGAACAGCAGCGATTCCAGAATGAATTTCAGCTCCATGTGAAAACGATGTTGGGATTATTGGTCGGCTTCGGTCGAGGCCGTGTTCGGCATTGACTCAGGGGCAGCACCCGAAGTCGTCTGAGGCATTTCCGTGTTGTTCGAGTTCGGTTCGGCCACGTTGTCCTGCGGCGGCGCTTCGCGTTTTATGATTTCGATCTCCCCGAACGACTCTGATTGGGCGCAGATCAACTGCTTGAGCCGGATCAACTCGAGCAGCGCGAGAAACGTGCAGATTACTTCCGATCGGCTGGAGGCTTCGGCGAACAGTTCTGAAAAGCGAACGCGCGGTTTCTGCTCGATCGTCTTCATCACGTGCTCGATCTTTTCGCTGACGCTCCACTTGTCCTCGAAAATGTCACGGGCGTCCTCCTTTTTCGCGATGCGCTGCAGCACCGAATTCACCGCGTTGAGGAGATCGAAAATCGAGACTTCGGGCTTCTTCGGCGTGGCTTCCGCTTCGAACTGAATCTTCACCGGTTGCCGCGGATAGATGTTTTCCTGCTGGCTTTCGAGTGCCTGCAACTGCGCGGCGGCGTCCTTGAACTTCTTGTATTCAACCAGCTGCCGGATCAGTTCCCAGCGCGGATCCTCGCCTTCCTCTTCACCTTCGGTCTGGACCTGTTGTTCAACGGGAAGCAGTTCCTTGCTCTTGATGTACATCAGCGTCGCCGCCATCACGAGAAACTCGCCGGCGACCTCCAGGTCCAGCATCCGCATCGTGTCGATGTACTCGATGAACTGGGTGGCGAGTTTGGTGAGGTTGACTTCGTAAATGTCCACTTCCTCTTTCTTGATCAGATAGAGGAGCAGGTCGAGCGGCCCTTCAAAGACCTCAAATTTGACTTTGTATTCGGACATCACAGCCCGGTCCTGGGACGCGGGGCAAAATATGCTAAGCGGCGGTTGTTGTGTTTGCAATGGCGGAGAGCGAACGCATTGAGCCGGCAAGTGACAGGGTGCATGTGGTGGCATCACTCGTCAGTTCGCATGCGACTGCTGGATGCTGTCTTTCTTTGAGACACTTTGCTGAGAGATGAGACGAAAACGTCTCCGCCCTGAACGGAAGAACAATATCGACGAGTTTTCCACGGATGAGGCGAGCTGGGAGTTGTGCGGTCTCTAACGCGAAAGCGATTGCCCGGGCGAAGACCGCGCAATCCGGTCCGGTGCACTGCCAGATTGAAGTCGGAAAAGATGCCAGTATTTCTACGGTTTACAACGTGAACCCCCATTCGGCGGCATAGCATCTGCGATTACGCGCCGACGTATGGCTGAATCAGAATTGCCCTCCACCGGAATGCTGGAAGTGAAGCTCGACGGCGTTTCAGTGGAACTCCCTCCCGATCGCAAATCGTTCGTTGCGATCCGTTCCTATCTCGAATTTCTCGCGCTGCAACAGCAGCGAATCCTCTGCGCACTCAATGTGGATGGTGAATCGGTGAACCTCACGCATCCGCGCGTGCCGTGGAAAAGCTTTTCCCAGATCGAAGCGGAAACGATGAGCCTCTCGGAAGTGCCGGCTCAACTCATCCGCGCGGCGCATCAACAGGCCATCGCCCTCCGTAAACGTGTTCAAAGCGCCGTTGAACTGGTGTTGATCAATGACGTGACTCGCGCGCAGGAACTGTGGTGGGGACTTTCCACTTCGCTGAAGGAGCCGCTCCTGACGCTGAGTCTTTTGCCGGACGATATCTGCGGTCCGGACAACGGTCGCGCTTCACTCACACAACTTCGCAAGTGGCAGCTGGAGCAGCTGGGCGGACTCATTCACGACATCGATGACGCCAGCAATAGTGAAGATACAGCGGCGTTGTCGGATGCCCTCGAGAAGCGTGCGTTGCCGTGGCTGGATCAACTTCTTGAATCCCTGAATCTCTGGAACGAAACAATTGCCAAACACACTGATCCTGGTCCGACAGTGCGTTCGGCGTCACGGTAAGTGATACAGTGAACCCGGCGAGAGGATCGTCGGGTTTTTTTTGCCCCGATTCGGTGCGTGTTGCGGATATTCAATGCTCCGGATTGCGCGTCGCAAGCAGGCTTGCGATCCAGGCCACGACCAATCCCGCCACCAGCCCGCCGATGTGAGCCCAATTGGCTATCCGGCCGACTATCTGCGTGAAACAGATCAGTTGCCACACGAGGAGGATGAGAATGCTTTGTGTGTCGAGGAAAAGTCCCGAAGCACGATCGAGCTTGCCGCGAAGCCACACGTAACCCGCCAGTCCATACACCACCCCGGACATGCCGCCAAAGTAGGAACGACCGGAAATGATGAGCTGGGCGAGATTTGAGAAGACGGCAAGAAAGGCGACAAGCGCGATGAAATGGAAGGAGCCTCGCCGCGCTTCGATCATCGAACCGAGCTGATAGAGCCACATCATGTTGAACACGATGTGCAGCAGTCCGAAATGGAGGAAGATGGGTGTGAACAGCCGCCAGAGTGGACCGGCAAAAACATCGCCGAGACTCAGACGCAATGAAGGGTCGGCAATGAGAAAGGGCTGCAACGCTTCGAAGTCCCTACCCATTTTGGTGTAAACGAACAGGATGATCGACGCGATGATCATTCCATAGGTGACGATGCCCACGCCATATCCGCCAAACTGCGGGAAAAGTCGTTGCCTGGAGTGAAGCCGCCGTCGGTAGGCTTCCTGTTCCTCCTTTTCCCGGGCACGAGCTTTTTCAGCCGCGGCGCCCGCGGAGGTATATTCAGCGCCGGTGGGATTGGCTGCGAAGCGCTTCAGCAGTTCCTCAGCTTGTGCGACCTGATCTTCGTCGTGAACCCACAATGCGTACGTGCCGTCATTCTCACGATCGACTTCGTGGCGAATGCCCTGGGCGACGAGATAGTCGCTGAAGACTCGGGCGTGTCCGGCGGGCAGATGACCTATCTGTCTCATCCGGCGGGTGAGCGGCGCTTCGATTTGCGTTCCCGGTCGCGCGGCTTGATGTAGTTCACATTGGTCCCGGCGGAGGATTGTCGTCCGCTGGCGCCCGGTTTTGCAGCGGGCTCTCCCGACAAAGCGCGCTTCAATTCCTTGATCTGGTCGCGAAGCAGCGCCGCCTTTTCAAATTCCAGGTTGTTCGCAGCGGTCAACATTTCGCCTTCAAGCTCGCGAATTGTCTCCGCAATGTCGATATCGGCGACGCCTTCCTTCAGAACCGATTGCGCCTCGTCCTGAACCTCCTTGTAGGACGACAGGCTGTCTTCCACAGCGCGGCTGACGCTGCGCGGCGTGATGTTGTGCTCCTGATTGTAGGCGAGCTGCTTCTTGCGCCGATATTCCGAAACCGCCAGGAAGGTTTGAATGCTCTGCGTCTTCACATCCGCGTAAAGAATCACCTCGCCGTTCAAATGACGGGCAGCGCGGCCCGCCGTTTGGATCAGGCTGGTGGCACTGCGAAGATAACCCTCCTTGTCCGCATCGAGAATGGCGACGAGCGAGACCTCGGGAAGATCGAGTCCTTCCCGCAGCAGATTGATTCCCACCAGCACGTCAAACTCGCCCTTGCGGAGCGAGCGCAGAATTTCCACGCGCTGGATCGCATCGATTTCGCTATGCAGATACTGGACGTTGATGCCGATTTCGCGCAGATAATCGGTCAGCTCCTCGGCGGTTCGCTTGGTCAATGTTGTGACAAGAACGCGCTCCTTGCGGTCCACGCGGATGCGCGCCTCGTTGATCAGATCGTCGATCTGGCCCTTCAAAGGCTTGAGCGTGATCTTTGGATCGATAAGCCCGGTCGGACGGACAACGAGTTCCACTACGCGATCCTTCGACCATTCCAGCTCCTTGCCTCCGGGCGTGGCGCTGACGTAGATGGTCTGGTTCTGCATCGATTGAAATTCCTCGAAGTTGAGCGGGCGGTTGTCGAGTGCGCTCGGGAGACGAAATCCATGTTCCACCAACACGGTTTTACGGGAACGATCTCCGGCATACATGCCGCCGATTTGTGGAACCGTGGCGTGCGATTCGTCGATCACCAGCAGGTAGTCCTTTGGAAAGAAATCGAACAACGTGTGAGGTCGTGAACCGGCGGGACGTCCGGCGAGATGGCGCGAATAATTTTCGATGCCGGAACAGAATCCCATCTCCTCCATCATTTCGAGATCGTATTCCGTGCGCATCTTGATGCGTTGCGCCTCGAGCAGTTTTCCCTGCTTTTCAAACCATGCAATCCGCTCGCCCAGTTCCTCCCGGATTCGCAGCAGCGCCGGACGCAACTTCTCCGCGGGAGCGACATATTGTTTCGCGGGAAAAATCATTCCGTGCTGCAGCGTTTCGGTTTGTTCGCCCGTGAGCGGTTCGAAACGGGTTATGCGTTCAATTTCGTCGCCGAAAAATTCGACTCTTAACGCATCTTCGCGGCCCGCGGGACAGAGCTCCACCGTGTCGCCGCGCACCCGGAACTGTCCGCGCGTGAACTCGATGTCATTCCGCGTGTACTGCAATTCCACCAGACGCCGCAGGAAATCGTCGCGCGTCACGTCCTGCCCCACCCGGATCGGGATCACCATCGCTTCGTAATCCTCCTTGCTGCCGATGCCATAGATGCACGACACGCTGGCGATCACGACGACATCGCGCCGGCTGAACAGCGAACTCATTGTCGAAAGCCGCATGCGTTCGATCTCCTCGTTCACGCTGGAATCCTTCTCAATGAACGTATCGGTGCGCGGGATGTAGGCTTCCGGCTGATAGTAATCGAAGTAGCTGACGAAATACTCGACGGCGTTGTTGGGGAAAAAGCTTTTGAACTCGGCGTAAAGCTGGGCTGCGAGTGTTTTGTTGTGGGAAATCACCAGTGTCGGCTTTTCGATTTCCTTGATGACGTTTGCAATCGTGAAGGTCTTGCCCGATCCCGTTACGCCGAGAAGAGTCTGATGTTTCGCCCCAGCGCGCAGTCCTTCCGCAAGTTTGGCAATGGCCTGCGGCTGGTCTCCGGCGGGTTGATACGGCGAAACGAGTTCAAACATCGCCACGAAAGTACGGGCGCGATGATCTGCCGTCAAACCTGCCAGTGAAAACCAACGCCGCGCTGTGCAATCACGATTGGAATCGAGTGCGCGGTGATGCAGCAGATGCAGCGATTGACCGGACTCCTCTCAAAACCTAAGCTCGCCCGCGTGCAACCAGTCTGTTCTTCCTATCGCTGGATCGTTTTGATTCGCGACGGACATTCTGGCAGGCCAAATTGATTTTGTTTTCGCATGCGCATTCTTGCCCTTGACCATGGAACCAAACGAATCGGCGTCGCGATCAGCGACGAGCTGAAGTTGATCGCGCAGCCGATGGAATACATTCCGGCGGAACCGGTCACGGAAGTTTTCGAGCGCTTGAAAACGATCATTCGAGAAAAGGAAGTGGAACTGGTCCTGATCGGAATGCCACGCAACATGGATGGCAGCTACGGTCCGGCGGCGTTGAAGGTGCAGGAATTCGTCGCCGTGCTGAAGGACAAGATCGTGATCCCGATCAAAACCTGGGACGAGCGGCTGACTTCGGCGCAGGCGCAGCGGTTTTTGATCGAAGGCAATGTGCGCCGCGAAAAGCGGAAGGAGAAGGTGGACAAAACCGCCGCGGCGATTCTGCTGCAGAGTTATCTGGATTCGATTCAGGCGAAGCTGTGAAGGAACGATCGAAAACCGTCGCATCCGCGGAACACCCACCGGAAACGCGAAAGTTCAAGTTCGTGATCGCCTACGATGGCGCAGCTTACGAAGGCTGGCAGGTGCAGAAGATCGGCACCGGCGTTCAGGAAAAAGTGGAGGAGGCGCTCGCGAAATTGTTTCCCAGCAAGCCACGCGTTCACAGTTCCAGCCGGACCGACACCGGCGTGCATGCAATCGGGATGGTTGCGCATTTCGAAGTTCCCAAGGCGAACTGCCGCATGACTCCGCGCAAGCTCGCGCTCGCGGTGAACGCGCATCTGCCCGAGGACATTCGCGTGATGTCCGCCGCGAATGCGCGGAAGGATTTTCACGCCCGGTTCGATGCGCGCGGAAAGCAATATCGCTACCTCGTGTGGAACGGGCCGGCGATGAATCCGCTGCTGCGGCGCACGGCGTGGCACGTTCCACGAAAGCTGGATCTAAAGACCATGCGTGCAGCCGCAAAACTGTTCGTGGGAAAACACGACTTCCAATCGTTCGCGGCGAATCCGGGTTATAAGAAGGAATCGACGGTTCGGACGCTGACTCGCTGCGACGTGAGAAAAAGTGGAAACCAGTTCAACTTCATCATCGAAGGCGACGGTTTTCTCTACAAGATGTGTCGCGGGATTGTGGGGACCATCGTGCAGGTGGGACTGGGAAAATTTCCCGCGGATGAAATCAAAACCATGCTGATGAAAGCCGATCGTCGCGTCGCCGGCATGACTGCCCCCGCTCACGGCCTGGTCCTGTGGAAAGTCTTCTACCGCCGATAAAGTCACGAGTCACGCATCACGCATCACGTATCACACCCCCCTCCCATGAACATCGTCCTGCTGCAACCCGAGATTCCGCCGAACACGGGCAACGTGGCTCGGCTGTGTGCGGCGACGAAATCCACGCTTCACCTGATCGAGCCGTTTGGATTCAAACTGGACGACACGCAGCTCAAGCGGGCGGGGATGGATTACTGGCAGCACGTGAACTGGCTGCGATGGAAAAGCTGGGCGGAATTTCATTCGACACTTCCGGGAAACGCACGGCTTTGGTTCATTGAGTCGAACGGGCCGAAACTTTACTCGGACGTTCAATTCGATCAGAACGATTACCTGATCTTCGGGCGCGAGACGGCAGGCCTGCCAAAACAGCTGCTGCAGGAGAATGCGGATCGATGGCTGCGCATCCCGATGTTCAACGCCGAGGCGCGGTCGTTGAATCTTTCCAACTGTGTAGCGCTGGTCTTGTTCGAGGCGTTGCGGCAACAGGGATTTGTCGGCGAGGTTTCTTTTTAGAACACCCATTGCCGAATCTGTTCCTGCTTTGTTGTTGGGAAAGAACGCTGCAAGGAAGAACAGCGTGTGGGTTTGAGTCGGATCGATGTGTTTGCGCCGAGACCTGTTCGAACCAATGAAGAGTGGACAGCCATCGGTAAACGTGCTTTAAACGCCGCGCGCGGGACATTCGTCACAGGGCTCTGTTCAGGTGCCGGCAAGTCCGAATGATCCGTTCTCACGGTCCTGCCATCGACATAACATCGCCGAAATGGAATGGTGACCTGAGTCTGCCGGCGGGATTGGCCGGTTTGACACGAAACGGCTTAGGGGCCTGCAATGATTTGGAAAAATTTATGAAGAAAATCGAAGCGATCATCAAACCGTTCAAGCTGACTGAAGTGAAGGAAGCTCTGAACGAAATCGGCATCCAGGGCATGACCGTCACCGAGGTCAAGGGCTTCGGCCGTCAGAAGGGGCACACGGAAATTTATCGCGGCAGCGAATACACCGTCGATTTTCTGCCGAAGATCAAAATTGAAATCGTGCTGGCCGAGGCGAACGTGAAACCTGCCGTCGATGCGATTCTGAAGGGCGCGAAGACCGGCAAAATCGGCGATGGCAAGATTTTCGTCCTGCCGATGGAAAACGTGATCCGCATCCGCACCGAGGAACAGGGTGAAGCAGCAGTCTGATTTCCACGCTGAAGCGCGGTTCAGAGCCGCGCTTCGGCTTCGCGGATGACGCTGAGCGCCTTGGCTGGGGAATCCGCCGCCAGAAGTTCCTGCCTCACTTTCGCTTCACGCAGCATGCGGCTGATGCGGGCCAGAACCGCGAGGTGCTGGGTGACGGTCGGTGCGACGAGCAAAAAGAAAAGCCTGGCAGGGATGCCATCGATTGCACCGTAGGGAATGCCGGGCGTGTGTCTTCCAAAAACGATCACCGGTTCGTTCACAAGTCCCACCAGTGCGTTGCGCGCATGCGGCAGCGCGATGCCGTCGCCAATGCCCGTGCTGTAAAGCCGTTCCCGTTCGTGCAGCGCGCGGATCAATGTTTCGCGAGCCTCCGGCTGATTGGCGATGGCCGGGATCTGATTCACGAGTTCCTCCAGTACACTGTCGCGGTCGATGCTGCGCAGGTTCAGATTGATGCTGGCCGGGGAAATCAGCTGATGCAGAACGACGGGGCCGGAGTTATTCATACGCGCCGCATGTTACGGCTGTTTGTTCGGGCGGGAAGAAAAAACGTTCGCAACGGAAAGGCATTACGCTATTTTACCGCCTCCCCGGGGCGCTTAGCCCGACTTCCGCTATTCGAGGTGGGGTGAGGATATAAGTGGCTGTTAATCAATGCATCGACTGAAAAGGTCTGCACTACAGGGACTCATTCGGCGAGTTTGCCT
>Ga0065721_10050350_pt1 | contig 20945 bp, 13 predicted proteins | sample Mesricmetagenome_FD_59108 | JGI IMG/M metagenome (GOLD analysis project Ga0065721, IMG submission 59108) | Mesophilic microbial community from rice straw/compost enrichment Sample: eDNA_1 v2 (version 2) | ecosystem: Engineered > Solid waste > Grass > Composting > Bioreactor | place: USA: Davis... | reverse complement strand
GGATGTGCTAATCCCAATGTATGCCCATATTCATGCGCCGCAGTAGTAGAACCGGCATATAGATTTTCAAATTTGAAATAACCACTGTTGCATCCCAGTCCATCCACAAAAGAGATATTGCCGTATACAAATTCTTCAATCCGGAAATAATTGTTGCGGGGATCGGTATTCTGATAAATTTCTAATGCTGTAATGTTGGATTGGAGTGCAGCGGTGATCTTGAATACAATACGCCATGGTTTGTCATCCAGTACAATTTCCGCACGGGGTTCATTCCACATCTGTTCAATCTCTTCGCGTATTCTCTCAGTTACCACACTATCAGCAGCATTGCCATAAGTGATGATATGAGAATATATGATCAGTTCGCCCGATTGAAGTTCAATGGTGCCCATGGTATGGGTATTGATTTAAAGAATGGCCTCATGTATTTAAAAAATGATGCCATTCCTGCCTGGTTTATCAGTTCCTCACCGGCTTGCCACTTTTCAAAACCGACTGTATCCTTTCGAGTGTTTTCTTTTCGCCACACAAACTCAGGAAAGCTTCTCTTTCGAGGTCGAGCAGGTATTGTTCGGAAACCAGCGTAGGTTCACTCAGGTCGCCACCACACATCACATAGGCCAGTTTCTTAGCAACCAGTGCATCGTGTTCTGTGGCATATTGGGCTGTCTTCATTGCGTGTATTCCGGCATACAAGGCGCCTAATGCTGTTTGACCCAACACACGGATATCCGTTCTTTGTAGCGGGGTGGTGTATCCACTGTCATAGATCTCAATCACCGAACGTTTTGCTTCCGCAATACGACGTGACTGATTCATCACAACTTCATCAAGACCTTTCCTGTAAACGCCAATATTAAATCCTTCGTGAGCAGATGTGCCCACTTTCGCCGTTGCGATCGTCAGGAACCGGTTTTTCAGCGTAATGGTTTCCGGTTCATCTTCATGCATTTCATCTGAAGCACGGAGAACAAACTCTTTGGTGCCACCACCACCGGGTATCAAACCTACGCCCAGTTCAACAAGCCCGGTATATGTTTCAGCAGCGGGACATACCTTGTCGGCATGCAAACTCAATTCGCAGGCGCCACCGAGACTAAGACCATGAGGCGCTACCACAACAGGCACGGAAGAGTACCGCACGCGCATCATTGTATTTTGGAATAAACGAATCGCCATATCGAGTTCATCATACTCCTGCTCAATGGCAAGCATAAAGATCATACCCACATTGGCTCCTGCACTGAAATTGGCTCCTTCATTGGCTATCACCAAACCCTTAAAACCTTTTTCTGCTTTTTCGATCGCAGTCTGTATCCCACTCAACACATCGCCGCCTATACTGCCCATCTTTGTCGCCCATTGCAGGCCCAGCACATTATCACCCAGATTAACGAGCTGGCAGCTTGCATTTTTCCATACTGTTTTATCCGCGAAATGACTCATCACAATAAATGCGTCACTGCCGGGCAGGGGTTTATAGGATTTCGAAGAAGGATCATATGCATATTTCTTTCCGCCTTCAATCTTATAAAATGATTTGTTACCAGCTGCAATCATTTCCTGCACCCAGGCTGCTACCGAATAACCGGCATCCTGCATGGCTCTGGCCGTTTTTTCCACGCCCAATAAATCCCATGTTTCGAATGCGCCAATTTCCCAACCGAAACCGGCTATCATGGCATCATCCACGCGATATGGTTCATCACTGATTTCAGGGATACGATGCGAAATATAGGAGAAGAGTCCGTAATGGAACAGGCGGTAAAACTCACCCGCTTTATCCTGTCCGGCCACTAACATTTTAATCCGCGTGTGCAAATCATCAATGGCCTTTGCTGATTCAACCGTTGCAAATTTTGGTTTTTTGCGGGGCTCATATTCCAGGGTAGAGAGGTTAAGAACATGTATTTCTTTATCGGACTTTCTTTCCTCCGGACTTCCCTGAACAACCGGCAATTTTATTTTTTTGAAAAATCCCTGTCCCGACTTATCACCAAGCCATTTGTTTTCTACAAGTTTGTTTAGCCAGGCAGGAATCTTAAAAGATGCCCTTGCTTCATCATTGGGGCAACTTTCATATACACCCATGGCCACTTTCGCAAGTGTGTCAATGCCTACAACATCGGCGGTACGAAATGTTGCCGATTTTGGTCTGCCAATAATCGGACCAGTAAGGGCATCCACTTCATCAATTGATAATCCCAGTTTGTCCACCAGACCGAATATGGACATAATGCCAAAGACACCAATACGATTTGCAATGAATGCCGGTGTATCCTTACACAATACAGTTGTTTTTCCAAGATAGAGATCTCCGTAGTGCATCAGGAAATCAACAATGGCAGGATCCGTGTGCGGCGTTGGAATAATTTCCAGTAATCTTAAATATCGTGGCGGGTTGAAAAAGTGCGTTCCACAAAAATGCTTTTTAAAATCATCACTTCTTCCTTCGGCCATCAGGTGAATGGGTATACCTGAAGTATTGGAAGTGATCAGTGTGCCGGGTTTGCGATACTGTTCCACTTTTTCAAACAGGGAACGTTTGATATCGAGTCGCTCCACAACTACTTCTATGATCCAGTCGCAACCGGCAATATCTTTGAGGTTATCGTCGAAGTTTCCGGTCTTAATTCTTTTTACAACATCTTTCGCGTAAACAGGAGAGGGGTTGGATTTAATGGCTGCAGCCAGGGCATCATTCACCAGTTTGTTTCGTTCTGCAGGTTTGTCGCTCGCGGCAGCTTCTTTTGGAACAATATCCAGCAGTAATACCTGTACGCCAATCCCTGCAAAATGACAGGCAATCCTCGATCCCATAACGCCACTACCCAGGACAGCAATCTTTTTGATGGTGCGGTTCATATGATTCGCTTTTGAAAAATAGACCTTGCTAAAATTAGTTAGTTAAACAACTATTTCTTGTTCGAAGATAAGTGATTTATTTCTACAAAAAATTACGGCTTATTTGGTGGTGTTTTTTTGTTGCAGTATCATCTCCTTGTTTTTCCTTGCCAGCTTACTCGTTTTCTTCAACCCGATGCTGCTGCTGATCCCGCTAAATGTGATCCTGACCAGGTAGTTGACGGCTGACCTGTCTGTCAGCCGGAAGGCAAAGACGGTTCCCTTACGTTTTGAGTTGCGGTTGATCACTACGGTATTGGCAAAGAAACTCCGGAGCCTGCTTCCGAAAAATTGCTTTTTTTGTTCGTTGCCGCTCACTTTTACTTTTAAATCGCGGTAGATCATCAGCATTTCTCCCGCGGCAAAGTCATGTCTTCCGGTCACCCACAGTTGCATACTGTCAAGTCTGCCGGATTTGAGTTCCGCCGAAATCAGGGGCTTTAATACAGGGTTGAATATTCTCAGATCCGACGAATCCATTTTTACAAACATGGAAAATCCGCCGAGTGTATCCCGGTAGGAAGCGGAATAGAGTAATTGCGTCTTCAATTTATTTTCAAGAAACGCTGTTGCTGCCAGGCGTAAACTGTCTTTTTCTCCAAGCTGATGGTTTCGTACCTGGGTGATATTCGCGTTGAGGCGGTCAACAACGATCTTACCTGCTTCCCCGGTTTTCTCATTTACTTCTTCATAAGTGATCTGCATATTGTTGAGACGAACTGAATCTGCCGTAATCTTTACAGGCAATCCCTGCAGCATATCAACCGGCAACTTCTTTATAACTCCGGGTTCCCGCGGGATCCGCTTGTCGCGATAATCTGTGAGCCTGGCATCCTGAATGGTTACAACCCCCAGATTCATTACACTGTCAAGGGCATATTTTGAGATGTCAAAAGGTCCAATACTTATTGCTCCTGTGTTTGCCTGCAGATAGTCGGCCTGGTACTGCAAAGATTTTACAAATTCATCCTGGCTTTTTGAAGGCCTGTAGGAAAATGAATCTGCTTTAAAGAAATGAGTGTTCCTGTCATAGCCGGCGTTGTACCAGTTGAAATGGCTTTTGTCGTTTTTATAACTACCGGTAAGTTCCTGCAGACGGAAAGTTTTATTTCGCATTAATAAATCACGCCATCGCAGCAATGTGGATGAAGTTATTTGCAGATCATCCAGCCGCAATTTATTTATTACCAATTTCCCATTTTTTCTGCCCAGGCTGTCGGCAATGATATTGCCTGCTTCGATATTTTGTATCATAGTGCCCCAGTCCCAGGCACCCGCTTCATTGTTTTGCAATCGAAGTTTGTTTAATTCTAATTGCAGGTAGCCGTCACCGGCATCTATCGTTCTGCCAAGCTGATTTTGGTAAACAAAACCCTGAACCGCCAGAAGTAAATTATCAGCTGCCAGTTTTTTGTAGGGGCTGTCGGTGATGGAGAGTTTTTGTAACTCGAGCCTGTTGTTTGCTCCCCGCCACTCCATGCGTGAATTGCCCTCTGTAGTACTCTTGAGATATGTTACCGTTGGCTCCTCAATGATGAGTTGAGCGACCTCCGTTTGCGGCCAGCCGGTGTTGGTTACATTTTCGCTGGAATTACCTGATAGCTTTATTTTGAAAACGGGTCGACTTAGTTTTATCAAACCCGCCGTAATTTTTCCGTCTATTATTTGATTGATATCCGGGTCCGTTTCCATTTGTGGTGCAAACACAAGGATTGAATCGAACGTATTATTTCGTTTATAAATTAAGTCACGAAAGGTTGAAGGCTTTTTGTCTGTAAACCGGAACTGACCAATTTGAATTTGATCTGAACCATTTTGAAAATCCAGCTCTTTGCCACTTGCAGACAGGTTAGCAAGGTAAATTTTGTTTCCTGTCCGGGTTGCCATTGTGTCGGCAGAAAGATTGTCAAGAAAAACGGAAAGACTTTTAGAACTGTCTTTTATTTGCACATGCGTGTTCTTTCCCTGGATATTCTGCAACAAAAAGATGGCGGCATTGCTTCCTGTTTGTTGTGGGAACCCAAACATCTTAACATCAGCTTCCTCCCAGCTCAATCCACTAATAAAGGAACGTTGTATGTGGTCGTCAATAACCATTGAACGAATAGTTGCCTCCTTTGCGGAAATATCAAGTTGGTCATGATTCCGGATGCGCAGTGAGCCTGCATGAAGCTGATTGTGCGGGTTGCCGGTAAAATGAACATTTTCCATGTACGCAGTCAACTGGCGCATTTTGAATTCACCTTTTTTAAAGTCGAGACTGGTTACTGCATTTTGAATACTCCTTAATTTTCTTGAATCAACCAGCCGCTTCCCATGAACAGACAGGTTAGCGTTTTCAAGATGCAGGCTGATGTTATTTTTGAAAAACAAATTGACCTTTCCGTCATTTATCGACAGGTTTTCCAGTTGCATGAAATGCCCGACACCTCCCAGCGTTTCGAAAATATCTTTGGGATTTTTCGTCCGTTGCTCCACTGCATAGTTAATAATGGGCCGATACAGGCTGACTCTTTTGGCAGTGAATTTATTATTGAATACGAGGTCATCCCATGACAATCCCTGCAACTCAAACTGTGGCATGCTCAGGTTGTTGATCACTTTGCCATTGTCCAGCTCTTCATAAACAAAGTTGCTCAGGCTGATCCGGTTGTCATTGATCAGGATGCTGTCGAATTGCATCGAATAGGCGCTGTCGCGGAGGAAGTTTTCATAATTGCGGATGGCCATTACAAACTTGTCTACTGTTAAGGGTTTATCACCATATCGGTTTATTTGTAACCCCTGTAATTCAAAATTGTTATTATTGGACGTAAAACTGTTTACCCGGCCGTCTTTTGTTGTATTGATATCAAAAGACCCGTTATCTACGATCACAAATGCCAGTTGCATATTGCCGGTAAGTTGCCTGACCAGTTCATCCAGGCGCGGAGTTTTTATCACCGGATCACCTTGCTTTTGCAGGTTCACATCAAGCCGGAATCTCGGATTAATGCAATAAACGGAATCCGCTTTTATAATCTCGTGATGATATAAAGTGGCGAAATCAATATTGGTCATTTGGAGCTTGTCGAAAAAAATCTGAAAAGAATTCTCCGAACTGTCATCACGCGAGGCGACCACCGTACAACTGTCAAACTCCACAATTTTATTAAGCACATTGATATGAAAGTTCCGGAAGCTGAGACGGTGTCGCCCGTCGGGAAAACGTATATCCTGGTTGTGCGTACTCAGCACCACGTTGTCACTAAACAGGATTTTTTGCTTAGTGCCGGGATCCGTAGTGTCTACTTGTAAATTTTCAAGTTGAAAATTAATATTTGTGATCACGACCGGTTCTTCGTTGGAACGAATGCGGTTGATGAGAGAAAATTTTCCACGGTCTATTTTAAAGCGATCAACTTTTAATACCTGCAGGGCATCCTGTATGGAATTATAGATACGCCCCATCTCATGGGGAAGAGAGAGGCTTGTATCACGCGATTCGGAAGTATCTTTTGTGCTTTTTAATTGTACGACGCGGATATCGGGATCAAACACACGGATGGAGTCGATAAGTATTTTCTTTTCCAGGATCAGCGGCAGTATTTCCTTTACCTTAATAGCAACACGCGGAATATTGAATTCATAAGCCGTTGCAGCCGCACTGTCAGTAGACGTAAAGTCAGCACCCTTCAGTTCCATTTTATAGTTAAACCAGTTGAAACCGAATTTGTCCACTTTCAATCGTATCCTGCCATCCGATTGACGGTGCACCATGTCTTCGATCAATCCCTCAGCATGATGGATAAACCAGAAATGAAAAGCCGACATCAATAGCAGGATTACCCCCAATACCAGGGCGGTAATCCTTAGGAATTTTGAAGACAGACGTTTCAGCATTTGGTCCGGAAAGATTAAGGTCTGAATTTAACGAAATTACACTGGGTGGAAAACATAAAACCGCTGGAATGCAGGGCTCTTGTGTATAATAACGTTTGAAAATGAGGGAATGTTACCTGTCTGCCGGTTTCTCTTTGGCCTGTGCCTGTAACTTATCGTCAAAATGATCGGCCCAGAAACCGATATCCTGGATAATGGTTACGAACTCCTGGTAGTCCATTCCTTCGATATCCCGTTCAGCCACCAGGCAAAGCAGGCCGCGGCTGGACAGGATTCCCAACTTGATACCCATATGACGGATATTTATTTCCAGGGCTTTGCGGAAAAGTTCAAACTGGGCAACGGGATTTTCAGGTATGGTGCAGACAGGAGCGAAGCAGCGGATAAAGACCCGGTCGGTATCTTCCACGCCGTCCATATTTGTAAGAAAAACTTCGATTGTCGAGGAACCGCTTGCGAAATACCAGGAACTGGTTTTTTCGTTATAGATGGCATCTGCCGAGGTACCAATGTCCCGGCAAAGCCGATGGATATATGCTTTGGTAAATGCGACTGCAGACATGCGGTACCTTATAAATGATTAAGCTTCCAGGACATAACGAAAATCCCGGAAGCTAAGTATGTACAATCTGTTAATACAAAATCAGGTCACAGGTGCACCGTTGGAAGTCGCTTCATCGGGATTGATGAACTTCAATTGGCCACTCGCATCCTCAGCCATCAGGATCATTCCGTTACTTTCAATTCCTCTCATCTTACGGGGCGCCAGGTTGGCTACGACCACAACCTGTTTGCCAATGATATTTTCCGGCTGAAAATGCTGCGCTATACCGGATACAATTGTTCTTTTTTCAAATCCAAGATCCACTTCGAGCTTTAAAAGCTTATCAGCTTTTTCCACTTTTTCAGCAGCGGTGACCGTGCCAACCCTGAAATCGAGTTTGGCAAAATCATCATACTGTATTGTCGGTTTGATCTCTGCAGCTTTCGCAGGAGCACTTGCATTATTGTTCTCTGTTTCGGGTTTCACTAAACCAGCTTTTAATTTATCAACCTGTGCCTTTATTTCTTCATCTTCTATTTTGCGGAAAAGCAGCTGCGGTTCACGCAGGCTGTATCCAACGCTCAGCAATTTCATCGAACCGGCGTTTTCCCAATCGAGGATTTTTTCCACCACCTTCATCATATGCAACATTTTCCTGGCTGTTGCGGGAAGAAACGGATTGATCAGGATGGCCAGGTTAGCTGTTAACTGAAGGCAAATGTGCAGGCAGTTGTCTATACTTTGTTGTGCACCCGGATCTTCGTTCAGCCTTTTTACCACAATCCAGGGCTCTTTTTCCTGCATGTATTTGTTGCCTTTTCTGGCAAGATCAATCACTTCAAACAATGCGTCCCTGAACCTGAAATTTTCAAGTGCCGTTTGCACTTTACCCCTTGCGCTTTCAATATCCGCAATGATTGCCTTGTCTGTGTTATCCAAAATATCAGTGTGCAATTTTGGAACCTTTCCGCCACAGAGTTTATGCATCAATACAAAGGTGCGGTTAACAAAATTGCCAAAGATGGAAACCAACTCGCTATTGTTGCGGTCCTGGAAATCTTTCCAGGTGAAATCATTGTCTTTAGTTTCGGGGAGGTTTGCGCACAGCACATAACGCAACACATCTTCACTGCCCGCAAAGTCTTTGATATACTCATGAACCCATACGGCCCAGTTACGGGAAGTAGATACCTTGTCGCCTTCTATGTTGAGGAACTCATTCGCGGGCACATTGTCAGGCAATACGAAGTCGCCATGTGCCTTCAGCATGGCGGGGAAAATGATACAATGAAAGACTATATTATCCTTCCCGATAAAATGTATCAGTCGCGTATCCTCCTGGCACCAGTAATCTGCCCAGCGATGCGTCAGTTCTTTCGTTGCGCTGATATAACCGATGGGTGCATCAAACCAAACATACAGCACTTTTCCTTCTGCACCTTCGATTGGAACTTTAATACCCCAGTTGCTGTCACGCGTCATCGCGCGGCTTTGCAAACCATTATCCAGCCAGCTTTTACATTGACCGTACACATTGTTCTTCCATTCCTTATGATCTTCAAGAATCCATTTTTTCAGAAATTCTTCATAGTCCTGTAATGGAAAATACCAGTGTTTTGTTTTTTTCTTTACCGGCACCGCATCACTCAGGGTGCTGCGCGGATTGATCAATTGCTCAGGTGATAAAGAACTTCCGCATTTTTCACACTGGTCGCCATAAGCAGATGGATTACCACAAACGGGACATGTGCCGGTTATATACCTGTCGGCAAGAAAAGTATTTGTCTTTTCATCATAAAACTGTTCCGTCTCCTTTACTTCAAACAGCCCGTCGTCATACATTTTTTTAAAAAATGCAGACGCTGTTTCATGGTGCACCTTATTGGAAGTGCGCGAATATATGTCAAAGGAAATGCCCATTTGTTCCAGGCTTTCCTTTATGATAGCATGATATTTATCTACAACCTGCTGGGGTGTTACGCCTTCCTTCATTGCCCGGATGGTGATAGGCACGCCGTGTTCATCACTGCCCCCTACAAACTTGACATCTTTTTTCTGAGCCCGCAGGAAACGTACATAGATATCGGATGGAAGATAGCAGCCCGCCAGGTGCCCGATATGCAGGGGGCCATTGGCATAGGGCAGGGCTGCAGTCACCAGATATCGTTTAAATTCCTTCATAATAATCCTTTCATTATATAGCTTGCAAAAATACCGGAATAGCGTGATTGTCCAATAAAATCAAACCAGTTGACTTTGGGTTTAAACAGCAATTGCATCCGGTAAAGGATGTTCTTGTTATTTCAATACCTTTAAAACATGAAGAGAAAAAACTTCCTCGGTACACTTACAGCCGGATTGGGTATCATAATTCCAGGGACTACCATGGCAAATAAAATATTGGATTCGTCAGATGTTTTGAACGATGATGAAATGGCCCTGATACCACCTCCACTGCAAAAAGGAGACACGATAGGCATTACTTCACCGGCCGGATATATCACATTGGAAGAGATCGTACCGGCCGTTCGGCAATTTGAGGCCTGGGGTTATAAAGTACGAATCGGCGAAACCATTGGAAAAAGGGATTTCACTTTTGGAGGTACAGATGAAGAACGTGCCTGGGACCTGCAAAGCATGTTGGATGATCCGGGTATAAAAGCTATCATGTGCGCCAGGGGCGGATACGGTTCGGTTAGAATCGTCGATAAATTAAAATGGACAAAGTTCCGCAATCGCCCGAAATGGATTATTGGTTTTAGCGATATCACCGTTCTGCATTCTCATATACATAAAAAAACCGGCGTGGCTTCGATCCACTCCAAAATGTGTAACAGCTTCCAGACCGATTGGACCGCAGCTGAGCCTGTTGTTCTCGAGACGATCCTTTCGATTCAAAAGGCTTTGAATGGTGAAAGACTTAATTATTCGTTTCAACCCAATGAACATAACCGGCAGGGTACAGCCACCGGTTTGCTGGTTGGTGGAAATCTCAAGACCCTGGAATCCCTGGCCGGATCTGATTCTGACATTAATACAAAGGACAGAATTCTGTTTGTGGAAGACACGGGGGAATACCTGTACAGCATCGACCGGATGTTTTGGAACCTGAAACGAAGCGGCAAGCTGTCTCGCTTGCGTGGACTGATCATCGGTGGATTTAAGGTGAAAAAGGATGATGGCGGTGATGAATTTGGAAAAACATTACAAAGCCTTGTGATGGAGAAGGTGAGTGAGTACGATTATCCCGTTTGTTTTGATTTTCCCGTGGGACACCAGAAAAATAATTTTGCGCTTAAATGTGGCGCACGCCACAAGCTGGTTGTGCAGGCTGACCAATGTACATTAACCGAATTGCCATTATGAACAGGAGAAAATTTTTAAAAAACACTTCTGCAGCGGGCCTGGCACTGACTGCACTCGAACTGACTGCATGCGGTTCACAAAAAGCATCAAATTCCGGGCAATCGGCAGATCCCTTGTCTTTCGATTTAAATGAAGTTTCGATTGATGAACTCCAGCAAAAAATGCAGGCCGGCACTTATACCGCAAGAAGCATTGCCAGCCTGTATCTTGCGCGGATAGAAGCCATTGACAAATCGGGTCCCGGCCTTCGTTCAGTTATCGAATTAAATCCGGATGCACTTGCCATTGCTGATGAAATGGATCGTGAAAGGAAGCAGGGAAAGATTCGCGGCCCCATGCATGGTATACCGGTGCTCATAAAAGATAATATTGATACTGCCGATAAAATGATGACCACCGCAGGTTCCATTGCGCTTGAAGGGCATCGGGCCACTAAAGACGCTTTCATTGTTGAGCGTTTGAGAAAAGCAGGTGCGGTGATTTTGGGTAAAACCAATTTAAGCGAATGGGCCAATTTCAGGTCAAGCCGTTCATCAAGTGGTTGGAGCAGCAGGGGTGGTCAGACAAAGAATCCCTATGCACTCGACCGAAATCCCTGTGGATCCAGCTCGGGTTCTGCAGTGGCGGTAGCGGCAAATCTTTGTGCCGTAGCCGTTGGTACGGAAACAGACGGCTCAATCATAGCACCCGCATCCTTTAATGGGATTGTTGGGATGAAACCTACTGTTGGACTATTGAGCAGGTCGGGGATCATTCCTATCTCAAAAACGCAGGATACACCGGGGCCAATGACCCGGACGGTGAGAGACACCGCTATTCTGCTTGCGGCCATGTGCGGCATTGATGAATCGGATCCTGTCACAAAAGAAAGCGCGGGTAAATCTAAAACCGACTATACTGCATTTCTCGATGCCGAAGCATTGCGCGGAAAACGCATCGGTGTTGAGCGATCTTTCTTCAGAGGGCATGAAGGTGTTGTGGCTGTTTACCGGGAAGCGATTGAATTAATGAAAAGCAGGGGAGCGGAGATTGTGGAAATTGAGTTGTTGAAAAAGACCAATGACCTTGGCGAAGCGGAATATAATGTGCTGTTGTATGAATTTAAAGACGGGCTCAATCGCTACCTTGCCAATGCAGGCGCCAAAATAAAATCGCTTGCTGAACTCATTGCTTTCAATAAAGAAAATGAAGCTAAGGCCATGCCTTATTTCAAACAGGAAACGCTTGAAAGAAGTGAAAAGAAATCCGGTCTTGATACACCCGAGTATATGGAATTCCATAAAAAGTCTCTAAGTGCAGGTAAGGTGATTGATGATCTCATGCAGGAACACAGGCTGCATGCTATTGCTGGCACGAGTATCGGCCCTGCAAATGTTACGGATCTTGTCAACGGTGATTATTCAACCGGTTTTTATTTCTGCCAGCCGGCTGCACGCGCCTGCTATCCTCATATCACAGTTCCCATGGGAACGGTATATGGTTTACCCGTTGGTCTTTCATTCATCGCCGGAGCATATCGCGAACCGGAATTATTGGGTATTGCATATGCATATGAACAGGCATCGAAGAAAAGATTTAGTCCAAAATTTTTACAAACCATAAACGGATAAAATAAGATGATAAAGACGCCACCCTATTTAAAAAAAGGTGATACGATCGGTCTGGTTTGTCCAGCCGGCTATATGACAGTGGATGCATGTGCTGAATGTATTCGCGTATTACAGGAAGAATGGGGTTACAAGGTAAAGATTGGAGCTACTGTTGGCGGCAACTCGCAAACTTATTTTTCAGGTACCGACGAAGAACGGCTCGCTGATTTTCAGAATATGCTGGATGACGATGAAGTGCAGGCGATCCTGTGTGCCCGCGGGGGATATGGTATGGGGCGCATCATTGAAGACATCAATTTTAAAAAGTTTAAAAAGAATCCTAAATGGATTATTGGCTACAGTGATATCACGGTGCTGCATGCACACCTGTATTCGAACTATTACATCTCTTCCCTGCACGCACCAATGGCTGCTGCATTTAATGAAGCGGGGTATATCAATCGTTATGTGCAGTCACTCAAAAGCGCTCTCGAAGGTAAATGGGCCAAGTATAGCTGCGAGCCACATGAATTGAACAGAACAGGCGAAGCCATTGGTGAACTGGTAGGTGGCAACCTGGCTCTTGTATCGCACCTGGTGGGTACAGATTCTGATTATAAGACCAAGGGCAGAATACTTTTCCTGGAAGATGTGGGCGAATACACATACAACATAGATCGCATGATGTACCAATTGAAAAGAAGCGGAAAATTATCAAAACTTGCCGGTCTTATCATTGGAGGATTTACTGACATGAAGGATACAGACCGCCCCTTTGGGAAACCGGTGTATCAACTCATACACGATATTATCAAAGACTATGACTATCCTGTCTGTTTTAATTTTCCTGTCAGCCATGGCAAAGAAAATTATGCCTTGAAAATCGGCGCGGGGTACAAGCTTAAAGTAAGTAAATCGAAGATAACGTTGGAGGAGTAGCAGCCGGTCTGTTTCCTGTCCCGACCAAATTCAGCTTCGAGATAAGGGCTATTGATTAATTTTGGTGATTCATAGACAATTTCTATCGATGACCCTGACTCAACTTGAATATGTAGTTGCACTGGATCGCTCCAGGCATTTTGCATTAGCAGCAGAACAATGCTTTGTTACGCAACCAACCCTTAGTATGCAGATCCAGAAACTGGAGCAGGAATTGGGTGTGAAAATTTTTGACCGAAGCAAACAACCCGTGATACCTACTGAAGCGGGATCGGAGATAATTGAACATGCCAGGCGCATACTCGCCGAACGCGATGCCATGACGGAAATGTTGAATGCCCGTAAAGGAATGCTTAGCGGGGAATTAAAAATCGGCATCATCCCGACTCTGGCTCCATACCTGCTTCCCTTATTTGTGCAGGATTTTACAAAAAAATATGCAGGCGTTAAACTGGTGGTGAACGAGATGATGACGGATAATATCGTATCACGACTGCGTGAAGGCAGCATAGACGCCGGCATACTTGTTACGCCGTTGCAGGAATCAGGTATCAGGGAGGATATATTGTTCTATGAGGAGTTGCTGGTATATGTATCTAAAAAGAACCAGGATTTCAAAAAGCATTACGTGCTGGCGCAGGATATTGACCCGCAGAAATTGTGGCTTCTGGAAGAAGGCCATTGTTTCAGGTCCCAGATCATGAATCTATGCGAACTTCAAAAAATAAGTCGCCAGGGACAATCATTCGAATATGAAGCCGGCAGCATTGAAACTTTGCGTCGCATGGTTGAACTTAGCGATGGCATTACCATCCTGCCAGAACTTGCCTGCATGGAATTAAATGCACGGCAACAGGAACAATTAAGACCATTCCGCAGACCGGCACCCATGCGGGAAGTAAGCCTGGTGGTTCATCGCGACTTTGTCAAGAAAAGACTGGTTGAAATCCTAAAACAGGAAATCATTGCATCTATACCTGACAAAATTCGAAAGAATAAAGCTTCAAACCTGATACCAGTATAACAGTGTTACGGAAGGTTTAAAAGAGAGTCCAGCTTATTTTGAAATGCAGGGAAGCTGTGAAGATCGTTGTGACTTCCATTTCTTATTTCAATCAGATCAAGTTCAGGAAGTTTTCTTTTTAATCGCACAGACTGGCCATAAGGTACGATCCGGTCACTGGTTCCATGTAAAATGTGGACTGGCGCCGTCACATTTTCAAGATGCCGATGCGTCGGGAAATGGTATTTGGCAATTAATCTTGCCGGGTACATAAAAGCAAAATGATTGATCAGCGCGTCAAAACTGTAATAGGGTGTTTCCAGGATAAGTCTTTTGCAATCATGTTTGGATGCAAGTTGTGAAGCAATACCGGAACCAAGTGATTTGCCATACAGGATGATGCTGTCGGGTGCAAACCTGCTACGTGCCAGTTTGTAAAATCTTCCTGCGTCCTGGTAAAGGATTTCCTCATCAAACTCACCGGTACTTTTTCCAAAACCAGGGTAGTCTATCATCCATACTTCATAATTGTTCCTGGTAAAATGCGCCGCATAAGAAGCATAACGGCCGATATTTTTTCGATTGCCGTGAAAATATAACACAACGCCCCTGCAAACAGAATCCGGTACCGTGAATTGAATAATATTGATGATCTTTTCATCATTTACGTCCAGGTTTATTTCACGAAAAGGCTGAGCGAAACCATAACGGTAATCTTCCGGAAGTTTTTCAGGATGAAACAGGATTTTCTCCTGCAGGAAATATAATAGAGCTCCCACTATAACATATACAATGAGGACTATCTTAATCCAGCGCAGGATTTTTTTGGAAGAGAACATAAATCCCTGATAAGTCAGATTAATTGCATGTCATACACAATCACCTTTTCCCAGAGATGACTGTATTTATCTACAAAGGCCTTATGGATGGGGTGTACCTGGTAGGCATTCTGATCTGCAACGCTATTGAAGTACATTAATTCTGACACGTCATATGAATTATCCACAACACCCCGTTGTTCTGTCGCGGCTGGTTTTCCGATCATGAGTTTTTTCACTTCGCTGATACCGCGTAAGGTTTGCAAACCTTCAATCAATTTATCAGCGTCGGCCTTTGAACCATTGTTTTTTAACCAAAAGAAAACATGATGTACGAGCGCTGGTTCGGTCTCCGGAATGATATTTCCCAGTGCCGGACCCGCAGCGATCGCGGAGGCCGAGGCAATAAACTGACGGCGATTGTATTCTTTCATGTTGCAGATATGTTTTGTGATCAAGCCCCTGATACTGCCTGCAAAAATAAGCCGGAAAGATCAGTTTATGCCTCTTTGCCGATGGTAAGACCCTTTTATCGTGTTAGTAGCCGCGGTGGTAAAACTCGCTGATGCCACATTCGGTTTTTCGCTGGATCTCGTCCATGATGATCCGGATGATTTCGTCATTGGAGGGAGGCCAGGCTTCTCTTTGGTTGAGCAGCATCTTATCCTCGTTGCTTAATGCTCTTTCATCACCGGTATAGGTGGCGAAGCTGTATGACCAGTTGTAGTCTCCGCGAAACACATCGCTCCATAAACGGCGGTTATTCTGATCACGGACTGTGGCCTGGAGCAGGGCATTGGCTTCAATAACACGAGTGGTAACGGAAATGCGCGCCTTAACAGTAGTGTATTCTTTTACCACAGAATCTTTACTCACTATAATCTCTTTGGAGACCACCTGTTTGCTGACTTCACGGGTGTCAACGTGGTCGCGGTAGCGTCCAATATTGACATCGCTGAAACGCATGTCTACAACGTGATCAGGCCTCAGGTTTCGCTGGCGTGGATCTGATTCGGACATAAAGCGTACAAAATTTCCGCTATTATTGTTTTGAAGATAACGAACGACGTTATAATTAAAATTCTGGTAATCGAAGTTGTAAGAACCGTATTGCAATCCAACTTTTGTTAAAGGCATCACTACTACATTGACCACTGCATTTTCAAAAGCTTCATCCATTTTGTCGCGGATCGCCTGGTCGCCTGGTCTCAAAGCAAGCGCTTTTTGAAATTCATAATATGCCTCGCGATAACTTATTTTATCGTCGCGGTCCATCAGATTCATACCGCGATCAAAACGTGCGTTGGCAGCTTCGTCGCGATAAGTATTTACATAACTGGAATAATCCGTTGGCTTGACGATATCATAAGCCGCGGGAGAACGGCGTATTGATTCATATAAGCTCTGCAATTGAGAATACTCCTGGTAAATTTTTTCTGCACGGAGATCACTGCTTGAAGATGAGTGGCTGCGTATGCGACTTTCATGATCGTCTACCGCAAAGCGATATGCATCCTGCAATACTACGATTGTCTTGGTATCGCCCGGCTTCTTTTGCAATTTCTTGGCGGCGACATCCACGGCCTGGTCATAGTTGCCGCGGTCATAAAGTTTTTGGGCATTCTTACAAGACACCAAAGTGATGGCTGTGATCAGCAGGGTTATGTAAAGTTTCGGTTTCATATTGGTTCGTTTCATATTGGACGTTTCCGGCAAAGCTATGTTAACCGCGTTATTATGAATTATACAATTCTTAACAGCTTTCAATATTTCAAAATATCGCGAACGAAATTGTGATATTCGTCAAACCGGGTCAGGTTATTATGCCCCCCGCCATGTATCCGGATCAGCGTGATCTTTTTCGGGTTTATTCTTTGCAGTTTCTCGCTATGCCGTATCGGGATCAGCCAGTCTCTTGTACCATGGATGATATAAGTATGGCATTTTACTTCAGACAACCACTGATCCGTACGCAAATGATATCGCAGTACAAACCGTACAGGCAAGATGGGCAAAAATCGTTCGGCGACTTTCAAAAAACTATAATACGGTGCATCCAGGATCAAAAGTCTCGGGTTGTTATCGGAAGCCAGTTTTGTCGCGAATCCGCTACCGATACTGCGACCGTATACAATCATATGTTGTTCATCATACGTCCGTGTAAGAGACTGATAAACAAATTGCATATCGGCCAGCATTTCCTTTTCACTGCGTGGCCCGGTGCTTTTCCCGAATCCGCGGTAGTCAACAAGTACTACGTCATAATTGTAACGATAAAAATCACGGGCATATTTCGCCCAGCCCTTAATGCTGCGGGTATTACCATGAAAATAGAGAATAAGTCCTGCGGGATTTTCCCTGTAGAAATGCAGCGCGTTTATACTCACGCCCTCCTGGATATCGAAGAAATATTCTTTGAAAGGGATATCATACCGGAACTGGAAATCTCTTTTTAATTTTTCCGGTTTGAAAATAAATTTTTCCTGCAGGAAGTAGGCCAATACGGACAGCACCGTAATGCCTGAGAGGATATACCAAATGAATGCCGGCAAGTTCGGGACCTGGTTTGTGACATTAAGATAGATAAATCAGGAACTAATTCAAAAGCGTTCGGCGTTTAATCTTCCACACGTTTCAAACGGAGGTTGGTAACCGGGGCCACGATCAGCGGGAATTTTTCAACCGTTACATTGGCCACATCAAGTCCAAAACCTTTTTCTTCCGACAGGCTGTGTTCTTTCAGCCAGAAATGCAATTTCATGATCACGCGCTCAATGAAGGGCAATTCATTATCCTGGCTAAGGTATTTTTCCATCACCATAAACTGGAAGTCGCCAACTGTATTGGTACTGGCCAGGCTCTCATACCGGCTGATGATATTTACTTCCTTGTTTGCCACAAGATCTTCCACAACCTTTCGAAACATCAGGTTGATCCTCGGTTCCATCCTGAAACCAAGCCTGAAGTCGATACGTATGATATCGTTTGGAATGATGTGTTCCACCTTGTATTCTGAAGTATACGGGTCGTCCAGTGTATCCACGTGAACAAACCAGTAGATGTCGGCACGCTTGGGTTTTTTGTTCAGAATGGAGTAGATGATTTTATGCTCAATCTCTTTTGGATTATTGGCACTGGTGAGGTACACAAGGTGAGTGGCATATTTGGGAACGGCTTTATCATTACTCAGTTCCTGTATTTTGGGTATATAGTGTTCAAGCCGTACAAATTCCACATAGCGGTTTTTGATTTTCCTGGCACGGTACCATACATACATAATTGAAAACATCAGGCCACCGATCAGCAATGTGATATAGCCGCCATGAGCAAATTTATCCATCAGGGCGACGAAATAAACACCCTCTACAATCATAAATCCAACCAGGAAAATATAGATCTTATATCGCTTATAGCGGTGAAGTACGAGGTAGTTGGCAAACAGAATGGTGGATGCAAGCATGGTGACGATAATCGCCAGTCCGTATGCTGCTTCCATGGCGGATGATTTTTTGAAATACAAAACAATGGCAGTGCAACCGGCAAAGAGCATCAGGTTGATACCCGGAATGAACAATTGTCCTTTTTCTTCCGATGGATAACGAATCTTCATTTTAGGCCACAGATTGAGCCGAATGGCTTCACTGATCAGCGTGAAGGCTCCCGATATCATGGCCTGGCTGGCAATGATCGCAGCCGTTGTGGCGATGATGACACCGGGAATGATAAACCATTCCGGCATCAGGTCATAGAATGCATTAATGCCCATCTGTTTTTTCACCGATTCGGTAATCTGTAAGCCTGTATGATGGGAAAGCAGGTAAGCACCCTGTCCGAAGTAGTTGATCAGTAAACAGGTTTTAACATATATCCACGACTTCCGGATATTGTCTTTGCCACAATGCCCAAGATCGCTATAAAGGGCTTCAGCCCCGGTGGTACAAAGGAAGACCGCACCCAACAACCAGAAACCCCCGGGATATGTTCTCAAAAATTCAATGGCATAATAAGGACTGACTGATCTGAAGATACTCAGATCGTCAAATACATGAATGGCTCCAAGTATGGCCAGCATTGTAAACCAAACCAACATTACCGGCCCGAAAATCCTGCCGATAGATGCCGTGCCAAATTGCTGCAAAAAGAAGAACAGGGATAAAATGATCAGAACTATGATGACCACCGAATCTTCGGCTATGGTTTGCAGGGCGGGTAATTCTGCCAGGCCTTCTACAGCAGAGGTGATGGAGATGGGAGGTGTGATGACTCCATCGGCCAACAGGGCTGCTCCGCCCAACATGGCCGGCAGCACCAGCCATTTTCGCCTCCGCCTGACCAATGCATAGAGAGCAAATGTGCCACCCTCACCGCGGTTATCGGCACGAAGAATCAGGATTACATACTTGATGGTTGTTTGTAAAGTAAGTGTCCAGATGATACAGGAAAGGGCTCCAAGAATTAAAGCTTCGTCGACAACCCTGTTACCAATTATTGCGTTAAACACATAGAGTGGGGAGGTGCCAATATCTCCATAAATAATTCCTAAAGCTATAAGAAGTCCGGCTGCAGTGACTTTATTAGTCGGTATTTTCACGAACAGAAATTAATATGATTCGAGTGCTGGCAAAAAACAGGGGCACTGCCTGCAAAGGTATATGCAAATCGGAATTACAACGTATAGGTTGTTAAAAGATTGCGGAGAGAGCGGCAGTTAATAAATTCATGCAACTGATCGTTTGTACAGATGGTCTCTTACTAGTCATCATCTAAAATAAACTTCCCTATTTTTGGTGGCATACTTAACTTTAATATGCAAAAAATCAGATTATTATGAATAGCAGGCGAATGATTTTTCTGGGGTTGGCCATCGTCTTTGCATTATCGGCCGGCGCACAAAGGCTGATTTATTCCGAGCCGGACAGAGATGATACAAGGAGGCTCAACTTTGAGATCATTGGCAAGATCAATGGAAACTTTCTGATTTATAAAAGTATCCGCAACAAAAACTGGATTTCCATCCTCGACAACGAGATGAAGCAGGTGAGCAAAGTTGACCAGGATTATCTCCCCGATAATGATCGTGTAATCAATGTTGACTTCTTTCCATATAACGATTTCGCCTACATGATCTACCAGTACAGGAAAAAGAATATCATCTACTGTGTAGCCGCAAAAATCAATGGAGACGGGCAAAAGGTTGGGGACTTGGTGGAACTGGATACAACGCAGGTAAATTTTGGTGCCGACAATAAGATATACTCCGTCATCACCAGCGAAGACAAGAGTAAACTGATGGTGTTCAAGATTAATAGCAAGAACAAGAAACTTTACCAGATTACAACGCTGTTACTGGATGACAATTTAAACCTGCTCAAGAAAAGCCGCCTCGCCATGCCGATGGATGACCGCAACGATTATCTAAATGAGTTTCATCTGGATAATGACGGGGATTTAATCTTTACCAAATTTGACCGTGTAAACAACGAGAATATCGGTAAAGCTGCATTTATCATCAAATATGCCCAGGCTGATTCATTTCTTGTGAGGGAATTGGACATCGCAAAATTTTACCTTGATGAAATAAAGATCAAACCGGATAATTACAATAAACGTTATTTGCTCACATCATTCTACTTCAAGCAGCGTCGTGGCAACGTTGAGGGTTATTATTTTTATATATGGGACAAACAATCCGGTCAGGTGATTAATGAAAACGCAGTTGCTTTCAGTGAAGAGTTAAGGAGAGAAGCGCGGGGTAATGCAGGGGTAAAAACTGCCTTCAATGATTATTTCATTCGCAATATCATCAACCGGCGCGATGGTGGGTTCCTGATCAGCAGTGAATCATTCTACACATCTTCTCCGGGTGGATGGAATCGCTGGAACAATCTTTATGGCTC
>Ga0065721_10050352_pt1 | contig 20948 bp, 24 predicted proteins | sample Mesricmetagenome_FD_59108 | JGI IMG/M metagenome (GOLD analysis project Ga0065721, IMG submission 59108) | Mesophilic microbial community from rice straw/compost enrichment Sample: eDNA_1 v2 (version 2) | ecosystem: Engineered > Solid waste > Grass > Composting > Bioreactor | place: USA: Davis... | reverse complement strand
GAGCCAATCGGGCGGAATCTCTTGGACGATCGGCGGTTGGCGCTGCTGATACGCATCGAACAACGCAAGGATCGAGCTGCGAGAGGGTTCAGAGTTTCGAGGGTCGAGAAGTTCGGTTGCGCGGTCCCACATCCATCGGCCGCGAAATTGCTGCCGCTGATCGTAGATGGACGGGGTCGAGAAGATGACACTGCCCTCGGTATGCATCCCCGCGCGACCGGCACGCCCCATCAGATTGTGGAAGTCGCGCACCAGGATCTGTTCGCCGCCTTGGCGCGTCGATGTGATGATCAGATATTTGAGCGGAAAATTGACGCCTTGCGCCAAGGTCGAGGTGCAAATGACGAATTTCGCCATACCTTCTTTCATGGAGTGTTCGATCGCGAGGCGGATGCCGTGCGGCGTGTCGGCGTGATGGGCGAATATTCCAAGCGCTGCCGCGCGGGTCGCTGACGCGCCGGCTCCGAAGGGAGGGGTCGGCAAGACGACGCTGGCGCTGCATCTCGCCGGAGAATGGGCGCGACGCGGGAACCGCGTGACCCTGATCGACGCCGATCCGCAAGGCTCGGCCCTAGACTGGTCGCTGCAACGGGCACGCGAAGGAAGCCCGCGCCTGTTCGGCGTCGTCGGCCTGGCGCGCGACACACTGCATCATGAGGCGCCGGAGCTGGCGCGCGATGCCGATCATGTCGTCATCGACGGGCCCCCGCGTGTCGCTGGCCTCATGCGCTCAGCGCTGCTCGCCGCCGACCTCGTGCTGATCCCGGTGCAGCCGTCACCCTTCGATGGCTGGGCCTCGGCCGAGATGCTGGCGCTTCTTCGCGAAGCGCGCATCTATCGGCCTCAGCTCGCGGCTCGCTTCGTGCTGAACCGCTGCGCCGCGCGCACGGTCATCGCCCGCGAGACGGCTGAGACGCTGGCAGACCACGATCCACCAGTGCTCGCCACGACCATCGGCCAGCGCGTCGTCTTCGCCGATGCCGCCCAATCCGGCCGGCTCGCCGCCGAGATGGACGAGGACAGCCCGGCAGGGCGCGAGATCGCGGCGTTCGCAACGGAGGTCGACCGGCTCGGAACCGGGAGGGCTGCATCATGACCGGCGGCACCGGCAAGCGCGGCTTCGCGTCTCGTCCCGGCGATGCGGAAGGCTGGATCAAGGCGGCCGAGACGCCGCCCGCTCGCACCGACATGGCCACGAACTTCACCGCCCGGCTGACCGTCGACATCACCCCGGAGCTGCGCGGCCGCATCAAGGTCGCCGCCTTCCGGCGCGGCCAGACCGTCACCGACATGCTGCGCGACTTGCTCGCCCGCGAATTCCCAACCACCGAAGGAGACACCCCATGACCGGCAATGCGGCCCGCCGCATGCGCGGCCGTCCATTGCCGGACGGGCCTGCGCCCTTCACCACATTGGTCGAACTGACCTGGCAGCAGAAGAAGATCGAGCATTGGATCAGGTTCGGGCACAAGAGCTACGAACAGATCCTCGACCGTCGCCGCAGCGTCGTCGGCTTTGCGCCGAACGTCGTCTTCGCCTTCGTCCGCTGGGCTTCCAACGACTTCGGCACGATCATCTCGCGCATCGACATCGTGCGTGCCATCGGCCGCGGCGAGCCGTTCCAGACGCTGCCCTTCGTGCGGCCCGGCGGCGACATCCTGTTGCGGCTCGATAGCTGGCCGAAGGTTGAGAAGGCGTTGCACGCGATCGACGCCGTGGAAGCCCTCGGGCTCGATCCGGCCGACGTGGCGCCGGAGCACTGGCGGCATGTCCACAACCGCCTGACCGCCGGCGAGGAGCCGCGTGCCTATACGCCCGACCAGCACGCCGCCTGGATCAAGCGCCGGAAGATCGCGCCATGACCCGCTTTGGCTACGTCATGGTGACGTATTTCGCGACGATGGGCGTCGCCATCACCGCCTTCATCCCGACGCCGGTGAAACTGATCTGGAACGCCAGCGCCAGCGCACCGATCGGATTCTACACCGTGCAGCCGGTCGATCGTCTCGAGGTGCCCGAGCTGGTCGCCGTCGATCCGCCCGAACCGCTGGCGCGCTTCATGGCGGAACGCGCCTATATCGCGCGCGGTGTGCCCCTGCTGAAACGTGTCGTCGGCTTGGCCGGTCAACAGGTCTGCCGCACCGGGCGCGACATCATGGTCGATGGCGTGTTCGTCGGAGCCGCACTCGACCGCGACCGAATGGGCCGCGATCTACCTGTCTGGCAGGGCTGCCGCGTCATCGCCAATGGCGAATTCTTCCTCGTGAATTGGGAGATCCGCGACAGCCTGGACGGCCGTTACTTCGGACCCATCCCCGCAAGCTCCGTCATCGGCCGGGCGACACCGCTCTGGACCGACGAGGAAGGCGACGGCCGCTACCAATGGCGCGCGCCGACGTACTGAAACCATCCCGCAAACCCAACCACAGGAGGCTTTCCATGCCACAGATCGGTCAGTTCACCGCAGAGAATTCCGGCTTCGTCGGGCGCGTCCATACGCTCACGCTCTTCCGTGAAATCACCATCGTTCCCGCAGAGCCATCGGACGCCGAGAACGCGCCGGACTATCGTGTCCACCACGGCGCGGAGGACGGCCCGGAGATCGGCGCGGGCTGGAAAGAGGTCGGCGAAAAGGCCGGCGATTATGTTTCGCTGCTGATCGATGATCCGGCCTTGCCGCAGCCGATCCGCGCCAACCTCTTCCAGAACGGCAACGACAAGGCAGCCTGGTCCCTGCACTGGAACCGCCCGCCCAAGCGCCGTGAGCGAGATTGAGGCCATGCGATCCCGCGTCATCATCGTGCTCAAAGTCCTCATCCCTTTGTTCGCGGAAAAGCCGTCTCATCCCTTCGTCCCGCTCGTCGACCGGACGGCCGGCGCGCGCAGCGAAGGTCAGGGGCGGCCATCGGCCGGCGCTACGCGCGCACCCTTGACCGCAGCGAGCACGCTGGCAGGCTGGCGGCGAAGCGGAGAAGGATCGCATGCGTTCATCGCGATCCTTCTCCTGTCCGGCTTTGCGTTCATGCTCGCATCGCCAGCCGCGACCATGGCGCAGAGCGCGCCGATCGCGAGCCATCCCCATGCCGTCCATATCGCCGAGGCGTCGCAGCGATTCGGCATCCCGGCATCATGGATCATGGCAGTCCTGCGCGCGGAGAGTGCGGGCGATGTGCGCGCGATCTCGTCGGCCGGGGCGATCGGCTTGATGCAGGTCATGCCCGATACCTGGGCTGCGCTGCGCGTCCGCTATCGGCTTGGCCGCGATCCCTATGACCCGCGCGACAATATCCTCGCGGGCACGGCCTATCTGCGCGAGATGTATGATCGCTACGGCAATATCGGCGCGATGCTGGCCGCCTACAATGCCGGTCCCGGCCGCTATGACGAGCATCTGGCAACGGGCCGCGCGTTGCCGGCCGAAACGCAGGCCTATGTCGCAGCGATCGCTCCGCAGATCGACGGCGGCGCGGTCACTGGCCCCATCATGGTCGCTACCGCCGATCCCAATGCCTGGAGACAGGCACCGCTCTTTGTGGCGCGTTCGATCGACGGCCGCGCTGCCGATTCCGTGCGGCCGGGCGACGGTTCAACGGTCGATCCGGCGCGCAATGTCACCGCCATCGCGCCGCAGTCCGAGGGCCTGTTCGTCGCGTCGGCCAGCGGCGGAGAACCGCGATGAGGCCGGTGTGGTGGCGCGTGGCGGCCTTCATTCCGGTGTGCAGGAGGCAGGGGCGGAATCCGGTTCAGAGGCAGGCAGGAGGAGCGGAAAGGGCAGTAAGGGCGGAGGGCAAGATAAAGGAAACCGGCACCATGTCGGCCCGGTTTCTGAAATTGTTGTTGTCTGCACACTGGTTGGGGTCACCGCACGCGGCACCCCATTTTGGGGAGCATAGTGCCGGTCATTCTCTCAATGCCCTGGCGTTGCTGGCTTACCAGCGGCACCATAGCCCGAAATCGGGCGTTTCGGGGCGGTCCCGGCCCGAAGCACGCCCATGAGCGCCGACGATGAGGACCGCTTCCGGCCGAAGCCCGGCCGCATCCGCTCCGATGCCCGAGGCGGCGCTCAGACCAAGAGCTTCTTCACCAAGGTCAAGAAGATCGCCCGGCAACAGAGCACTGTCCGATCTCGCCCGTCGTCACGCGGCAATGTCGGAGGTCTTGCAGAGAGCGCCACGCGGTCGCGCGGGCCTGGTGTCCGGCGCGGGCGCGGCGCGGCCTTCGTGCAATCTCGAAACCTCTCCGGCGGCTGGCGTCACAGCCAGCCCGGCAGCGGGCGCGTCGTCGTCAAAACCCGCTACGTCCAGAACGCCGGCCGGAGCGGCAAGGGCGCCGCCCATCTGCGCTACATCCAGCGCGACGGCACCTCGCGCGACGGCGAGCGCGGCCAGCTCTATTCGGCGACGAAAGACCGCGCCGATGGCGATGCCTTCCTCGATCGCGGCAAGGAGGATCGGCATCAGTTTCGCTTCATCGTCTCGCCAGAGGATGGCGCCGACCTCACGGACCTGACGGCCCACACCCGCGACCTCATGAGCCAGGTCGAAGCCGACCTCGGCACGAAGCTCGATTGGGTGGCGGTCAACCACTACAACACCGGCCATCCCCATGTGCATGTCATCGTTCGCGGCTGTGATGACCTGGGCGAGAATCTGGTCATCAATGGCGACTATCTCGCCAACGGCATCCGCGAACGCGCGAGCGAGTTGACGACGCTGGAACTCGGCCCCGTCACCGAGATCGAGCAGCGCCGCAAGCTCTCGGCCGAAATCGACCAGGACCGCTTTACCCGCATCGACCGTGCGATGACCGGGGAAACCGAGGACAGGTTCCTCGACCTACGCCACGAACCGGCCGATCCCGGCGGTCAGTTCGACCGGACGGTCCGGCTGCGTCGGCTCGACAAGCTGGAACAGATGGGCCTCGCCACCGAGCACGCTCCGGGCGTCTGGGAGTTGAGCGAGCGGCTGGAGCCAACCCTGCGCGAGTTGGGCGAGCGCGGCGACATCATCCGCTCCATGCACAACGCACTTCGCGCCGATGGCCACGAGCGCGATCCGATGACCTTCCGCATCCACGAGGCCGCGCCTGAGACGCCGATCGTCGGCCGCGTCGTCGACAAATATCTGTCGGACGAACTGGGCGAGAACCTCACCGTCGTCATCGACAGCATAGACGGGCACACGCACCATGTCGCCGGGATCGAGCAATCGAAGCTGGAGGATGCGCGGATCGGCAGCGTCGTCGAGATCGGCCCGGCCGACACGGCGGGCCGCCCATCCGATCACGCCATTGCCGGTATCGCCGAAGACGGCATCTATCGACCGAGCCGACATCTGGAACAGGCGAAGTTCGACGGCCGCGTGCCGGGCGGCGATTATGAGGGTTTCATCGACGCCCACGTCCGCCGGCTGGAGGCGCTGCGCCGCGCCGGCATCGTCGAGCGGATCGATGCCGACCAATGGCGCATCCCCGACGATTTCGAGAGCAAGGCCGTCGCCTATGACGCCGGCCGCAACCGACAGGCCAATATCCGCATCCTCTCGACTTTCGATCTGGAAAAGCAGATCGGGGCGGATGGAGCGACCTGGCTCGATCGCCGGCTTGTTTCGGGCGAAGCCGCCGACCTCTCGCCGGCCGGTTTCGGGCAGGAAGTGCAACAGGCGATGGATCGTCGCCGCGAGCATCTGATCAACCATGGTGATGCAACTCGACAGCAGAACGGCCGTGTCTTCTATCGGCGCAATCTCCTCGCCACCCTGCGCGAGCGCGAGGTCGCCCGCGCCGGGGCCGAGATGGCCGAGAGCAAGGCGCTGCCGTTTCGCGCGGCCAGCGACGGCGAGACGGTGAGCGGCAAGTTCACCGGCACCGTCCAGCTATCGAGCGGCAAATTCGCCATTGTCGAGAAGAGCCACGAATTCACGCTTGTCCCGTGGCGGCCCGTCATCGACCGCCAATTCGGCCGCGAGGTCATGGGCGTCGTGCAGGGCGGCTCGGTATCGTGGCAGTTGGGACGGCAGAGAGGATTGGGGCTGTGACGCTGCTCTTAGGGATCAAAGATCGCTTTCAGACAAGACCTGCCACACACGGCGAACGACAGGAGGTTGAGGTCTGCGGCTCGCGATCATGGCGAGCGACAAGGTGGGCAGTGTGGCATCCGTGATCTCTGCATAGCGGACGCCCTCAAAGCTAAGGCGCCGGATCGACTTCGGGAGCAATGCCGCGCCAAGGCCTGCTGACACGAGCGACAACATCGTCAACGCTCGCGTTGCCTCCTGAACGACCCGAACCTCGATTCCGGCACTCGTGAAACTGTCTATCATTCGGGCGTGCAGTGTTGGCCCTTGAGCTGCAGGAAAGAGGATCAAACCAAACGCGGCGACCTGCGCCAAGCTGACACCTCCGGTTCCTCCGTCATCCGGCAGGACGGCTATGATCGCCTCCGCCGGAAATTCCACCACGTCCAATCGATCGCCGGTGCCGAATGGGGGATGCGCGAAGCCGATATCGATCGCTCCTTCTGCCAGGGCGCCCAATTGCTCGTTGGTCGACAGCTCAAGGAGCTTGGGCTGAACGCCTGGAAGCATCTGCCGCAAGCGGGCTAGACGCCGGGGCAGATGTTCGTAGAGAGCCGCCGAAACGAAGCCAATCCTGACCTCGCCGGCCGCGCCGTGCTCCGCCGATCTGGCAAGGGCGAAAGCAGCATCCGCGTGCAGGACCGAAGATCGGGCCTCATCGAGAAAGGCAGCGCCCGCCCGAGTCAGGGTGAGGCGCCGGTTCGCCCTGTCGAACAAGCGGACGCCAAGTTCCTTTTCCAGTCGAGCGATCGACTGGCTGAGTGGCGGTTGAGCCATGCCGAGCCGCTGGGCTGCGCGACCCATGTGCAACTCGTCTGCGACGGCGAGGAAATGGCGAAGGTGACGAAGTTCCATATCGCCACAATATCAAAAAATGTCAGATACATCATGGATTCGTTGTCTCAATCCAGACATTTTTGTTCGATCACCGAGGTCGACGGAGAGATGATGATCAAGCTACCTATCCTCACGCTCGCGAGCGCCATCGTCCTTGCAACGGGCGCAGCATTCGCCGCGGAACCAACAGTTGTCAGAACGGATCGCTTTGTTGACCTTCTGTCCGGTGAACGTCTCTTCGTCCGGGAAGTTCGGCGTTCGGGTGGTCCTGCCGACATCAACTCCGCCGTTCTTCTTATTCACGGGGCGCGCGTTCCAGGCGTTGCGTCCTTCGATCTGCCGGTTCCGGGCGGCTCTCTTGCCGCCGACCTCGCGGCGGCCGGACATCTCGTCTACGTCCTCGACCTGCGCGGCTACGGAGCTTCAAGCCGACCGGGCGCGATGGATCAGAACCCATCTGACTCTGCTCCCCTGATACGAACCGACGACGCCGTGGCGGACATCGCAGCGGCGGTGGACGCGATCATCGAGTGGAGCGGTGACACACAGGTCAGCATTGTCGGCTGGGCAACCGGAGGCCATTGGGCCGGGGCATATGCCGCGAAGTATCCGCAAACGGTCGATCGGCTCGTCCTCTACAACACCCTCTATGGCGGCACGAGCGACCACGAAACGCTCGGCCATGGCTCTCCGCTCGAAGATCCCCACCGGCCGGGAAGTTTTAACGCCACCGCCTTTGGTGCCTACAGGCTCAACACACGCGCGAGCCTCTTCCCGGCATGGGACAACAGCATTCCCGTCGCCGATAAGACATCATGGCGGGACGAGCGTGTCGCGCAGGCTTACGCCGATGCGGCGCTGGCCTCCGATGCAACTGCGTCCAGCCGTCAACCGCCGAGCTTCCGATCTCCAAGCGGAGCTATGGCCGACAGCTTCGAACTCGCGATCGGCAAACGGCAATGGTCGGCTGCCGCACTCAGCATCCCAGTGCTCGTCGTCCGCTCCGGCCGGGATTTCTGGAGCCGTCCGCAGGACGCCCAGGCCATCGCCGATGAGGCCCCTCACGCTGAACTCGTGACGATCCCCGAGGCCACGCACTTCGTTCATCTCGACCGCGACCACGCCGGCCGGGCGGCATTCCTCGCCGCCGTGACGCGCTTCCTCGACCCATCGACAATCCCGCCGAAAGGAGAGTGAGCAAGCATGAGATTGAAATTCGTATCCTTGGCGGCAACCGCCTTGCTGGCCTTCGGTGTCCTGCCCGCGCTCGCGCATCACGGTTGGACATATTTCGATACCAGCCGTGTCTTCTATCTTGAGGGCCAGATCGTATCGGTGCGCTGGGGCAACCCGCATCCGGAAATCATCTTACAGGCAACGCCGAGGTCCGAGGTTCCCGACCTGTCCAGCGTGACAATGCCCGGCGCCGCAAGCGGTCTTCTACGAACGATGCCGGCTTTGCCGGTGCCGCCGAGCGTTCAGGCTCTTGCGGCCGATGCCACCGAATACGTCATCGTCCTCGCTCCTCCCTCACGCCTCGCCGAGTGGGGAATGGTCGAAAGCGATGCGGCGCCGGGGCGCCGGCTGCGGATGATCGGCTATGTAGCCTGTGACGACGGCCACGAATTCAGGCCGGAAGTCGTTATTCTCGAAGACAACCGTGCTGTCCGCCAGCGTTCCGTGCCGGTGCCGCCGACAACCTGCTCGTAGAGGTGGGGATGCTGGAGTTGCTGCAATCCCTCCCGATCGCCGATGCCATCCGCCGCTCGACTTGGATGTTCCCAGCGATCGAGGTCCTGCATCTGACCGGGATCGCGCTTCTATTCGGAACGATCCTTCTCGCCGATCTGACCCTTCTCGGCCTGCTGCGATCACCGACCCTGAAAGCCGCTGTCCCCTCGATCCTTGCAGCGACCAAAACAGGCATCGTCCTGGCAGTCATTTCCGGCGGCCTGCTCTTCATCTCCGATCCGCTGGAGTTCTGGAACAATCCTGCCTTCCGCCTGAAAGTGGCAGCTTTTGCATTCGCGATCATCAATGCTCTGCTGTTCCAAGGGTTTCTGGTCGATCACGACCGGATGATCTCGTTCCAACTGTTGAGTAAAATTTCGGTGGGAATGTCGCTCGTGCTCTGGAGCGCTATCCTGATTCTTGGGAGGGCAATTGCTTATGTATGATCCCTATTTGCGCGTCGGAAATATCCGTCTCGGTTCTTCTTCAGGTCGTCCTCACCACAACGTAAAAAGGGCAATTCTTACGCTGAACTATGCTTGCGGTGCCATACCACTGACCAGCAACAGGCGGTGAGACGAAGGTGCGGCGATCACGCGCTAGAACTTCGCCCGGCGAAGAGAAATCATTTCTCCCCATATCGTCACCGCTCGGTTCGCGTATTCCACTTGCGTCCTTTATCCAGACATTGGCCGTCGCCGAGCATTTGAACTTCCGTCACGCGGCCAATGCGCTCGGCGTCAGCCAGTCCAGCGTCAGCACCCGCGTCAAGATGCTGGAGCAGGACTTGGGCATTCTCCTGTTCGAGCGGCGGCCGCGCGGTGTACGCCTGACCGAAGCTGGTCGTCAGTTCGTGGAAGAGATCGCCGCCGGAATCGGCCATCTGGACCATGCCATCAAGACCGTCGGCGCCGTCGTGCAGGGCGAGACCGGTCAACTGCGCATGGGCCTTCACGCCCCGGTCGCCTTCGGCTTCCTCGCCGATCTTCGCCGCCGCTACCGCCAGACCTGGCCGGGCGTCGACCTCATCACCGTGGAGGGGCGTTCCTCTCAGGCGATCCGGCAGGTGCTGGATGGATCGCTCGACATCGCTTTCGTCCTCGGCCGACTGGACACTCCGCAATGCCACACGCGCGAGCTTTGGCGGGAACCCATGGTCATCGCGCTGCCGGAGGACCACCCGCTGGCCTCCGGCGAAAGCGTCGCCTGGTCGGACCTGTCCGGCGAAACCTTCCTCGTCCGGTACGGCGGGGCCGGCCCGCAGGTGCATGAGCATGTCGTGCGGCGCATGACCGAACGGGACATCTCGCCGCTCGTCCGGCGCTGCGATGTCGAACGGGACACGCTGATGCACATGATCGCCGAAGGTGAAGGGGTCACGCTGACCTGTGCGTCCGCCGGCCGTGTCGCGTTTCCCGGCGTGCGCTTCATGGCCGTGGCGGACGAGCCGGAACCCGCCCGCTACAGCGCCATATGGTCGCCGCACAACCACAATCCGGCGCTGCGTGACCTGCTCGATCTGGCCGGCAAGATGAGCCGGTCAATCCGCCCCGTTTGAGCGTTTCAGAAGCTCGCCGGGCTCGATCCCCAAGGCGTCGGCAATCTGCCCCAGCACGGTGACGCTGGCTGAGACATCGGCGCGCTCAATGGCGCCGACGTAGCGCATGCTCAGGCCCGCACGGTCGGCCAGCTCCTCTTGCGTCAGCTTCTTGTCATGACGTGCCCGACGCAGATTCATCGCCATGATCTCCTTGAGATCCATGGCGAGATGGGAACCAGCATAGGAATGATCGTTCTAGGAACGATCATTCCTATTCGTCGTGAGCCATGATAATCAATGTGTCGAGCAACGCTGCCCTGGTGCGTTTCCACTGCACCGGGTCGGCTGGCCGCCCTTCAGCGGGACGATGCAATGGTGCTGAGAGACGAAATCTATCCATTCCTGATCCTGCGTCGTGATTTTTTTGGTCCGCGATCGGCCGATTCGATTTTCGATAGTATTTCGGCTGCGGACACTTCGAGCGCGACAGCAATATCCACGAACTCGACGACATCAACCCGCCGCTCTCCGTTTTCATATTTGGCGACGAAGGATTGCGGCTTGCCAAGCGCATCGGCAACATCAGCCTGGGTCAAGCCCTTGGCCTTGCGTGCTTCGACAAGCAGGTATTGGAGGAGTTGCTGTCGGGGCGTGCGCAAGGATTTCTGCATTCGGAACGGCGCTCCATTGATGAAGGGGAGCCGTTCCGGTAATCCTGATATGGGATTATCCCATTTCAGGATTATTCATGCCGCGAGCCCGAAAAGGAGGGCGTGCCATGCGCGTCAGACCCAAGCTTGATCCCGATGTTGAAGACGAGGCCCCAGGCGGCCCCGACATCACGATCTACGACGAAGAGCATTTCGTGACCTATCTGCGTTTGCTGGACGCACAGACAGATGGCGCGGACTGGACCGAAGTGGCGCGCATCGTGCTCCATCGCGATCCGGCCACCGAGGAAGCGCGAACGCGGCGCTGCTGGGAAAGTCATCTCGCCCGCGCGCAATGGATGACGAAGCAGGGCTACAGGCGGATTCTGGAACAGGCCGTCGAAGTAGCCAGCAACCCGACGCGACGCTGACGCAAACCGTCCTTTTTCTTCGCTATGGTATCCGGCAGCACGCCGGCATCGTCTTTGCTGTTGCCTCTCGCCCGAACGCCTATTCTCTGATCGGCTCCGTCATTTTTGCCGATTGGAGCCTGTATGTCGGGAACGCGCGTCCTTTGGGGGCAGATCACCGCCGTCTTCACCATTGTTCTGGTGATGACCTGGGCGGCGACCCAATGGACGGCTTGGCGCCTCGGCTTTCAGGCACAGCTCGGAACGTCGTGGTTCGACCTGGCCGGATGGCCGGTCTACTACCCGCCAGCCTTCTTCTGGTGGTGGTATTCCTTCGACGCCTACGCGCCGTCGATCTTCGTCGAGGGCGGGATCATCGCGGCGTCCGGCGGCTTGATCGCCATCGCCGTCGCCATCCTGATGTCGATCATCCGCGCCCGCGAGGCGAGGAACGTGGCGACCTACGGCTCCGCCCGCTGGGCCGAAGCCGAGGAAATCCGCAAAGCCAATCTGCTTGGCGCCGATGGCGTCCTGCTCGGCAGGCTGGAGCGCGACTATCTGCGCCACGACGGCCCCGAGCATGTCCTGTGCTTCGCCCCGACACGATCGGGCAAGGGCGTCGGCCTTGTGGTGCCGACGCTTCTGACCTGGCCGGGATCGGCCATTGTTCACGACATCAAGGGAGAGAATTGGGGCCTCACGGCGGGCTTCCGCGCCCGGCATGGTCGGGTGCTGCTCTTCGATCCCACCAACGCGCAGTCGTCAGCTTATAATCCGTTGCTCGAAGTGCGGCGCGGCGAATGGGAAGTCAGGGATGTTCAAAATATAGCGGACATCCTAGTCGACCCCGAGGGCAGTCTCGACAAGCGCAACCATTGGGAAAAGACGAGCCATAGTCTGCTGGTCGGCGCGATCCTGCATGTCCTCTACGCCGAACCCGACAAGACGCTGGCGGGCGTCGCCAATTTCCTTTCCGATCCGAAGCGCCCGGTGGAAGCAACGCTGCGCGCCATGATGTCTGCGCCGCACCTGGGCGAAGCCGGCGTCCATCCCGTCATCGCCTCGTCGGCGCGCGAACTGCTCAACAAATCGGAAAATGAACGCTCCGGCGTGCTCTCCACCGCCATGTCCTTTCTCGGCCTGTATCGCGATCCCGTCGTGGCGAAGGTCACGGCGCGTTGCGACTGGCGCATCGCCGATCTGGTCGCCAGCCGCAAGCCTGTCAGCCTCTACCTCGTGGTGCCACCGTCCGACATCGCCCGCACCAAGCCGTTGATCCGCCTGATCCTCAACCAGATCGGCCGGCGGCTAACCGAGGAGCTGAAAGCATCGAGCAAACGCCATCGACTGCTCCTGATGCTCGACGAGTTTCCAGCCTTGGGCAGACTGGACTTCTTTGAATCCGCGCTCGCCTTCATGGCCGGCTACGGCCTCAAGAGCTTCCTGATCGCGCAGAGCCTCAACCAGATCGAGCGCGCCTATGGGCCGAACAACTCCATCCTCGACAATTGCCATGTCAGGGTGAGCTTCGCCACCAATGACGAGCGCACGGCCAAGCGCGTGTCGGACTCGCTCGGCACCGCCACCGAGATGCGCGATTCCACCAACTATGCCGGCCACCGGCTCGCGCCCTGGCTGGGACATCTCATGGTATCGCGGCAGGAAACGGCGCGGCCGCTGCTTACGCCTGGCGAAATCATGCAGCTACCGCCGACCGACGAAATCGTCATGGTTGCGGGAACGCCGCCGATCCGGGCGAAGAAGGCGCGCTATTTCGAGGATGCCCGCTTCATGGAACGCATCCTCGCGCCGCCTGAAGCGACCGCCGGTCAGCCGGGCGCGGTATCCTCCGACGACTGGTCGGCGCTGGCTATCCCGGTCGCCGGTGCAGCCAGCGCGCCTGTCATTGACAATGGTGACACGGACGCCGATCCGGCCAATTCCGGCATCCGCCGCGAGCCAGAGCTGCCCGAGCATGAGGAAATCGTCTCGACCGAGCGAGCGCCGGAGCACGAATTCGACATGCTCGACGATGAGCCGGACATCGACACCGCCAAGGCACGGACGATCCGGCAGCAAATGCGGATGGTCGCGCGTCAGGCGTCAATGAACCCGTCTGACGGCATCGAACTGTGAGGGCGGCCATGCAGACCAAGACCCGCATGAACGTCTATTTCGATCCGGCCCTGCTGAAGCAGGTCGAAGCGCTGGCGCTCCGGCGTAACGTCTCCAAGTCCGCCGTGATCGAAGCGGCCGCGGCATCCTTCCTCTCGACCGATGCCTCCGAGCGGCTGGAGGCCGTCTTCGCTCGCCGCATGGACAAGCTCGGCCGCCAGATCGACGTGCTCGACGAGGATCTCGCCATCCTGGGCGAGACCGTCTCGCTGTTCATCCGCTTCTGGCTCACCGTCACGCCGCCGCTGCCCGAGGCCGCACAGTCATCGTCGCGCGCCAAGGGCGCGGAGCGGTTCGACAGCTTCCTGCAATCGCTCGGACGGCGGCTGGCGACGGGCGACAGGTTCCTGAAAGAACTGTCGCGTGACGTCGACTCATTGCGTGACGGCAGCGTTGATTCCGCAAGTGACAAGACCAGTGGCGATCTCGCCTGAATATTCAATCCCGCCGATTGCCGCCTTTTCTTCGCTATGGCCGCCCGGCCTGCGATACTTGTTGCCGAGGCCCAATTTCCGGCTCTTTTAATCATCCCCGATCCAGGGCCGCGCGTCGAGCGGTCCCACGGCAGAAGGGGACGACATGGCGGAAACTCACCGGAAATCGGAGGCGACGACGCGGGGCGCGCGCATGCTGCGCACCGCCCTTGGCCCTGCCATCGCCCGGTTTCTGGAGGACGCCAGTGTCGTCGAGGTGATGCTCAACCCCGACGGGCGGCTCTGGATCGACCGGCTTTCCGAAGGGCTGTCCGATACCGGCGAGCGCCTGTCGCCCGCCGATGGCGAACGCATCATCCGGCTCGTCGCGCACCATGTCGGTGCGGAAGTGCATCCCGGCTCGCCGCGCGTCTCGGCCGAGCTACCGGAGACCGGCGAACGGTTTGAAGGGTTGCTCCCGCCCGTCGTCGCAGCGCCCGCCTTCGCCATCCGCAAGCCGGCCGTCGCCATATTCAGCCTCGCCGATTATGTCGCCGCCGGCATCATGACCGAAGCGCAGGCTGAGGCGCTGCGCCTCGCCGTGGCTGCGCGCGCCAACATCCTCGTCGCCGGCGGCACCTCGACCGGCAAGACGACGCTGACCAATGCGCTGCTGGCCGAGGTCGCCAAGGGCTCGGATCGCGTCGTCATCATCGAGGATACGCGCGAGCTGCAATGCGCCGCGCCCAACCTCGTTGCCATGCGGACGAAGGATGGCGTCGCCACGCTCTCCGATCTCGTCCGGTCCTCGCTACGCCTGCGGCCCGACCGCATCCCCATCGGTGAGGTGCGCGGCGCGGAAGCGCTCGACCTGCTCAAAGCCTGGGGCACCGGCCATCCGGGCGGTATCGGCACCATCCACGCCGGCACCGGCATCGGCGCGCTGCGCCGCCTCGAACAGCTCATTCAGGAAGCCGTCGTGACGGTCCCGCGCGCCCTGATCGCCGAGACCATCGACCTCGTAGCCGTCCTTTCCGGCCGCGGTTCCTCGCGCCGGCTTTCCGAACTCGCCCGCGTCGATGGCCTCGGCGCCGACGGCGACTACCGCGTCGCCCCTGCAACCCCAGCCCCCGAAGGAGAACCCACATGATCCGTCATGCCATGCGCATTCGCCGCCACATCGCCACGGCCGTCGCCGTCACCTATGTCAGCCTGTTTCTCGCGCCCGCCGCCCACGCTTCCGGCTCTTCCATGCCGTGGGAAGCACCGCTGCAATCCATCCTCGAATCCATCGAGGGGCCGGTCGCCAAGATCGTCGCCGTCATCGTCATTATCGCCACCGGCCTCGCGCTCGCCTTCGGCGACACCAGCGGCGGCTTTCGCCGTCTGATCCAGATCGTCTTCGGCCTGTCGATCGCCTTCGCCGCGTCGAGCTTCTTCCTGTCGTTCTTCTCCTTCGGCGGCGTGGCCGTTGGGGCATTGGACAGGTCCATCGCGTCCTGACCCGTCGCACCTATATCGGCGAGCACCAGTTCAACAAGCGCAGCAAGTCCAAGGAACTGAAGCCGGAGGCCGAGGTCGTTATCGTTCCGGTGCCGCCGCTGATCGATCGCGAAACCTTCGACGCCGTGCAGGAACTCATGCAGGCCCGTAACCCCAAGACCGAGTTGCCGGCCCGCGTCATGATCGGGCCGACGCTGCTGACCGGGATCTGCTATTGCGGCAACTGCGGCGGCGCAATGACCATCCGCACCGGCAAGAGCGGCCGCTATCGCTACTATGCCTGCTCGATCAAGGCGCGGCAGGGCGAGACCGGATGCAAGGGCCGCGCGATTCCCATGGACAAGCTGGACGGCATCGTCGCCGGCCATATCGAAGAACGCCTACTGGACCCCGACCGGCTGGAGGAAACCCTTGCCACCGTTCTGGACCGCCGGCAGGAGCATTCGGAGCGTCGCCGCGAGCATATTGCCGAGTTGAACCGCCGTTCAGCCGAATCAGAGCTACGCCTCAAGCGTCTCTACGACGCTATCGAGGCTGGCGTGGCCGATCTCGACGATCCAGCGCTGAAGGAGCGCATAGCCGGCCTCAAGGTGATCCGCGATCAGGCGAAGCTGGATGCCGAGCGGGCCGAAGCCATGCTGGACAGCGCCGGTCACAAGGCGATCAGCCCGGCCATGATCCGGCGATTTTCTCAGGCGGCCCGCGAACGCATTCATCTCGAAGGGGGCGGCTATCGGCGGGATCACCTGCGCGCGCTGGCGCAAAGGGTTGAGGTCGCCGACGACGAGATTCGCATCATGGGATCGAAGACCGACCTGCTGAGAGCGCTTTCTGCTGCCCAAGGCGGGAAATCGGCGGTTATTGGCGTGCCCAGAGGAGGACTGAAATGGCGGAGAGGGTGAGGCTCCTGTCTTTCTGTTAAGTTATTGATTACAGAAGGAAATATTAGACCAATGGGCGCGTGAGGGACCTTCCGAGGGACCAATCGAGCAATGGTCAAATTTCCGCGTACAATCAATGTCTTAAAGAAAAAGGGGGAAATCGGTGCCTATGCTCATTTCTCTGCCGAACTCACAGGATCGCCATACCGCATAGCAAGCATTAACCGACTTTCCATGCTTGCTATTTGCAAGCAAGCGGGCTACGCTCTTGTAGCAAGCAAGGGGGTGCCCGTGAGTCGCGTTTCGCAAGAAAAAAAAGACACGTCTTACGCAGCCAGCGAAATATCACCGCAGCAGAAGGGTGGAGAGGCTCGGGCTCGACGTTTGTCGCCTGAGGAGCGTCAGGAAATTGCGAGACAGGGAGCCCGCGCGCGGTGGTCCGCGCTACGAAGCGCTCCAGACGCAGACTTGCCAAGAGCAACGCACGCTGGCGAACGGCCGGTAGGTGGTTACATCATCCAAGTTTACAACCTTGAAGATCAACGCCGGATAATTTCCGAGCGAGGCTTTCTCGCCCTCATTGGTGCGAAAGGGGCTGGCGGTGCCGGGAATAAGCTGATCCAGCTTTTATCCGATCCTGTTATCAGGGCGTTTATACCCAAGTCCGCTATTACCGCTATCGAAAATCCGATACTTTTCGTTACGCCATCCAACTCGCGAACGTACGGATATCCGTCCGGAATCCTATCAGACTTCTGCATAGGATTTTCAAAGGCGCGCGCTGCTAACGCCCTGACGAGCAAAATTCATATTAATTACGCGTTGCACTGCGAAACCTTGCTTTATGCGTTCGCAGAGGTCGGCATTGATGCCTGGATCGATGAGGCGACAGGTTTTCAACAAGTCCGGGCGCGCGACGCTATCAACAAACTGCTGGAAAAGTATCTGGCGAAACATTGGGCGCAGTGGGCAAAAACATTTCCCGACGAATACTATGAGCAGGTCTTCCGATTAAGAGGATGGAAGTACGAGCCAGAGAAGCTCGCGAGGCCTGGGGTGCTCGGACACATCACCAATGACATTGTTTATTCCCGGCTTGCCCCCGGCGTACTCGACGCGTTGCGCGAGAAGAATCCTGTTATTGAAGAGACGGGCCGGCGAGTCCGGAAGCACCATCAGTGGCTAAGTAGAGATTATGGCCACCCCAAGCTGAAGGAGCATATCGGCAATCTTATTTTTATGATGAGAGGGCACACAAACTGGCAGGCATTTCATCGAGCATTGCAACGCGCTGCTCCTCGCCTGCACGAGACCCCCGAATTTGACTTCGGCGAATACTAAGGCAGGACGCGATCGAAAATGTCCGATTCAGGGCAGTAGTTCGAAAGTCTAGTGCAAAAAGATTAGCCATTTCGGCTACTTAGTAGCATCTTGACCGCCGCTGTCATCTTACCATATGAATCCAAGCACTAGCCCCCCGCCGGACTAGCCGAAAGGCCCCGGCGGGGTTATTCATTTAAGTAGATGGAAGAGCCGAGAGAAAAGCGAGCAATTGCCTTTTTTGACGGGCAGAACCTGTTTCGTCATGCAAAGGAGGCCTTCGGCTATCATCATCCGAATTACGATCCGGCGAAGTTGCACGCCGCTATCTGCAAACATTTCGGTTTCAGGGACTGCGGGGTGCGGTTCTACACCGGAACTCCCAACATCGAAAAATCTGAGCTCTGGCACGGCTATTGGACCAATCGCCTGTTGGCCATGACCAGATCGGGTATCCTAGTTACCAAGCGCCCCATACGATATCGCACTGAAAGGGTAGTACTCTCGGACGGCACCGAGCATACAATCGATACTGCCCAAGAAAAGGGTATCGATATCCGTATCGCGCTCGACATCGTTCGTATGACCTTACGCAATCAGTTGGATGTCGTCGTCCTCTTCAGTCAGGACCAAGATCTCTCAGAGGTGTGTAGCGAAGTAAGGGAGATAGCTAGAACCTCCTCGCGATGGATAAAGATTATTTCGGCATTCCCGGTAAGTGATACTGCCTCCGTTAAGCGAGGCGTGAACAATTCCGATTGGTTCGAGATGGACAAGGCGTTTTACGACAGCTGCTTAGATCCTCATGATTATCGAGCCCCTAAATTTCGGACTCAGCCGCTACCACCGATGTTTGGTGTGAAGGCATAAGCCAGTCTTTCCGAAGACAATCAGCTGATCGGCTGGAGTTGCCCTCGATGGGGCTTCACCGTCACCCCGCTGGAACGTCTATGCGATCGGACATTCGCAGTCGAAAGGTAAGCGCTCGGTGACGACGCCTTGCGGTTTGCAGGGGTTAATCGGTTAGTTCTGTAAGTAGTGCTGGTCGTACTACTGGGAGCAAGCCGATGAGTGAGGTCATCAGGGTGGAGCGGCGGCGACGCTGGAGTGCTGCCGACAAGCTTCGGATCGTTGCGGAGAGTCGGCAGCCCGGGTCGAGCGTTGCGGCCGTTGCGCAACGCTATGGCCTGCATCACAGCCAGCTGTTTTCCTGGCGCAAGGCCGCTCGTGATGGATGTTTCAGTACCGAGGCGCCGGGTTTTGCATCGGTCGTCGTGCAGGATGCGCCCGGGCAGCTTGCTGCCGATCACCGGGCGCTGACGGACGGCAAGGACTGCACCGGGCAGATCGAGATCCGGCTGGAGCGCGGCCATATCACGGTGAGCGGTCGTGCCGATCCGGTGAGCTTGCGCTGTGTGCTTGAGGCGCTGTCGGCGCGATGATAGCGCCTCCACAGGGCGCGCGGATCTGGCTGGCCCTGGGCCATACCGACATGCGCAAGGGCTTCGATGGTCTGGCCATGCTGGCCCAGGAGCTGCTTGAGCTTGATCCATTCGCAGGACATCTGGTGGTCTATCGTGGCCGGCGCGGCGATCGCATCAAGGTGCTGTGGTATGACGGTCAGGGCTTATGCCTGTTCGCCAAGCGGCTGGAGCGCGGCCGCTTCGTGTGGCCGGCGGCAAGCCAGGGCAAGGTGATGCTTTCGCCGGCCCAGCTCAGCATGCTGCTGGAGGGGATCGACTGGCGGATGCCGGAGCGGACATGGCGGCCAGGCAGGGCTGGATGAGTGCGGCTTTTTGACTCAGTGGGCGTGATTTTCCCCGCATTCCATGCGGGTTTTGCTAGACTCATGGCATGTCGTTCGACCCGGCCAGCCTGCCCGACGATATCGCCGCCCTGAAGCAGATCATCCAGGGCCTGCAGCAGACCCTGACCTTTGCAAATACCCGGATCGCCAAGCTCGAAGCGCAGATCCACAAGCTCAGGCGCCTGCAGTTCGGGCGATCGTCGGAGAAGCGCGCCGCCGAGCTCGAGCAGCTGCAGCTCGCCCTGGAAGAGGCCGAGGCTGAGCGGGCCATGCTGGTGGCAGCCATGCCGCCGCTGGTGCGCGATATCATCGAGGCCAAGCCAGCCCGGCGGCCCCTGCCGGAGCATCTGCCGCGCGAGGAGGTCCATCACGAGGCGCCCTGCGCCTGCCCGGCCTGCGGCGGGGATCTGCGCCCGATCGGCACAGCCGTGACCGAGACGCTGGAGTATGTGCCGGGGCAGTTCAAGGTGATCCGCCACAGCCGGGACAAGCTCTCCTGCCGGGCCTGCGACACGGTGGTCGAAGCACCGGTTCCAGATCACGCGATCTCGCGCGGCCGCGCCGGTGCTGCCCTTTTGTCCCATCTGCTGGTCTCCAAATACGCCGACCACCTGCCGCTCTACCGCCAGGCCGAGATCTACGCGCGCGCCGGCGTGGAGCTGGAGACCTCCACGCTCAGCGGCTGGGTCGGCGCCAGCGAGGAAGCCCTGCGGCCGCTCACCGAGGCGCTCAAGGCCGAGGTCATGGCCAGCGAGACGCTGCATGGCGATGACACCACCGTACCCGTACTCTCGCCGGGTCTTGGCCGCACCCGGACCGGCCGGCTCTGGGTCTATGTCCGCGACGAGCGGCCTCATGGCGGCGCCCGGCCGCCCGCGGCGATCTACTTCTACTCGCCAGACCGCAAGGCCGAGCGGCCGATGAGCCATCTCGCCAGCTTTGCCGGCATCCTGCATGCCGACGGCTATACCGGCTATAATGGGCTGTTCAGGGCTGAGCGCATCATGGAAGCTGCCTGCTGGGCCCATGCCCGGCGCTATTTCTTCGATGAGCATGCCCAAACCGGGTCCGCCATTGCCAAAGCGGCGCTGGACCGCATCGCGCAGCTCTACGCGATTGAAGCCCAGATCCGCGGCCAGCCGCCCGATGAGCGAAGGCGGATCAGGCAAAGCAGCAGCCGTCCCATTCTGGAGGATTTCGCCGCGTGGTCAGAAGCGACCCTGACTACCCTGTCCAGCAAATCCGATCTGGCCGGTGCCTTCCGTTACGTCCGCAACCGATGGGCGGCGCTGACCCGCTACATCGACGATGGCCGCATCGAGATCGATAACAATGCAGCTGAACGCGCCCTGCGCGGCGTCGTTCTGGGCCGCAAGAATTATCTCTTTGCCGGTTCAGATCGTGGTGGCGAGCGCGCCGCCGCCATCTACAGCCTGATCGAAACCGCCAAACTCAACGGCGTCGATCCACAAGCCTGGCTGACCGACGTGCTCAGCCGCATCGCCAGCCATCCCGCCAAACGCATCGCCGACCTTCTGCCCTGGAACTGGCATCCCGCCGAGCAGAAGGTCGCCGCCTGATCAAGGCGTCCTCACCGAGCGCTTACG
>Ga0065721_10050349_pt1 | contig 20955 bp, 18 predicted proteins | sample Mesricmetagenome_FD_59108 | JGI IMG/M metagenome (GOLD analysis project Ga0065721, IMG submission 59108) | Mesophilic microbial community from rice straw/compost enrichment Sample: eDNA_1 v2 (version 2) | ecosystem: Engineered > Solid waste > Grass > Composting > Bioreactor | place: USA: Davis... | reverse complement strand
GAATGCCCACCGGTGGTCTATGTCATAGGCGCCGTGTTTGTGGTGAAATTCGCCTTCCTATAAAAAAGGCAGCTTACGGGGCGGCGCTTGCCAACCGGGAGCGCCGCCAACCCGTGAGGTTCTTTTTTCATGTCATTCCGCCGTTCTGCCTTTGTTTTTTCTTTCTTGCTCGCATTCTCCGCCATCGCTCAAGCCGGTCCCATCACTTGGCCCGGCAAAGCCAAAGCCGCAGTCAGCCTCTCTTATGACGACGCCCTGAATTCGCAGCTCGATAACGCGGTTCCAGCGCTAACCAAATACGGCATTAAAGCGAGTTTCTATCCGATTCTTTCTTCACCCGTTGTCATGGAGCGTCTGCCCGAATGGCGCGCTCTCGCCGCAAATGGCTATGAGCTTGGCAACCACACTCTGTTCCACGCCTGCGCCAAATCCAAACCCGGCCGCGACTGGGTGGCCGCGCACAACGATCTGGATAAGAAAACCATGGAACAAATGCGCGAAGAATTGTTCACCGCCAATTCCTTCCTACACGCCATCGACGGCAAAACCGAACGCACACTTACGCCGCCATGTTTAGATTGGGACGTCGCAGATGGCAATTTCGTGGAAACTCTGTCTGATTTATTTGTCGGTATCAAAGGCGCAGAAAAAATCCCAGAAAAATATAAAGCCATGCTGCTGCCCGAGGGAGTTACTGGAAAAGAGTTAATCAACTTCGTAAAAAAATCCGCACTCAACGGTGGGTTGGTGCAAATTATTTTTCACGGCATCAATGGTGATCATCTTTCCGTTAGCAAAGAAGCGCACGAAGAGCTGCTGAAGTTTTTGGCGGAGAATCGTGAGACGTATTGGACGGATACTTATATCAATATTGCCAGGCATTTACAGTCGGTGAAGTAGTCGTAGCTGTTGACGATCATTCAGGTCAATAGCTGCTGCCTCTTGTCGGGGTAATGGCTTATGCGTTGACGCGACCTGTTTATTTTGTCACCATCGTACAGTTTTTTGTACATGTACAGGTGTAAAGTGATGGATAGTATCAGCTACACGACCGCCAGAAGTAACCTTGCCAAAACTATGGAGCAAGTCTGTAACGACCACGCCCCCATCGCCATTACGAGGAAGGGGGAGGGCACGGTTGTGATGATTTCGTTAGAGGACTACCAGGCCTTGGAGGAAACCGCCTATTTGCTGCGCAGCCCGAAGAATGCGCGACGATTGATAGAAGCGGTTGCGGAGCTGGAAAAAGGAAGCGGAGAAGAGAGGGGGCTTCTGGAGTGAGACTGATTTTTGCCGAACAGGCCTGGGATGATTACCTTTTCTGGCAAAAGACCGACAAGCAAATTTTGAAACGAATTAATACGTTGATAAAAGAGATAAGTCGGGAACCGTTTGAAGGTATTGGCAAGCCGGAGCCATTGAAGCATGCCTTGTCTGGATATTGGTCCAGACGAATCAACGATGAACACAGGATTGTGTACAGAATTCACGAAGATTCTCTCCTGATAGCGCAGCTGCGCTATCACTATTAATTCAATGCTGCCGCAGCCTATCTTGTATTAGGTAGTGTGAATTCTGCTGCCAGAGATTTTCCGTGATCTCTGGACGATACCCCTTTTCTCTCGCTATCCTTCGCCCTTCAACGGCATGCACAAATGAAACAGGAGAGTTTCAATGATAAAAGCAAGCGTGGGCCGCGGAGGCCAAAACCAAAAATCTGATGTATCGCACGTCCAAACCCTACTAAATAACTATATCGCTGCAAACAAACCTGGCTTGGCCGCTCTTAAAGTTGACGGTATCTGTGGCGCAAAATCCATAAGTGCTATCGAAAACTTTCAGGGGAGGGTGGTTGGTATGGCCAAGCCTGATGGGAGGGTAGATGTGGGTGGTCGAACAATCAAACATCTCGAAAATTACTCAAAATCTCAGCCCCAAGTTGTTCCTGCTACAACTGTTCCAGTTGTCGTGCCTGCTGCGGCGGGAGGCAGTGCTACAGTCAAGCCGGGCGTTACCCCGAATACCGATCCTCGCCAGTTGAAGACCCGAGCGGCAATTGCCGCCGCCTATGGCGCAATATCAGAAGATAAAAAGTGGGCAAGGCAGGGGGAGTTCCTTACCAGCTACGCTGTACCATCCAGTATCACTTCCGACGCGGACTATATCTGGGTCAACGCCTACGATCCGAAAAAGAGGAAAGTCAGCACTGTGTGGTGTCACAAGGCCATGCATTCATTTCTCGATAAAGCACTGGCTAATCTAAAATCTCGCGGGCTTCTAAGCGAGTTGAAAGAATACGGAGGTTGTCACGCTATTCGCGCAACTCGCGGTACAACCAATTGGTCTGCTCATTCCTGGGCCCTTGCTATCGACATTAATATGACCGGTAACGGCTTAGGCGAAACACCGAAAATGTCTGCGGAGTTTGCCAAATGTTTTACTGATGCAGGCTTCGGTTGGGGCGGTAATTATCGCCGCCAAGATGGAATGCATTTTACTATCGCCGGCTTTGATATGCCGAGCCAATAAATACATGGAAAAAATCATGAAAAAAACTGCCTTACCTGTGCTGGTGTCTTTGCTTCTTTTGTGCGCCTGCAATAGCGGCGCCGAATCCTCAGCGCCGCTGATCGTTTACACCAAAGTTGCCGACTGCAAAGAAACCGTCGAAAATGAAAATGCGGCATTTTCTGTTTTGGACTGTGGCAAAGTCGGGGCATCCTCCGTAACTATATCTCAGCAGAGCCCTGTCTATTTCACCGTGCAGTTGGAGTCCGGCGTTAAAAAACGCATGACGGATTTCGAATCGCTCAGTGGCGAACTGCCGTTGGAACCCGGCGCGGCACTGGAGTGGCATTTGTACGATGGCGCGCCGCGCTTTCTGATTTTTCGGCTTGGCTGGGGAACAGAGCAGGACCCCCATGCTTTTCGGCAGCGTCTAGTATTGAACTATGTTGCGGATGATGCGATTTGTCCGGTTGCGGCGGTAGATGTTAAAAACAATCCAGATGCAAACCAGAAGGCGCGGGATCTGTTGGTGGAAAAATACAACTCGTTGAAGACGTGTCCCGCATCTATGGACACCTTTTAACTCTTGGTGGTCTTAGCATTGGTCTTATGATGTCGAGCCAGGAGGAAGAACTCACATAAGTGAGTTCTTCTTAAACCACTACCCCACAAACTTTCGGCTCCGGTTTGCTAAACACAATCCTCGGCTCCACCCCACACTTTTTCTTCCGTCGATAAAAATGCAATAGCGCCTCTGTATACCCATTCGGTTGCTCACGCCCTTTAAAAATCAAATCCTTTGCCGCTGCAAATGCCAGGTTATTCGCAAAATTATCGGCCATAGGCTGATAATTAGGATCCTGCGCATTTTGCTGATCGACGACTTTCGCCATGGCGTAAAGTGCGTTCATGACTTGTTCTTCCGTGCAAATTCCGTGGTGCAGCCAGTTGACGATATGTTGGCTGGAGATGCGCAGGGTGGCGCGGTCTTCCATGAGTTGGGTGTGGTGGATGTCCGGTACTTTGGAGCAGCCGATGCCTTGGTCGATCCAGCGGACAACGTAGCCGAGAATTCCCTGGCAGTTATTTTCCAGCTCTTTGCGAATATCTTCGTCCGTTAGGGTTTTTGTTCCGAGTAGGGGAATATCGAGAATATGTTGCAATTCTTCTTCAGGAATCCGTCCATTTAATTGTTCGATAAATTGTTCTTGCACGCTGGCTACATTCACTTCGTGGTAGTGGATGGCATGAAGTGTGGCAGCAGTGGGGGAGGGGACCCAGGCGGTGGTGGCGCCGGCTTTGGGGTGGACGATTTTTTGGGTGAGCATGGCAGCCATATTATCCGGCTGCGCCCACATACCTTTGCCGATTTGCGCTTTGCCGTGCAGGCCACAGACGAGACCGACGGCGACATTCCAGCGCTCATAAGCGGCAATCCACGGCATATTTTTCAGTTGCCCTTTGGGCGCAAACTCGCCGGCTTCCATGTCGGTGTGAATTTCGTCGCCGGTGCGATCGAGAAATCCGGTGTTGATAAACACCACGCGCTCTTTGGCGGTGCGAATACATTCGCCCAAATTGACCGTGGTGCGGCGCTCCTCGTCCATAATGCCGATTTTTAACGTATTGCGCGGCAATTTAAGAACATCTTCGATGCGGGCGAAAAGGTCGTTGGTAAATGCGACTTCCTCCGGCCCGTGCATTTTGGGTTTAACGATATAAACACTGCCGGTGCGGGAGTTTTGTAAAACGCTGTTGCCGTTTAAATCGTGCAGGGCGGCGGCACTGGTGATAAATCCGTCGATAATGCCTTCGGGAACCGGCTGATCGTCGCGATCCAAAATCGCGTCGCTCAACATATGGTGGCCGACGTTGCGGATAAACATCAGGCTGCGCCCCGGCAGTGCAAACGCACTGCCGTCTGGTGCGGTGTAGTGATGGTCGCTGTTGAGTTTGCGGGTGAACGTGCGACCGTTTTTACTGACTTCCTCCGTCAACGCGCCGCGCATCAGGCCGAGCCAATTGCGATAGACCTGCACTTTATCCAGTGCATCCACGGCGGCGACGGAATCTTCGCAGTCCATAATGGTGGTGAGGGCGGATTCCAAAATCAGATCGCGAATACCGGCGGCATCTTGCGCACCTATGGAACTGGCTCCGTCGATATGGACTTCCACATGTAGCCCGTGGCGGCGCAGCAGTACTACATCCGGTTTATCGGCGGCGCCTTGATAGCCCCGAAATTGCGCGGTATCGGCGAGGCGGCTGCAACTGCCGTCAATTAACACGGCAATCAATTCGCCATTGTCCACCACAAAACTCTTCAGCGTGTGATGGGAACCTTCCGCAAGGGGAAAATAAGCATCGAGAAAATCACGACCGAAGTCCATCACGCGCGCGCCGCGCAAGGGATTGTAACCATCGCCGCGTTCAGCACCGCCTTCGTCTTCGATCATGTCCGAGCCGTAGAGCGCGTCGTAAAGACTGCCCCAGCGAGCGTTGCACGCGTTAAGGGCAAAGCGCGCATTCATCACGGGCACCACTAATTGCGGACCGGCGAGAGTGGCAATTTCCGCATCGACATTTTCCGTGGTGATTTGAAACGGCGCGCCGGTGGGTAACAGATAACCGATTTCCTGCAAAAACGCGCGATAGGACTCCGGCGTGAATTCGGGATTTTGCTGATGCCATTGATCAATTTGCTGTTGCAGAAAATCCCGGCGGGCGAGCAGCGCCTGATTGCGCGGTGCGAGCAGATGAATCGTACGATCCACCCCCGCCCAGAAATCCGCCCCCGTTACGCCGGTATCTGGCAGCAGCTCGTCGTTGACGAAATCGAACAGGACTTGGTGAATTTTCAGATGGCCGACTGTGTAGTAGGTGACCTCTGGAGCGTGGGTATCAGCTGTCATAATCCGGCCTCTGTTAAGCGTTATTTTTGGCAAGGCTACATCACATTAGGGTTATAGCCGAATTTGCCCGCTCTTGCCGGCTGCTGCCGGCGCGCCTATGCTCCGAAGGTGTCTGCCTCGAATGTGTGCCGCCTTGGCAGGCTAAATGCACTTCGCATGTGAATAACTGCGATAGCCCAGGAGAGATCGCTGATCATGATCCGTTTTCTGCTAAACGATCAACCTGTATCTCTGGATAACGCCGAACCGGGTTCGACCGTATTGCAGTATCTGCGCACCAATCTTGGGCTGACTGGCACCAAGGAAGGCTGCGCTGCGGGAGATTGCGGCGCTTGTACGGTGGTGCTCGGCGCGGTTGAATCCGGCCGGGTGCGTTATAACGCCATCAATTCCTGTATTACCCCAGTCGGCGCTTTGCACGGCAAACAACTCCTCACCATCGAACATCTGCAGCAGGGCGAGTCCCTTCATCCCATCCAGCAGGCCATGGTGGATTGCCACGGTTCCCAGTGCGGTTTTTGCACCCCCGGTATCGTTATGTCTCTGTTTGCTTGGTGGCGTGCGGCGAAAGATGGCGCGGTCGAACCAGATCATCACAATATCGCCGAAGCCCTATCCGGCAATCTCTGCCGCTGCACGGGCTATCAACCGATTTTTCGCGCAGCTGCCAGGGCCTGTGATGCTCCGGCGGAGCCGCCATCTACCGATTTGGTAAAGCAACTCGAAACCCTCCAAGCTGAAGCCGATGGTCAGATTGCCTGCGGCGATGCGCATTTTTTCAGCCCCACCAGCAGCACGGAGTTGGCGCGATTACTCGACAACTGGCCCAATGCCCGGTTGGTTGCTGGCGCTACGGATCTCGGCCTGGAACTCACCCAGCAATTGAAATGCCCGCCTGTACTGATTCACACCGCGCGAGTTGCGGAATTACTGGCGATAGAGGAGACGGCGGAGGCCGTAAAAATCGGCGCGGCGGTGACTTATTCCGCTATGCAGCCGACCTTAAAGCGCAATTTCCCGGCGTTTGCCGAACTGTTGGAGCGCCTGGGATCACTGCAAATCCGCAACCAAGGCACTCTCGGCGGCAATATCGCCAACGCCTCACCGATCGGCGACACCCCGCCAGTGTTGCTGGCCATGGATGCCTGCGTGCATCTGCGCAGTTTGTTTGGTGTGCGCACTGTGCCGATCGCCCAATTCTTCACCGGTTACCGAACCACGGCCTTGCGCCAGGGGGAATTTATCGAGGCTGTGGAAATTCCCAAGCTCAAAGCCGATGAAGTGTTGAATGTTTACAAAATCTCCAAACGCTTCGATGACGATATTTCCGCTGTGTGTTTTGCGCTGTGGATGAAATTGGACGGCGACGTGATTCGCGATGTACGCATTGGTTGCGGCGGTATGGCGGCCACTCCGGCGCGGGCGATCCATACGGAAAACGCGTTGCGCGGGAATAAGTTTGATGAAGCGGCAGTGCAGGCCGCCGAAGCGGCTTTAACGCAAGACTTTCAACCGCTGGATGACCTGCGAGCCAGTGCGGCTTACCGCTTGGCGGTCACCGCAAATCTATTGCGCCGCGCCTGGCTGGAGTGGCGCTCAGGTACGGCCATGCAGGTGATGACTTGGCAGCCGGAGATGCAGCATGCGTAAGCTCTCTGACCCAGTTATTGACCCCATTCGCTCCGACCTCAAATCCGCCAGTGGCGTAGGTAAGGCGCTCCCCCACGAGAGCGCGCGCAAGCACGTGACCGGCACGGCGTTTTATATCGACGATCTGCCGGAACCGGTGCGCCTGCTCCACGCTGCAGTGGGCTACAGCCCGGTTGCCCGTGGGCGTATTCATTCCCTGGTGCTGGACGAGGTGTTGGCGCAGCCGGGCGTGGTGACTTTATTAACCCTCGCCGATGTGCCCGGCCATACAGATATTGGTCCGGTGTTTCCGGGCGATCCGCTGTTGGCGGATGGCGAGGTGAAATTTTGGGGACAGCCCTTGTTCGCAGTGGCTGCCGATACCCTCGATAACGCCCGCCGCGCCGCACGTTGCGCAAAGGTCGAAATCGCCGCTGAGTCGCCATTGCTCGATCCTTTGGAAGCGGTGGCTGGCAACCATCTGGTCCGCCCCACTCATCAACTCAACCGCGGCGATGCTGCCGCCGCCATAGCAAGTGCACCAAAAGTGCTGGAAGCGGAAATGCGCATCGGCGGACAGGAGCATTTTTACTTGGAAGGGCAGGCATCTCTGGCCATTCCGCAGGAAGATGGCGGCATGCATATTTACTGTTCCACCCAGCACCCGAGCGAGGTGCAGAAACTGGTGGCAGAAGTGCTGGCGGTGCCGTTTGGCGCGGTGACGGTGGAAACCCGCCGTATGGGCGGCGGGTTTGGCGGCAAGGAAACTCAGGCGGCGCAATGGGCTTGTCTGGCCGCGCTGCTGGCGCGCAAAACCGGGCGGCCGGTGAAGCTGCGCTTGCCCCGTACCGAAGACATGATCATGACCGGCAAGCGCCATCCCTTCGTTAATCGCTATCGCCTTGGCGTTGATGACAGCGGTTTGCTGTTGGGGGCGGAGATTACCGTCACCGGCAACTGCGGCTGCTCGCCGGATTTGTCGGATGCCATTGTCGATCGCGCCATGTTCCACGCGGACAACGCCTACTATCTGCCCGCCGCGCATATCGTCGGCCATCGCGCTTTTACCAATACGGTTTCCCACACGGCGTTTCGCGGCTTTGGCGGTCCCCAGGGGATGATGATTATCGAGCGCGCCATGGACGATATCGCCCGCGCAGTAGGCCAGGACCCGCTGGATATCCGCAAACGCAATCTCTACCGCGGGCCGGACCGCAATATCACGCCGTATCACCAAACGGTGGAGAGCGACACCCTTACGCAGGTGATCGAGCAGTTGGAGCGCACCAGCGACTATCGCGCGCGGCGGGAGGCGATCACCCGTTTTAATCAGACCAGCCCGGTGCTGAAAAAGGGTTTGGCGCTGACGCCTGTGAAGTTCGGCATCTCCTTTACCGTGCAGCATTTGAATCAGGCGGGAGCGCTGATTCATGTGTACACCGACGGCAGCATCCACCTGAACCACGGCGGCACGGAGATGGGGCAAGGACTGAATACCAAGGTTGCGCAAATCGTCGCGGAAGAACTGCAGGTCGACCTCGACAAAATCCATATCACTTCAACTCGCACCGACAAGGTCCCCAATACCTCGCCGACAGCGGCGTCCAGCGGTGCGGACTTAAACGGCCAAGCGGCGCTGGCGGCGGCGCGCATCATCAAACAGCGGCTCACGGATTTTCTGGCAGAGAGCGAAAAGGTCGCGCCGGAATCGGTGGTGTTCGCCAATAACTTGGTGCACTTTGGCGAGAGCAGCAGTCTGCGCTTTGTCGAGCTGGTGCAGCGGGCTTATCTGGCGCGGGTGTCGCTCTCCACCACGGGTTACTACCGCACGCCGAAGATTCATTACAACCGCGCAGCCGGGCGTGGCAGACCCTTTTTCTACTTCGCCACGGGCGCGGCGGTGAGCGAGGTGCTGGTGGATACGCTGACCGGCGAATACATGGTGGCGCGGGTGGACATCCTCCACGATGTTGGCAGCAGCCTGAATCCGGCGCTGGATATCGGCCAAGTGGAAGGGGCGTTTATCCAGGGCATGGGCTGGCTCACGACCGAAGAATTGCGTTGGGACGAGCGGGGCAGATTGCTCACCACCGGTGCGTCCACTTACAAAATTCCCACCGCTGCGGATATGCCGCCGATATTTAACGTGGCGCTGCTGGAAAGCCGGCCCAACGAGGAGGCGACAGTATTCCGCTCCAAAGCCGTGGGCGAGCCGCCGTTTATGTTGGCGATTGCCGTGTGGTCCGCCTTGCGCGATGCCATCAGCAGCCTGGCGGATTACCGCATCAGCCCTGATCTGGATACCCCGGCGACGCCGGAGCGGGTGTTTTGGGCTATCCGCAAAACTCAGGAACTTGCCAGCAGGCAACCAAATTCCACTGGCGCCAGTCCAATGACGCAGCGGGACATCTGAAGTAATGAGAGGTACGTCTATGCCAAAGTTTCTCGATTGGGCCGAGGCGGTAGCCGCCCTGAGTCAGCGCGGTGAAGGTTATGTGTTGGTAACGGTGTTGGGGGTGAAGGGTTCGGCACCGCGGGACAGCGGCACAAAAATGCTAGTAGCCGCCGATCTCTGCGTGGACACCATCGGCGGCGGTCATCTGGAATACGCCGCCATCAACCGCGCCCGGGAGTTGTTGGCCTCAGGCGAGAATCAGCAGCGTCTTGAGGAATTTCCCCTCGGTCCCAAACTTGGCCAATGCTGCGGCGGCCGTGTAACCCTGCTCTACGAGAGCTTTGCCGCCACCGCTACGCCGGTAGCCCTGTTCGGCGCGGGCCATGTAGGGCGGGCGCTGATTCCACTGCTGGCGCAACTGCCACTGCGCGTGCGCTGGATCGACAGCCGGTTAGAGGAGTTTCCGGATGACATTCCCGCAGGCGTGACCCGGGTAGTCGCGCCCCATCCCGAGGACGAAGTGGCCGATTTGGCTCCCGGTACTTTGGTGCTGGTGATGACCCATCAACATCCCCTGGATTACGCCATCACCGAGGCCGTGTTGAGACGCGGAGACGCCGGATTTCTCGGCGTAATTGGCTCGCAAACCAAAGCCCAGCGCTTCCGTATGCGTCTGGAACACCGAGGCTTTCACCGCGACGCCATCGCCACCATGCACTGTCCGATTGGCTTGGCAGAAGTGCCGGGCAAACGCCCAATGGAAGTCGCAATCTCCATCGCCGCGCAACTGATTCCGCTGTATCAACGCCCAAAAGTGGCCAATCCGCCAAGGCTGACTGCTACGGCGTTGTTGACGCAACTGAAGGATTGAGATGTGTTCGGCCCTCCCTGGAGCAGTAACAACCGACGGAAAAAATAAATGCACAACACCGACCCCAATTTCTCCTGGCTTTTAACCCACGTCGACCTCCTGAGCGAGCGCTACGGCGGCCAAGTGCTTTCCTGCAACGACGAATTTTTCGCGGAAGCCAGCAACTTGGTAAAACGCGCGGAACCGGTTTTTATCGACGATAAATACACCGACCGCGGCAAATGGATGGACGGCTGGGAAACCCGCCGCAGACGTACACCAGGATTTGACTGGTGCGTTTTGCGCCTCGGCCTAGCTGGGATCATTAAAGCGGTGGACGTAAACACCACTTTTTTTCGCGGCAATGCGCCAGAAAAAATTACCTTGGAGGTGTGCCACAGCAAAACCGATCCCAGTGAAAACGCCGAATGGGAAACATTGCTGGATCAAGTCTCAGTCCAACCGCACAGCCACAATTATTTTGAGATTGCCGATTTGCGCCCGTGGAGCCATTTGCGTTTAAAAATTTATCCCGATGGCGGTGTGGCGCGGTTGCGAATTTACGGCGAGCCCCAAGCCGATTGGTCGGCACTTCTGCCGGGGGAAATGGTGGATTTGGCGGCGAGCACCAACGGCGGCCGGGCGCTCGCCTGTTCCGACATGTTTTTCAGCCCTATGAATAATCTGATCGCGCCGGGGCGCGGTGTGAATATGGGCGATGGTTGGGAAACCAAACGCCGGCGTGGTCCGGGACATGATTGGCTGATCGTCAAACTCGCCAGTGCGGGGCAAATTCAGCGGGTGTTGATTGATACCTGTCATTTCAAAGGCAATTTTCCGGAATCGTTTACTCTTGAGGCGGTGAATACCTCGCGAGAGGACCTGACGTCCTCTGATATTCCCTGGCAGCTTTTAATATCGCGCACGCGCCTGCTGGCGCATACAGAACATGTTTTTCAGTCGGAAATCGCCGACACCCAAAGTCGCTTCACTCATGTGCGCCTGAATATTTTTCCAGACGGTGGCGTCAGCCGTATGCGCGTGTGGGGCTATCCGGAGTTGTCTGGAAAATGACGCTCGAGGAGTTGAATAATCTGCCTGCCAGCGACGCTACTCAGGTCTTCAGTCAATGCTGCGCCGCGCAAAATTGGGTGCAGCAAATGGTTGCGGCGAGGTCATTTGCAAACGTCGAAGAGCTTATCAACACCGCCGAGCGTATCTGGCGCACCATGAGTGAAGCGGATTTTCTCGAAGCCTTCGAGGCGCACCCGCAAATCGGCAATGTGGACACGCTGCGAGCAAAATATGCTAATACCAAAGCACTGGCTGCGGGTGAACAATCTTCGGTGGTAGTGGCGAGCGAACAAACCTTGCAGAATCTGGCGCAAGGCAATCGCGATTATCTGGAAAAATTTGGTTTTATTTTTATCGTATTCGCCACCGGAAAATCTGCAGACCAAATGCTGGCTTTATTGCAGGCTCGCCTGCCGAACGGTCGATCGACGGAAATAAAAAACGCCGCCGAAGAGCAACGCAAAATTACCGACTTACGTTTGCGCAAGCTGTTGGATGCGGTTGAGGAAAAACGAAGACTATGAGCCAAATCACCACCCATATTCTCGACACTGCCCGCGGCAGCCCCGCATCTGGCGTCCCCGTGAGTTTAAAATTACAAGTGGCGGATGCCTGGCAACTGCTGGCCACCGGCACCACCAATGCGGATGGTCGTGTGGTCGACCTGCTGCCCGCAGACAAAACACTTCCCGCCGGCACCTATAAAATGCATTTTGATACTGGAGCCTATTTTTCCGCGAATTCGCTGCCGGTGTTTTATCCCTGGGTTGAAGTGGTATTTGTGATCGATGGCGACGGAGCGCATTACCATATTCCGTTGTTGTTGAGTCCATATGGATATTCCACCTATAGAGGAAGCTAAAACCTATGATTCGCACGGTGGAAAAACTGACGGAAGCAGCTTTCGCCCCCTTTGGTGATGTGATTGAGGCCGCTTCATCCAAACCGAATTTTTCCATCAATTACGGCCACACCCAAAGATTCCATGATCTGGCAAAAGTGGACGTCAGCAATGCTGGGGGAAGGGCGGGAATCAGCATTTTTCGCTCCACACCATTACCCATGCCCATCCAAATTCGGTTGTTGGAACGCCACCCTTTATCCAGCCAAGCGTTTTTCCCCTTAAGTCCACACCCCTATCTGGTTGTAGTAGCACCGCCGGGTGATCTCGACGAAAATGCGATCCGCGTTTTTCTGGCCCAGCCCGGCCAGGGCGTAAATTACCACGCAGGGACTTGGCATCATTTCTGTTTAGCGCTGGAGGCGGAGAGTGATTTTTTAGTGGTGGATAGAATTGGGCAAGGGCCAAATTGTGATGAATATACCCTGCGAAAGCCGTTTGCGATTATGCTCAAATAATAACGAAGGTTGATGCTATGGATATCAAAATGGATTTCTTTCGATCTTTCCGCGCGTATATCTTCGATTTTGGCGGCGGGCTGATTTGGATGGTGGCGATGGTTATGCTATTGGCGGCGTTTGTTCCTCTGCCGGGATTGACAGAAATTTTGGATTATATTTCGCAGATTGAGTCATCAAAATCTCTGAGGATATTGCTGATTACCGGTAGCATTATTCTCCCATTTGTTGTTAATTTGGCATTGAAACCTATTTCGTTGTTTGTGATGAATATAGGTCTTCTATTACAACGATTGGTGGTGGAAGTCTTGCTGAAGCTGGTTAAGATAATGCCAATTGCGAAGATGACAAAGTTTTTTTCTTCCTACATAGATGTCTTGAAAGCAAGGCTTTCTGAGCCGAAGCTCGTCGAATTGCAGCAAAAGGCTCACGCGCAGCTGGTTGAACATTTGGGGTTTGGTGTTAAGCCGTCAGCGCCAGACGGAAAAGGTTTAAATAATAGTTTTAGTCAAGAAACAGTCTTGTTGTTCGTAAAAAAAATGAATCCTGCTCTTGCATCGTCTTTGGATCGCAGTAAAGAAGATGTATGGTTCCGCTCCAGTCTTTTGGTTCCAACGGCTGTCATTGTGGCGGCTGTCGTACAACATGTTACGCAATCGAATCTCTGGTCGATTGCTGCCGGATTGGTATCCTTTATCATCGCATTTGTCAGTGCTGCGAGAGCATGGCGGGCCTGGCATGAGCAGTTAAATGCGGCTGTGCTAATTTTGTTTAGGAATTGAGCGCCATCGAGAAGTAGCCCTAAATTTATATCCTTACTCTGGAGTTAAAAATGGCATTAACCCAATCCACTATGATGACCCTCGGCAGTAAAGCGCCGGATTTTTCTCTGCCGGCTACCGATGGCAGTATCGTCAGTTTGGCTGACTTCTCTAATGCGAAAGCTTTGGTGGTTCTATTTGTTTGTAATCACTGCCCCTACGTCATTCATATTGCGCCAACTCTGGCGAAACTTGCGAAGGAGTATCGGGAGAAGGGGGTTGCTTTTGTCGCAATAAACAGCAATGACACAGACGCCTATCCTGCGGACAGTTTTGCCAATATGAAACTGGAAAAGGAAAAACGCGGATACACCTTCCCCTATTTATTTGATGAAACGCAGGCGGTAGCGCAGAGTTATGGCGCGGCTTGTACGCCGGATATTTATGTGTTTGATGGCAAACAGAATTTGGTCTATCGCGGCGAGTTCGATGACACCCGTCCGAATCGCATTTCATCGGGCAATTATGATTCTTCGGTAAATCCTGCGAGCGGTGCGTCGTTGCGTAAAGCTTTGGACTTATTGTTAGTAGGAGAAAAAATTCCCGACGATCAATATCCCTCCATGGGCTGCAATATCAAATGGAAACCGGGCAATGAGCCAGCCTGAGCCGCGAGCTTATCGCGCCCGCATTCTGCATTTTCTGCAGGAGCCCGCGCAGGCGGGCGAGTCCGCCGCACAGTATTTTGGTGACGGCGTTGTGCTGGTCGAACAGGGCTATATCAAAGACGTTGGGTCAGCAGATGAAGTGTTGAAGGATTTTCATGGCGTTGTTGAGCATTTCCCCAATCATTTAATCATTCCGGGTTTTGTGGATTGTCATATCCACTATCCGCAGACTGGGATGATTGCTGCCTACGGCGAGCAGCTGTTGTCCTGGTTGAAAAACTATACCTTTCCCACCGAAATTAAATTCGCTGATCCGCAATATGCGGCCGCGGTTGCTACTATTTTTCTTGATGAATTGCTGCGCAATGGCACCACTACGGCGCTGGTGTTTGCCAGTGTGCATCCGCAGGCGACTGATGCCTTTTTTATGGAAGCGCAGCGACGGAATCTACGCATGATCGCCGGCAAGGTTTTAATGGATCGCAATGCGCCTGCAGAGCTGTGCGATTCACCAGAGAACGGGTATCAACAAAGTCGGGAATTGATTGAGCGTTGGCACGGCGTAGGCCGTCTGCAATACGCGGTCACTCCGCGTTTTGCAATTACGAGCACGCAGGAGCAATTGGCCAAAGCGGGGGAATTATTGCGGGAATTTCCGAATGTTTATCTCCACACCCATCTGGCTGAAAACAAAGCCGAGGTGAGCGAGGTTAAAAGCTTGTTTTCCGGCGCTGCAGATTATCTCGACGTATACGACAAGGCGGGCCTGCTGGGGCGGCGCAGCGTGTTTGCCCACGGCGTACATTTATGCGACCGTGAATGCATACGTTTGGCGCATACGGATTCCGTAATTGCGCATTGTCCCACCTCCAATCTGTTTTTGGGTTCCGGTTTATTCGATCTGGCAAAATTGCGCCGCTTTGGTGTGCGGGTGGGATTAGGCACGGATGTAGGGGCCGGCACCAGCTTCTCTCTGCTGCGCACTATGGACGAAGCTTACAAGGTACAACAATTGCGTGGCGAAAAACTGGATCCACTTCAGTCGCTTTATATGGCGACCTTGGGTGGTGCCCGCGCGCTGGATTTGGAGAGCAAGATTGGCAATTTCCTTCCAGGCAAAGAAGCGGACTTTTGTGTGCTGGATCTGCAGGCCACGCCGCTGTTGGATTTTCGTCTGCGCCATGCCAATTCACTGCAGGAATTATTATTTGTATTGCAGACGCTTGGTGACGACCGCTTGATTGAACGCACTTGCGTTATGGGGCGCTGTGCGCATCAGCGTGTATAAATAGGACCGGATAATGACGCTGCCTTATGTTCTGGATTGGCTGAATTTATTGCTGCGCTGGAGCCACCTGATCACCGGTATCGCCTGGATCGGGGCATCGTTTTATTTTATCTGGCTGGATAATTCCCTGGAGGAACCCTCAGAAGACAATAAACAAAAAGGCATAGGCGGCCAGTTGAATTCCATTCATGGAGGCGGTTTTTACGAAGTCGCTAAATACAAGTTGGCCCCCCCTGAAATGCCAAAAACCTTGCACTGGTTTAAATGGGAAGCCTACAGCACTTGGATTACCGGATTTCTTTTATTGACGTTGATGTATTACGTCGGCGCGGAAGCCTATCTGATCGATCCCGCAAAATATGCGATAAAACCCTGGCAGGGAATATTGCTCAGCCTTGTTACACTGGGCTCGGGCTGGGTTATTTATGATGTGTTGTGCAAAAGTCCTTTGGCCCGCAATGGTTGGTTGCTCGCTGTGGTTCTACTCGTGTTGATCGGATTGACCTCATGGGGGCTGGGTAATATTTTCAGCGATCGTGCGACTTACCTGCATGTGGGAGCACTGATTGGTACCTGCATGGCGGCGAATGTATTTTTTGTCATTATTCCGGGACAAAAAGCCTTGGTGGCTGCGGTTGCAGCGGGGCATGCTCCGGATGCTAAATATGCCAAAGCCAGCAAGTTGCGCTCGGTGCACAATAATTATCTGACGCTGCCCGTGCTTTTTTTGATGATCAGCAATCACTACCCCATGACCTATGGTCATCCATATGCATGGGCGGTGTTGTTGGCCATCGTATTGATCGGCGCCTGGACGCGGCATTTTTTTAATTTGCGTCATAAGGGCGTAATCAGACCGGGAATATTAGTTAGCGCCTTGGTCGCATTTATGGTGCTGGCTTGGGTGATTTCTCCTCGTCCTTCTGCTCCTTTACCTGATGCTGAGAAAGCTGCGGTGCTTGATGATGCCCAAGCCTTCGCTATGGTGCGCCACCACTGCGCTGGTTGCCACAGCGCCAACCCAACGGATGAGATTTTTACTATTGCCCCAGCGGGCGTTTTATTGGATTCACCGGAACATATTCGCCAGTGGACCCAGCGCATCCAGGCGCGGGTTCTAATCAGCAAAGACATGCCTTTTCTGAATAAAACCGGCATGACGGAGGAGGAGCGGGCGCAGTTGGGTGAGTGGTTGAACGCGCGATAGCATGTTGACGACGGTGTTATGATGCAGCCTTTGCATTTTCGCTCAGGCGCGCATTATGAACATCCCATCTTCCGCCGATTTTGCCAGCGTCACCTTCGATAACACCTATGCTCGGCTTCCGGAGCGCTTTTTCGCTCGCATCAATCCAACTCCGGTGGCCAAGCCTGGATTAATCAAAATTAATCATGGGTTGGCGTTGGAGCTTGGCTTCGATCCTGCGGCACTGGAAGGTGACGAGGGTGTGCAAGCTCTAGCGGGTAATCGAGTACCGCCCGGTGCAGAGCCTATTGCTCAGGCTTATTCCGGTCATCAATTCGGTTATTTGAATCCACGCCTGGGTGATGGCCGGGCGATTTTGTTGGGCGAAGTTATTGACCGCAATGCCATTCGCCGCGATATCCAATTAAAAGGCCCCGGCCGCACACCTTATTCCCGCAGCGGCGATGGCCGCGCAGCGCTCGGTCCGGTATTGCGCGAATATCTGGTCAGTGAAGCCATGTACCACCTGGGCATTAAAACCACCCGCACCCTCGCGGCAGTCACTACGGGTCAACCGGTTTATCGCGAAACAGCCTTGCCCGGCGCGGTATTGACGCGCGTGGCGGCGAGTCATATCCGTATCGGTACCTTCGAATATTTCCGCGTTAATAACGACCAGGAAGGTTTAAAAATCTTGGCGGACTACGTTATCCAGCGGCATTACCCGGATATCCAAACAGTGGAAGAGCCGTATCTGGCTCTGCTAGAAGTCGTTATGTACGCACAAGCGCAATTGGTATCCCGCTGGCTGCAAGTGGGTTTTATTCACGGTGTGATGAACACTGACAATATGACCGTCAGCGGCGAAACCATCGATTACGGCCCTTGCGCGTTTATGGATATTTACGATCCAGCCACAGTGTTCAGCTCCATCGATCGCGAAGGTCGCTACGCCTACGGCAATCAGGGCGCAATTGCTTTGTGGAACCTGAGTCGCTTTGCTGAATGCCTTTTGCCGCTGCTGGATGACAATATCGAAACCGCCGTGAAAAAAGCTGAGGAGGTTTTGGGAGATTTTTCCGCGATTTTTAATGATTCCTGGTTGGCGGGAATGGGTCGAAAAATTGGCCTTTCCAGAGCATCTGCGGAGGATGAAAAACTGATTGCCGATTTTCTTCAGTTGCTGCGAGATGGCGAAGCGGATTTTACCTTGGCGTTCCGTCTCCTGGCAGATTGCACCGTTGCGACCAGCGATAATTTCTTGGAGCTTTTTAATGGCGATAAACAGGGTATCAATAACTGGTTGGGTGTTTGGCGTGCGCGTCTAGCTCAGCAAACGGAAAATATGGAAGAGATCGCCGTGGCTATGCGCAAAATCAATCCGCTTTATATTCCGCGTAATCAAAATGTCGAAAACGTTTTGCGCGCTGCTGTTGAAAGCTCGGATTATCAGCCTTTTGAGGAATTGCTGACGGTATTGAGTAAACCGTTCGAAGAACAAGAAGGAATGGAAAAATATGCGGCACGTCCTGTGCCGACAGGGGAGAGATACAGAACTTTTTGTGGAACTTGATCCTGGGATTTTGGTTGCAGTGATAAAAAGGGGCTCATTATTAGGTGAACCCCTTGCTTGACTTCAGGGATTGTCAGTGTAAATAACTCGAGCTGACACTAAAAAAATGTCGCTCTGGTTGCCCAGGGAGTCTGTTAAAAAAACCGGCACGAGATATTCTTCCAGTCCAGTGGTGGCGGCCAGGACGTCAATCGACGCGCTTGGGCCGCTGATATTAAAGAACTCGGATGAAGGGGCAATATCCAACCAAACTTGTCCTTCCTCACCTCCGCTGTACTGCAAATCTGTCAAATTGATCGAGAACAGAGGTGCTGACCCCGCAGGCAAAACCACTTCAATGGTCTGCGCGGACAATATTTTCAACTCAGTGACAGGACAGCCATGACTGGACACTGGCGTTCCAGCTTCGGTGTTGGGGCAGGCATCGAAAATATCCAGCACTCCATCCCCGTCCGAATCGGCATCCGTGATAATCAGACAGCCGTCTTCACCAACATCTATATCGCCCGCTTGGATACACATATCTAAAAAGTCAGGAATGCCATCAAAGTCGCTGTCATCGGCCAGAGTGGGATCCGCATCGACCAGGACCGATTCTCGGTCATTGCGACCGTCAAAATCGGAATCCGGATTCTGCGGATCGGTGCCCAAAATGATTTCCTGATCATCCAATAACCCATCGGAATCGCTGTCCGTTTCTGCAAAGACATTGGCGATGGTCAGCAACAATTGTGGCGAAATATTGGACCAGATAGGATGACCTGGATCCAAGAACTCCTCTACCTCCCACTGGCTTGCTAATAAACCATATCGTTGCAGACCCAAAGTCACCAAGCTGATTGTCTCGCCGGGGCGGAGTACGAGTTGATAACGCGTTTCAATATTGTCGGCAGCGATTGCCGCTACAGACGGATGCAAACGAACCTGCTCGGGATTACGCCCCTGAACCACATGAGTAACCACAGGATCACCAGCGAATTCTATTCCTTGATCATCGTCTGTAATGACATAGCTGTCATTCACATCAAACACAGTATCGCCACTACCCGTATGCAAAACTTGTGTCGAACTATCTGACCCGAGATTTGTTACGCGCTCGACTGAAAGCGTTATTGCTTGATCGCTGGTATTGGTGAAGCTGTCAATAAATCTAGACACTGCCATATCCTGCGGTATCCAGATTCTGCGCTCGACTTTGGCGGCCACAAAGTTTTGCGAAGACATGTGAATTTCGCGCTTGTCTTCGCTCGCGGAGATTTCCTCATAAGAGATGTATTGGCCGTTAACGCGGAGAACAAAACCGCCGTCGAACGCGTCGTTGGTGCCATCTCCGATTTGCCCGCCAGATTGGATATCCCATTGAAAATTCGCACCGTCAAACAGCACCAAAGGAAGCGCCAACAGATCATCGCTTGGGTCCAAAGGATCAGTGCCTTGGGCAATTTCCTGACCATCTGAATTACCGCCGCGGTCTGTGTCCCATACCAATGGATTGGTGGCGTGAATCTTAATTTCATCGCCGTCCAACAAACCGTCGAAGTCGCTGTCAGGGTTGTAAGGATCTGTGCCCGTCGCAAGTTCTTCGCTATTGCTCAAACCATCCAGGTCTGAATCCACGAGTTGATCATCCGAGGGATCCAAAGGATTTAAACCTTTTGCGATTTCCTGCCCATCAACTGCGCCACCGGAGTCTGTGTCGCTGGACAAAGGATTGGTGTTATAAATTTTGACCTCGTCGCCATCTGATAAGCCGTCATAATCGCTATCGTAGAAGTACGGATTGGTTCCCAATGCGTATTCTTCCAGGTCACTTAATCCGTCTGAGTCCCAATCGAACAAGCCATCATCTTCCGGATTGAGAGGGTTGAGACCGCGGCTGATTTCATTGCCATCGCTGACCCCGCCTCCATCTGTATCCACGAGAAGAGGATTGGTGTTGAAAACGTTGACCTCCTCTCCGTCGGAGAGACCATCATCGTCACTGTCGTACGCATACGGATTTGTGCTCAGGGCGAGTTCTTCCCCATTGTTCAAACCGTCATAGTCAGAATCGATAAGCAAGTCATCGGAGGGACCCAAGGGATTAAATCCTTGGGAAATTTCTTCCCCGTCACTAGTACCACCTCCGTCGGTGTCGCTCAGCAGAGGATTGGTATGGGTCTCTTTTACTTCCTGCCCGTCAGAGAGCCCATCGGAATCTGTGTCGTAATTGAATCGGTCTGTTCCCAATTCAATTTCTTCTGCATCGCTCAAACCGTCGTAGTCTGAATCCACCAGCAGATCATCACTCGGATCCAGGGGATTAAGGCCGCTGCTGATTTCCTGGCCGTCAGATAGGCCGCCGCCGTCGGTGTCGCTCAACAGAGGATTGGTGTTATAAATTTTGACTTCATCGCCGTCGGACAGGAAATCGTAATCGCTGTCGTAAAAGTATGGGTTGGTGCCGAGCGCGAGTTCGGCTTCGTCAATGAGTCCGTCACCATCGGAATCCAGGAGTTCACATCCGCTGCTATCCACCTGGGTGCCAATGGAAGTAAACGGGCAGAAATCCTCACCGTCCAGAACGCCGTCACCATCCGCATCTGTTGCGGGAGCCACCAAACATCCGGTTGCATCCACCTGGATATCGCCGGCGTGTAAACATTGGTCGAGATAATCCACCACACCGTCGCCATCGCTGTCTTCCGCGAGTTGCGCGTTGAATGCAAGTAATATGGATTCTCGGTCATTGATTCCATCGCCATCGCTGTCG
>Ga0065721_10050346_pt1 | contig 20956 bp, 20 predicted proteins | sample Mesricmetagenome_FD_59108 | JGI IMG/M metagenome (GOLD analysis project Ga0065721, IMG submission 59108) | Mesophilic microbial community from rice straw/compost enrichment Sample: eDNA_1 v2 (version 2) | ecosystem: Engineered > Solid waste > Grass > Composting > Bioreactor | place: USA: Davis... | reverse complement strand
CCGCTCGGTCGTCTTGTTGATTCCTTTGTAGGCGGCGGCAGTCGAACCTTTGTAGGTCATGAAGAACATCAGGTCCCCGCGTTTCAGACTGCGCCAATCCGACTTGTCGGTTCCCAGCTTCTTCACGAACGCGCCTTGCTGGCGGGAATCTGGAGGAAGCACGAGATCCGTCTTCTCCTTATAGATCCAACGCACGAAGTCGGAGCAATCGAACGTCTCCGTCGTGCTCCGGTTGGAGCCGAACAAGTACGGGGTTCCGAGATACTTCATGCCTTCTGTGATCACTTTTTCGATCAACGCCGCATTCGAATCCTCGACTTCTCCTTTACCGCCGGTTGATCCGTTATTGTCGTTGCCTCCATTACTGCCGCTGCCGCCGTTTCCGGTTTGGCCGCCTCCATCGACAGCATTCCCCGAATTGCCGCCCGTCGAGCTTCCGCCGTTGCCGCCGCTTCCGCTGCCCGGGTTGGTTCCCGAATTCGTATCTTCATTAGATAGAGTCGGTTTCTTCGTTGGCGACGACGAGCTCGGAGCCGCCGAAGACGTTCCCGGAACGGCGCCGATGCCGCTCGCCAGCAGCGCCGCTGCACACAATGCTGCTACATGCTTCTTCATGAGTCTATCCCCTCCGTAACCAGATAGAAGTAGTTCAAAAAGCCCGCTTTTGATCACGGAGCATCCCGGGGGAGCATAATCGACGTCGAATCTTGAATTCAGCCGGAACTTCCGGTACTCATGTAGGTTCTCCTACACTCCGTTCCTCACATCCTAGCTTCATCCAACCTTCTCGGTGCTGAAAACCGGGCTTTTTGAACATGCTCTGATTTTTAAACGCTACCATAGGTAGAATGGGAGGGGAAACCCACAATTGTTGCCATCAGCGCGACCGCAAGTCCGATAAGGCAAGGTCGCGGGACCGTAACGACCCTCGACCACAGTCTAGGATCAAAAACATACGCGGGTCCGTTATGCATAAACGCGGAGAGGTTTACAATAAGGTCATGAGGTAAACGAGTTACAGAAAAGAGGTGAAGCAAATGAGAAGAGGGAATGGATTGGCTCTCCTGTTGATCGCTCTCGGAGGATTGATCATCCTCAGCAAACTGGGCTTCGGATTGGGATGGTTGTTCGGACTTCTGGTTCCGATTCTGCTGATTCTGCTCGGAGTCGCGGTGTGGAACAACGGAAGCAAGCTGTTGGGCGGAGGTATCGCCGTCGTCGGAGGATTCGTGCTGCTGGGCAAGATGAGCTTCCTGTTCGTCTGGATCGCGGCAATCGGATTGATCGTATTCGGAGTATCGATGCTGGGCCGCAACAATCGAGCAACGAGATTTTAATCTTCCATATAGACGCAGCAACTGCCGCGATCAAGAACGAGGAGGGAAAAGGGAATGACCGTCATGAAAAGGGTGCGCGACATTACGGTGGCCACGTTAAACGATCGACTGGAAAAAGCGGAAGATCCGGTACGCGTCATCGATCAATTTCTCTGGTCGACGCATCAAGAGATTACCCAAAGCGAAGGGCTGCAGCGTCAGTATGCCGCGCATACGGACAGCTTGTATCGGCAGTGGAAAGACGCCGAGCAATGGGCCGACAAGCGCGAGCAGCAAGCCGTTACCGCCTTGAAGGCGGGCGAAGAGAACGTCGCGAAGCTGGCGCTTCAAGATAAAGTCATTCACGAGGAGAGCGCCCAGCGCTACCGTCAGCTCTACGAGCAAAGCCGGAGCGAGCTGAACGATCTGGAGCTGCTGCTTCAGGAGCTGCGCAGCGAATACCGCGCGGTGTACGACCGCCGCCAATTCTACGTAGCGAGAATGGAATCCATTCGCCTTCAGCAAAGACTTAACGCGAGATTTACTCCCGGCGGCGCGGACACGTCCCAGATGTTCCGCAAGATCGACGACCGCCTGACCGATATCGAGCTCGAAACCCGCAGCCTGCGCGATCTGCGCCGGATGGGCCAGGAAACGCTGCTCCACGCGGGAGAGGTCGTGAAAACCACGATCGAGAGAGAACTCGAGGAACTGAAACGCAAACTGCAACAAGGAGGTTAAACCGAACATGCGCAAACTTTACCGTTCCACCCGGGACCGCAAGTTATTCGGGGTGTGCGGAGGATTGGCGGACTTCCTCGGCGTCGACGCGACGCTGCTGCGGATCCTGCTGATCGTCGTAGCCGTCTTCTCCGCGGGTTCCGTCGTCCTTGTCTACATCATCGCAGGATTCGTCATTCCGAGAGAGCCTTACTACGGCGGATTCGGACCGGGTCCTTACGATCCGGGCTATCGGGGGCAGGACCAGCACTACGGCTATAACCACGCCCAAGGCGGCCCGAGCCACAATCCGAACTGGAACCCGAACGCTTCCGGTTACGCCGGTTACTCCGCTTCCGGTACCGCCCGTCCGGGACCGGCCCCGTCGGCTCAGCCGACGTCAAGCCGCCCGTCGCAAGGGCTGGACGCGATGATGGAAGATATCGAGAAGAAGTCTTTGCAAAGAGAGATCGAAGAACTGAAAGCCAGAATATCAAAATTCGAGAAACAATCGAAAGGAGAATAACACAATGGGTGTATTCCAAAGAATTAAAGACTTGACGAAGGCGTCGGTGCATGATCTGCTTGATAAACTTGAGGATCCTATCGTAATGCTGAATCAATATTTGCGCGACATGGAAATCGAAATCCATGACGCCGAGGTAACTGTGGCCAAACAAATGGCCTCCGAGCGCCGCATGAAGCAGCGCCTGGAAGAACTGGTCAGACTCGGCGTCGACCGCGAAGGTCAAGCGGAGCATGCTCTGCGCTCCGGCAACGAGACGCTTGCTCGCAAGCTCCTCGAAGAGAAGGTGCAGTACAGCCAGCAAGCGAACAGCCTGGCCGAGCTTCACGCTCAAGCCAGCGGGCAAGTGTCCGAATTGACGGCGCAGCTTCACGAAATGAAGGAAGAATACTACAAGCTCCGCAACAAGCGCAACGAGCTCGTAGCTCGCTCCCAGATGGCGAAAGCCCGCAAGCAAATGGCTCAAGTCAGCTCGCTGCACACGATCGAGAGCGGAGCGGCTTCCCGCGGCTTCCACCGGATGGAGGAGAAAATCCTGCAGATGGAAGCGGAGGCCGAAGTGGCCAGATTGCCGGGAGTTTCCTTCGGCACTACGCCGAGCCGCATCGATCCGGAGAAGGAATTCCGCGTAGAGCAAGAGCTGGAGGCGCTCAGAAGCCGCGTTCAGCCGAATTTGAACAAAGAGTAAGCGACAAGCATTCTCCCCCGGCGCAAGATGTGCTATGATGTCGGATAGTGATGTCGCGGATACGGCAAGCCATAACGGACGAAGAGCCGTTATGGCTTTCCCTGCGACAAGGAGACGAATACAGGCAGGAGGTGTGACCCGACATGAGAAGATCCAGCAACGCGATTGTGTTCATAGCAGCCGGAATTTACCTCGCGCTTGGCGCCGTGGCGGGTTACACGACGGTTAACGCGGTCCTGCTATTGCTGCTCGGCATTCATCGATACCGGTCCGATCGCTCCAGAGTATCGGTCGTCGTTATCGCGGTCAGCACGCTTGTGCTGATCGTGACCCAGTTCGCGCTTTTCGCCGTCGTGGTTCTAGTCTCGCTCGGTATTTATTATTTCCGGGCCAGACCTCCGGAATTCGGCACGCACGTCGGCAAGCATCGCTTGTTCGTGAACATGCGGCTCGACGAACAATCCTGGGTGCTGAACTCGATGAGCTATTGGCACGCGCTCGGGGAAATCCACATGGACATGTCGCTGGCCGTTCCCGAAGAGAAGGAGACGACGATCGTCCTGCAGGGCGTCGTAGGCAACGTGGACTTGATCGTTCCGGAGGACTACGGCTTGCAGGTGGACGCGTCCGTGCTGATCGGGCAAGCGACGTTCAGGCAAATTCAGGAGGGCGGCATGATGCAGCGTCTCTCGTGGAAATCGCCGAACTACGAGGAGTGCGAGCAGAAGCTGAAACTTCAGTTGTTTTATCTCGTAGGAGATATCAAAATACGTACGGTATAATGAACGTGCAGATGAAGGTTTAAGTAAAGCTTTAATTAAAGGTTCAAAAAGTCCGCGGACTTTTTTGAACTACCTATATAAAGTCGTTGTGAGGAGGAGTCGCATGGAGTCTCGTAAAGTCACCAATATGGTTTGGCGCCACATGGGCGAGGCCGTGTTGTACTCCTTGGGCGTGGGCGCTCTTGTCGTTTATTTGCTGATCCGCTACGGTGTGGACGGCTCGTTCCATTCGCTGAACAAGGCGATTTCGTTCTCGCTGACGGCGATCGGAGTGTTGTCCGTTGCCGGGGCGGCTTTCGGTTTCTGGAGAAGCTTTCCGATACGCAATCGTCTGGAGATGCTCAGGGAGTCCATGGTGACGCTTGAGAAAGGGACCCCGTCCTTGCCGTTGCCGGATCTCGGCAAAGACGAGATCGGACGGCTCGGGGAGCAGCTCGGCAAGCTGGGCCGCAAGTGGGAGGACCAGGTCTCGTCGCTTCAACGCTTGTCCACCAACAACGCGGAGCTTGCCGCGCAAGCCCGGATGAGCGCGGTCGTCGAGGAGCGCCAGCGCTTGGCGCGGGAGCTGCACGACGCGGTCAGCCAGCAGCTGTTCGCGATCTCGATGACGGCGACGGCGGTCGGACGGACGATGGATCACGACTTCGAGCGGGCGCGCCGGCAGGTGGAGCTGATCGAAGAGATGGCTTCCGCGGCGCAATCCGAGATGAGGGCGCTGCTGCTGCATTTGCGTCCCGTGCATCTGGAAGGCAAGCGTCTGGCGCAAGCGATTCCCGAGCTCGTGGAAGAGATGAAGGCGAAGGTGCCGGTCGATATCGCCATCGATATCGAACAGGATTTGCCGCTGAACAAAGGCGTGGAAAACCATCTGTTCCGCATCGTGCAGGAGGCGCTGTCGAATACGCTCCGGCATTCGAAAGCGACGAAGATGGACATCGTGCTCCAGCGTCGCGGAGAAGCGGTGCGCCTGGGCATTCGGGACAACGGAATCGGCTTCGATACGCAGGTGAAGAAGCAGGCTTCCTACGGCATGACCAATATGGAAGAACGCGTGAACGAGCTTGGCGGGTCGCTGAACGTCGCGAGCGCGCCGGGCAAAGGAACGAGAATCGAAATCAGAGTGCCGTTGATGGCGGAAGGCGGTTGAGCGGATGGCGGCGGAACAGTCGTTGGTGCGGGTATTATTGGTGGACGATCACGAGATGGTGAGAATCGGTCTGGCGGCCGTGCTCGGCACGGAGGAGGGCATCGAAGTCGTCGGGGAAGCCGGCAACGGAATGGACGGGCTTCGCCTTGCGCGGGAATATTCTCCCGACGTCGTGCTGATGGATCTTGTGATGGAAGGAATGGACGGCATCGAGACGACGCGGCGGATCATGGAAGAGATGCCGGAATGCCGAGTCATCGTGCTGACCAGCTTCCTCGACGACGAGAAGATGTATCCCGTCATCGAGGCGGGCGCGTTCAGCTATCTGCTCAAAACTTCGCGAGCCTCCGAGATCGCCGACGCGATTCGAGCGGCGGCGCGCGGCCAATCGGTGCTCGAATCCCAGGTGGCTTCCAAAATGATGAACCGCTTCCGCCGCCCTCAGCAGACGGCGGCTCAGCCTCACGAGGATTTGACCGAGCGGGAGATGGAAGTGCTCAAGCTGATCGCCCTGGGCAAGTCGAACCAGGAGATCGCGGACGATCTGTTCATCGGCATCAAGACGGTCAAATACCACCTGACGAACCTGTTCGGCAAGCTCGGCGTGGAGGATCGCACGCAGGCGGCCATCTACGCGCACCGGAACGGGCTGGCGGATTAGATCGGCCAGACCGCCTTCACGCGAGCCAGGGAGATGACCGACTTGGACGAATTGATCTCCATCGGCGGCTCCAGCCCCATTTTTCCCCAGTAGGCAGGTTCGGAATCGATCGGTTCCTCATACTCCGAAGCGCTGATCTCGACATGCTGCTTGGATTTGCGTCCCCGCTTGACGGGCCGGGCCGTTCGCTCTCCGTTAAGTACGAGCGTCGAAGTCCCGCACGAGGTCAATACCCCCGTATGGCGGGCATCGTCGTAAGTGACGACGCACACCGCGCGGCCGTAGAGCGGCCGAAGAGAGTACTCGTCTACGGAATAATCATCGTCGAACATGGTAGGCCAACCTCCTGGGTGATCGATTTGATGCATTGTATTCCCGGCGTGACATACGTGTACGGGCGTTTACCCATCCAAGTGGAAAAGACAGTTAAAAACATAGCGTTGTCCCTCTAATTGTGCTACACTACAATTCATGAGATTTGACAAAATCGGCTCATCCAATCCTGCCTAAGAAAGATGAGGATTCATGACGGACAACAAAATCGATACAGTCTCCGCTCCTGCAGCGGTCTATTTCATTTTCGGAGCCACGGGCGACCTCGCCCGCCGCAAACTGTTCCCGGCCTTATACAGCTTATACCGCGAAGGCAAGCTCGGAGAGCGGTTCGCCGTCGTCGGACTGGCGCGCAGGCCGCGCACGAACGAGCAATTCCGCGACGACGTGTTCTCGTCCATCGGCGAATTTTGCCGCTACAAGCCCGAGGAGAACGAAGTGTGGAGCGCTTTTTCCGATCATTTTACATACTTATCGCTGGATACCGGCAACGTCGACGCGTTTAAGCAATTGAAGGAGCATACGGAGCAGGTGGAAGCCGCCTATGGCATTCCCGGCAACCGTCTGTTCTACTTGGCGCTTGCGCCGGAGCTGTTCGGCAGCGTGTCGCGCAATCTGCGCGACGGCGGCATGCTGGAGAGCGCGGGCTGGCACAGGCTCGTCATCGAGAAGCCGTTCGGCTACGATTATCCTTCCGCCGAGAAGCTTAATGAGGAGATCCGCCAAGTGTTCCGAGAGGACGAAGTGTTCCGCATCGACCATTACCTGGGTAAGGAAATGGTGCAGAACATCGAGGTCATTCGGTTCGCGAACGCCTTCTTCGAGCCGTTGTGGAACAAAAACCATATCGCCAACGTGCAGATCACGCTGTCGGAGACGGTCGGCGTAGAGGATCGCGGGGCGTACTACAATAAATCCGGAGCGCTCAGGGATATGGTGCAGAACCATATGCTCCAGATGCTGACGATGATCGCGATGGAGCCGCCGGGCCGTCTGGACCCGGAGAGCATTCGCGACGAGAAAGTGAAAGTGCTGCGCTCCGTCAGAAGATACGCTTCGGAGGAAGAAGTTCGCGAACACATCGTGCGCGGCCAGTATTCCAGCGGATCGCTTAAAGGCAAAGAGCTTAAGGGCTATCGCGAGGAGGATAACGTCGATCCGGCATCGGTGACGGAGACGTTCTTCGCGGCCAAGCTGTTCGTCGAGAACTTCCGCTGGGCGGGCGTTCCGTTCTATGTGCGCACGGGCAAGCGGCTTCCGGTCAAGTCGACGGAGATCGTCGTCGAATTCAAAAACGTGCCGGGCAACGTCCTGTTCGCCAGGAAGCAAGATCTGCAGCCGAACCTGCTCGTCATCCGCGTCAATCCGATGGAAGGCATCTACTTCCGGATCAACGCCAAGACGCCGGGCAACGATCTGAATATCCAGCCGGTCGCGATGGAGTTCTGCCAGAGCTGTCTGGTCGGCATCAATACGCCGGAAGCGTACGAGCGTCTTCTGTTCGACGCGGCCCGCGGCGAAGGCACGTACTTCACCCGCTGGGACGAATTGGCGGCCGCATGGAAGATCGTCGATCCGATCGCCGCGGCGTGGAGAGACTATGCGGTCTCGCCCGATTTGTATCCGGCGGGCTCTTGGGGGCCGGAGCGCGCGCAGCAGCTGCTCCACGACGAGGGGCATCACTGGTGGCCGGTGAACGGTCAGGACGAAGACAACGTCATATGGGTGTCCAACACGGACAAGTGAAGGGCAGCAACCGCGTCTAAAATATACGATATCAGTTAGAGAGACGATTCATTGGGAACGAGCCGGTCTTTGTAGGCCGGTGTCCCAACGGAATCGTCTCTTTTTTTGCGTGCAAGCGGAATTCGGCATTTTTATAATTGATAATGATTATCATTATTTGTATACTTCAATCATAAAAGAATGCGTTCCCATTGCTTCCGGCATTCTCATATCATTCATTGGTGGAGGAAGAGTCATGTCCAATAAGCCGAAAAAACCGGCCAAAAGCAAGCGCCCGTCCCCCGTTAAGAAGCTGATGCCTTATCTTCGGCGCAGAAAAGCCCCGTTAATCGGTTCGATGCTGCTGTCCGTGCTGGCTTCGGCGCTGGGCCTTGTGCCTTATGCGGTCGTTTATTTGCTGTGCGTTCATCTTCTGGACGGGACGGAAGATTCGGCCGTCTACGCGCAGCTCGCCGGCGCGGCGCTGATTGCGGTCGTCCTGAAGGGCGTCTTCATGATGCTGTCGGCCAACCTCGCGCACAAGGCCGCTTACGACATCATCTACGAGGTTCGGCTCGATCTGGCGGATAAGCTGACCAAGCTTCCGCTCGGCTATTTCGACCGCAATGACATCGGCAGCATCAAGCATACGATGAACGAGGACGCCGAGCAGCTGGAAGAGGGCGTAGCCCACCTCATTCCCGACTTGACGATCGCCATCGCCATTCCCGTGCTGACCTTTGCTCTGATGCTGACGCTCGATTGGAGGCTGGCGCTCGCTTCCTTCGCTTTCATTCCGATTTTGAGCGCCGCGTTCTCCTACGCGAACAGCAAGATCAAGCCGCTCGCCCCGCTGTTCGCGGAGTTCAACGCCCTGGTCAGCTCGGCTCTGCTGCGGTACGTGTACGGGATGAAGGTGATCCGCGCGTTCGCCCGGTCTGAATCGGCCTATGCGGAATACAGCCGCATCATCCGGCAGTCGGCCGAGCTGGGCGAGCGCACCGAAGCGCAGAGCGTCGCCGGTAAGTCACTGGCGGCGGGCCTGTCGCAGATGCCGCTGCTCGTCGTCGTACCGGTCGGCATCGGCCTCCATGCGGCCGGACAGATTACGCTGCCGCTGTTTATTTTGTTTATCCTGCTGACGATCGGGATCGGCAATACGCTGCTGAAGGCGTTCCGCACGAGCGGCCAGATTTCGTTCCGTCTGGCGGGCGTCACCCGCAAGGTGACGGGACTGCTGGAGCAGCCCGAACTGCCTCAGCCGGAGCGGGCGCTGGAACCCGAGGGAACGGCAATCGTCTTCGACCGCGTAAGCTTCGCCTACGACGACAAGCGGGAAGCGCTCAAGGACGTTTCTTTTACGGTGCGAGAAGGGACGTTTACCGCCCTGGTCGGCTCTTCCGGAGCGGGCAAGACGACGATTGCCCGGCTGCTGCCCCGTTTCTGGGACGTAACGGAAGGCTCGGTCTCGATCGGCGGCGTCGACGTTCGTCAGATGGACGGCGAGGCGCTGATGCGGATGATTTCGTACGTGTTCCAGGACGTGTATTTGTTCCAAGGGACGATTATGGACAACATTCGCATGGGAAGGCCGGACGCGACCGACGAGGAAGTGATCGAGGCGGCGCGGAGAGCCCGCTGCCACGACTTTATCGCCGCTCTTCCCGACGGTTACCGCACCGTGGTCGGAGAAGGCGGCGGCAAGCTGAGCGGCGGTCAGCGGCAGCGCATCAGCATCGTGAGGGCGTTCCTTAAGCAGGCTCCGATTCTGATCCTGGACGAAGCGACGGCGCTGATCGATCCGGAGAACGAGGCCCGCATCCAGGACGCGATCAACGAATTGATAAATCCGGCCGAAGGAAAGCAGAAAACGGTATTGATGATCGCCCACCGTCTGCATACCGTCGTGCATGCCGACCAGATCGTCGTCGTGGAAGATGGCCGGGCAGCCGCCTGCGGCACGCATGAGCAGCTTCTCGCTTCCAACGAAGGCTATCGCAAGCAGTGGGAAGCCTACACGCAGCTTCCGGAGGAAGGCTCCGTCTTCGCGGAAGATATTGCGGCCGCACGCGAAGCGTCGGCGGCACCTTCGTCCGCCGAAGGTCTGCCGCCGACGGCAGCGCAGGCGACGGGCCGGAAGGACGACGAACCGGGCGAGGATTTGTATCCGCAGCTTGGCAGCCTGCCGCTAATGCAGAAGTCGTTCGTCCTCGCCGAGGACGAACAGGATCGCAAACGGCTGAAGAAGGCCTACTGGCGCACGCTGCTGGAAAGCCCGTTCATCAGTCTTGCGCCGATCTTCGTCGCGCTGGCGGTCGCCGGCATGTCCGCAGGCGAGGCCGACAAGGCCTGGCTGTACGCGGCAGCGATGGGCGTCGGCTTTCTGATCCAGGGCTTGCTGTACTATCGGACGAATACGGTGCTGTTCCCGTTCTATTCGAAGCTGTCCTCCAACGTCCGGCTTTATTTGGGCAGACGGCTGAAAAGCCTGCCCCTCGGCTTCTTCGCCGGCCGCGAGACGGCGACCTTGGAGACGCGGATCAAGCAGGACGCCATGATGACGGGCTTCCTGCCGGCGCTCGTCACGATGGTCATCAAGGGGACGATCGCGCCGATCGTGACGTTGATCGCGCTGCTGTGGATCGATTGGCCGCTCGCGCTGATCGCGGCGGCGGGCATCCCGCTCAGCCTGCTCGTCACGATGCTGGCCGACCGCCGCTTCCAGCAGGTCATGACCCGTCTCCAGGAGGCGCGGGACAGAGCCAACGCCCGCATTGTCGATTTCATTCGGGGCATCTCGGTCGTTCGGGCTTTCGGTCTGGCCCGGAGCTCGCTGATCGGGTACAAGGACACGATGGACGAATACCGGCGCAGCAGCATCGCGATCAACAACGGCGTGTCGCCTTACTCTGCGCTTAACGGCATCGTCTTCGAGCTCGGATTCGTCGCCGTTATCGTCGCGGGCGGCTTCCGCTACGCGAACGGCTCGCTGGACGGCCTGAGCTTCATCTGCTTCATGATGCTGGCTTCCGTGCTGTACGAACCGCTGCCGATGATCGACTATATGGCGGGCAGGCGCATGATGCATGCGACCGTTCACAATTTGAACGAAATCGTGCTGGAGGACGATCTGCCCCAGCCGAAGGCGGGAGAGGAGCGGCTGCCGCAAGGGCACGAGATCGAGCTGCGCGGCGTGAGCTTCGGTTACGACAGCGACAAGCCGGTGCTTAAGGGCGTCGATCTGACAATACCGGCCAAAGGTGTGACGGCGCTGGTCGGACCGTCCGGAGGCGGCAAGACGACGACGCTGAATCTGATCGCGAGGTTCTGGGACGCGGCGGAAGGAAGCGTGTCCGTCGGAGGAGTCGACGTGCGCGAGATGAGGCACGATACGTTGATGACCCAAGTCTCGTTCGTATTCCAGGACGTGTATCTGTTCCCGGACAGCATTCTCGCCAACATCAAGTACGGCAATCCCGAAGCGACGACGGAGCAGGTCGTTGCGGCGGCCAAGGCGGCTCGCTGCCACGAGTTCATCATGGAGCTGCCGGACGGCTACGATACGCGGATCAGCGAAGGCGGAGGCACGCTGTCCGGGGGACAGAGGCAGCGGATCAGCATCGCGAGGGCGATTCTGAAGGACGCCCCGATCGTACTGCTGGACGAGGCGACGGCCAGCGTAGATCCGGAGAACGAGCGGCACATTCGCGAGGCGCTGCAAGCTCTGGCCGCCGACAAGACCGTCGTGATGGTCGCGCACCGCCTGCACACGATCCGGCAAGCCGATCTGATCGCGGTCATGCAGGACGGGCAAGTAGTGCAGACCGGCAAGCACGAGGAACTGCTCGCCGAGGACGGGGTGTACCGCACGTTCTGGGAGGAACGCAGCCGAGCGGAGCGTTGGCAGGTGCAGCATTAAGAAGGAAATGAATGAGCCCGATTTAGACATCGGGTTCATTTTTTTGTTGTTTAACGTAACAGTGTTATGTTACGATGCTATCGGAGGGATGAAAATGGAGCGAGATTTAATATCCAAGAAGGAGCTGTTGGACGAGAAAGGCATCTCCTACGGGCAGTTGTACCGATGGAAACGCAAGCAGCTCATTCCCGAAGACTGGTTTATCCGCAAATCCACGTTTACGGGGCAGGAAACGTTTTTTCCGCGCGATCTCGTCTTGGCCCGCATCGATAAAATCATGAACATGAAAGACGATTTGTCGCTGGATGAGCTGGCCGACAAGCTGTCTCCGGCGCTGCCGGATTACGAGATGCGCAAGTCGGACTTAGTGAAACGAAACATTGTTTCGTCCATTGTGCTGCAGCGTTTCGCGTCGGAAGACGACGACTCGCTGGTGTACGCGTTCGACAAACTGCTGTATTTCTACGTTGTCGACAAGCTGCTGCAGGCGGGGGAGATGAGCATGGAGGAAGGGGAGCGGTTGCTGGAGGCGCTTCGGGAGCATTTTCCGAAGTTCGCGGGCAAAGCCTGCGATCTGGTGTTCACGCGCAAGATGGGGGTCTCGTCGTTCGCGTTGCTGTCCGCCCCGTCCGAATTGTACTTCGAGAGCGGCGTTAAGGTCGTCGCGCGGATTTCCATGACGGAATGCATCGAGCAGTTAAAAGGAAAATGGGTGTAGGAGGAGATCGTATGAATCAACCGGCGCAAGGGGATTTGGTCATTAACGGAGTGAGCACGGCGAGCGGCGGACAATACGGCAGAGTGAAAATAGACGGGGTAGGCACGGTCGAGGGCGATATCGTCTGCGCCGATTTCGATTGCAACGGGATGACGAAGATTCGGGGCAGCTTGGCCGCGGATACGATGGATGCGGACGGCATGTTCACGATTGATGGGCACTTGTCTGCGGCGAGGTCGTTCGTTGACGGGCATATGAAGGTGAGAGGCTCGTTAAAGGGAGACAGCTTCTCGGTGAACGGCCTGATTCGCGTCGACGGAAACTGCGAGATCGAGAGCTTTCGCGCGGAAGGCGCGTTCGAGGTGGGCGGTCTGCTCAACGTCGGGACGATGGACGTTCTTCTCCAAGGCCGGGGCAAGGCGGGGGAAATCGGCGGCGAATCGATTCGGGTCGTACGGAAGTCGAGCGGTCCACTGAACAAGCTGCTCTCGTGGTTCGTGCCGCGCTTGGCGACTGAGCTGCATGTGGAGTCGATCGAAGGAGACGTGATTGACCTGGAGTATACCCAGGCGGAAGTCGTGCGCGGCAACCGGGTCCGTATCGGCAAAGGCTGCACGATCGGGTTGGTCGAATACAGAACGGAATTTAGCGCGCACCCGGGCGCGAAAATCGGCAAGGAGGCGAAGGTCGGTGACTGAACAAGCGAGACGCGATGTGAAAATGGTTGGAGAGACGAGTTCGGCGGGCGGGTATTTTCGGAAAGTCAGGTTGACGGGTGAAAGCACGTTTTCCGGAGATGTGGATTGCATCAAGCTGACGCAGATCGGCGAGCTTGAGATCGCCGGCGGCTTGACGGTCGGGGAGATGAAAATGACCGGGGAATGCCAGGTTCGCGGCAGGCTGAACGGAGGCAAGGTGAGCGGACGAGGGGAACTGGAGGTTATGGCGGACCTGCGAGGGGAAGCGGTCAAGTTCACAGGTAACATCGTAACCGGCGGGGACTGCGGAGCGGGCATGTTCAAGATGGACGGCGCATTCTCCGTTGCGGGACTGCTCAGCGCGGATACGCTGGACGTCCGGATGTACGGTCCTTGCGTGGCGAAGGAGATCGGCGGGTCCAAAATCTTCGTGCGCAGAAGTCGGGCCAAGAAGCTGCTCAGCCTGGTCAACGGGGGAGGCGATTGCAAGCTGAACGCGGAGCAGATCGAAGGGGACGTCGTCGCGCTGGAGCATACGGAAGCCGACGTCGTTCGCGGCAATCGCGTCGAGATCGGTCCGGGATGCCGGATCGGGCGGGTCGAGTATCGCAGCGAGGTGGATATTCACAAGAGCGCGGACGTGCAAGAGGTTGTGCAGGTATAGTCAAGGAAACAAACCGAATGTCCGGGCGGACCGCCGCGGCTTCGGATTGCTGACCGGGAAGGGATGGAATAGGCCCGTGTTCACCTTCGGGCGGAGGGACTGTCCCATAAGTCAGGGCAACCCAAATGATCAATAAAAGAATGGGGATATATCTCCTGTAGAGCGAAGCGTCTGCCTCATACGGTCATGAAATTACCCTGTTACGGGTTAATCCATTCCTAATTTCATGACCGCGCTTCGGGGTCCCCGGAAAGTAATCGGAATAAGCTGCGAAGCTTCTCGTCACTTTCTGGGGTGCATTGTAGCGTAAGGAGATATATCCCCATGTTCATGAGTCGATCATTTGAAGTTATTGTCTTCCAGTGACTTATGGGACAGTTCTTTTTGTTGTGCTATAATGGAAGCTGTTATTTTATCGTGAAGGGAACTATCCGAGGATGAGCCAAAAGACAAGCGAGGAATTGCGGCGGGAAGTGGAGAAGCGCCGTACTTTCGCGATTATTTCCCACCCCGATGCGGGGAAAACGACTTTGACGGAGAAGCTGCTCCTGTACGGGGGAGCGATTCACGTCGCCGGCTCGGTCAAAGCGCGCAAAGCGGCGCGCCACGCGACGAGCGACTGGATGGAGATCGAGAAGCAGCGGGGAATTTCCGTTACGTCCTCCGTCATGCAATTTCAATATGAAGGCAAGCAAGTGAACATTCTGGATACGCCGGGTCACCAAGACTTCAGCGAAGACACGTACCGGACGCTGACGGCCGCGGACAGCGCGGTCATGCTCATCGACGTTGCCAAAGGCGTGGAAGCCCAGACAATCAAGCTGTTCCAGGTGTGCAGCAAGCGGGGCATTCCGATTTTCACGTTCATCAATAAGCTGGACCGCGAAGGTCAAGATCCGTTCGAGCTGCTCGAAGAGATCGAGCGCGTGCTCGGCATCCGCTCGGTGCCGATGAACTGGCCGATCGGCATGGGCCGGGAGCTGTGCGGCGTGTACGACCGGATGAAAAATCAGGTAGAGCTGTTCCAGGGCAAGGACCACTCCGCGATCGAAGTCCGCAAAACGTCCGACTATCGCGATCCGCTCATTAAGGAGATGGCCGGCGACTATTTGGCGGAGAAGCTGGCGCAGGAGCTGGAACTGCTCGACGTCGCGGGCGACTCGTTCGACTACGAGAAGGTGAGCACGGGGCAGCTGACTCCGGTGTTTTTCGGCAGCGCCGTCAACAACTTCGGGGTACAGACGTTCCTGGAGAACTTCCTGGAGCTGGCTCCGCAGCCGACCGAGCGCAAGACGACCGACGGCACGGTCGCTCCGGAGGAAGAGAAGTTCTCCGGCTACATCTTCAAGATTCAGGCGAATATGAACCCGGCGCACCGCGACCGGATCGCGTTCCTGCGCATCTGCTCGGGGAAATTCCAGCGCGGAATGAGCGTCCGCCACGTCCGGGCCGGCAAGGAGATCAAGCTGTCTCAGCCGCAGCAATTTCTGGCGCAGGACCGCGATATCGTCGAGACGGCGTATCCGGGCGATATTATCGGCTTGTTCGATCCGGGCGTTTTCCGCATCGGGGACAGCTTGAGCGAAGGACGCGACGTCGTGTTCAACGAGCTGCCGACGTTTTCTCCGGAAATTTTCTCCAAAGTATCGATCAAAAACGCTCTGAAGCAGAAGCAATATCTGAAAGGGCTGGATCAACTGACTGAGGAAGGCATGGTGCAGGTATTCCGTTCGGTGGGGGCGTTCGAGGATACGTATCTCGGCGTCGTCGGGCAGCTTCAGTTCGAGGTGTTCGAATACCGGATGAAGAACGAATACGGCGTCGACATTCAACTGTTCCGCACGCCGTTCCAATTCGCTCGCTGGGTCGTAGGCGGCAAGGTCGATCCGACGAAATTCCGCATCAATTCGATTCTCGTCAAAGACAAGAACGACGTGGACGTCGCTCTGTTCGAGAACGAGTACGCGATGCGCACGGCGATGGAACGGATGCCTGAACTGCAATTCCTGGAAGTCGCTCCTTAACGGAACATTCGACGGGAGCCTGTCGCCTTGAGGGGCGGCGGGCTCTTTTATAACCAGTAGAGGAAGAAGGCGGAAGCGCGATGGGCAAACGGTTGGCGATCAGGGGCGGTCTCGTCGTCCGTCCGGACGGCGTAAGCCAAGGGGATTTGACGATTGAGGACGGAATCATCGCGGCGATAGACGGAGCCGGGAGCGCAGGCGATTCGGCGGACATCGATGCGGAAGGCTGCTGGGTGCTGCCCGGTCTCATCGATCTGCATTGCGATGCGATCGAGAAGGAGGTCGAGCCGCGGCCCAATACGCTGTTTCCGATGGAGATGGCGTTCCTGCAGTTCGAGCGCAAGCTGGCCGGACACGGCATCACGACGATGCTTCATTCGCTGTCGCTTGGCGTAGGCTTAAGTCTGCGGGGCGAGCATCTTGTCGGGGAGATGATCGAACTGATCGCCGCCATGCGCAAGGAGAGGGCGATGGTTCGCCATGGCGTGCATTTGCGGTACGAGGTGTCCCATCTGACCGGCTTCGAGCTGGCGCGGCGGCTGTTGTCCGAAGGGCTGCTCGATTACTTGTCCTTGATGGACCATGCGCCGGGTCAAGGTCAATATCACCGGCCGGGCGCGTTCGAACGATACGTGATGAAAAATCAGGGAGTCGGAGTCGACGAAGTCGCGGCGATCGTGGAGGAATTGCAGGAGAGAAGAAGCCGGGTCGATTGGAGCAAGCTTAAGGCGCTCACGGCACAGGCGCGCACGGCCGGCATCGCTGTCGCCTCTCACGACGACGACACGGTCGAGGCGGTGGAACGTTCGCTCGGTTTCGGGGCGACGGTGTCGGAGTTTCCGCTGAACCTGGATACCGCCCGATTCGCTTCCGCCCGAGGGATGGGCGTATGCGTCGGAGCTCCCAACATCGTTCGCGGCGGCTCGCACGACGGGAACTTGAAGGCGAGCGAAGCCGTCCGCGAAGGCGTTGCGGATATTTTGTGCTCGGACTATCATCCGGCGTCGCTGCTTCATGCGATCTTCTGTCTGGAGTCCGAAGGCGTGCCGCTGCACCATGCAGTCAATATGGCGACCCTGAATCCGGCGGCGGCTTTGGGGCGCGACGATACGCTCGGTTCGCTGAAGATCGGCAAATGCGCGGACGTCATCGTCGTGGGGAAAATACGCGGCATCCCGGTCGTCCGCTGCACGATCGTCGATGGAACGGTCGTGCATGAGACGCGGGATATCGGTTAGGCGTGGCCGGCCGGCAGCTGCTTCTGCAGCACGGTCACCATTTTCTTCCGGGCGGCTTCGGTGCTGTTCTTCCAGATGATCTCGAACAGGACGCCGAGACCCGGCAGCGCCATCTCTTCGGAGTCGATCGAGCCTTCGATGATGTCTGTCAATTCGGTGTCTTCCTTGCCTTGCACTCGCTGAACAATCGCTTGTCTGAGGTCCAATTCCACGGACTAGCCCTCCTGTAGGAAAAGATTCCCGAATAGATTTCCCCGATGGCTCGATGCTTATGCCCGCGAACGATTATGATATAATGAGCGCATGGATGAGAAGGCGAGGAGGAACGGAGTTGGCCAAGAAACCGCACGGGAAAAAACAGTTCGCCATCATTGGCCTGGGCCGGTTTGGCTCGAGCGTGGCGAAGTACTTGGCGGAGATGGGGTACGAGGTGCTGGCCGTGGACGACAACGCGCAGCGCGTGCAGGACGTGGCGCACGCGGTCACGCATGCGGTGGCTGCCGATTCGACGGACGAGGAAGCGATGAGTTCGCTCGGAATCCGCAACTTCGACGTCGTCGTCGTGGCGATCGGGCAGGACATTCAATCAAGCATATTGACGACCTTGATCCTGAAGGATCTCGGCGTTCCCTATATTATCGTAAAGGCGCAGAACGAGCTGCACGGCAAGGTGCTCAACAAGATCGGCGCGGACAAAGTCGTGTTCCCCGAGCGGGATATGGGGCTGCGCGTCGCGCATCATCTGATCTCTCCGAACATTCTGGAGCATATCGAGCTGTCTCCGGATTACAGCATCGTGGAGATGAGATTGCCTTCGGCCATGATCGGGAAAAACCTGAAGCAGCTCGACATCCGGCAGAAGTACAACTGCAACGTGCTGGCGGTGAAGCGCAGCGGCGAGATGAACATTACTCCGAGCGCGGACGAGCCGCTTATTCGCGACGACGTCCTCGTCATCGTGGGCAAGAACGAACAATTAACGAAGCTGGAGCAGGCGCATGCGGAACTTTGAACCTTATTTGAGCTCGGCGTCCAATCCGCGCGTCAAGGAATGGGCCAAGCTGTCGGAACGGAAATATCGGGAGCGGGAAGGCAAATTTCTGCTGGAGGGCATCCACCTCGTGAAGGAGGCGCTGGAGGCCGGCTGGCCTCTTGAAGTCGTCGCTTTCGACGAGGGCTCGGGCGTATTGGCGCAATTCGAAACGTACATAGGGGAAGACTGGGGCATCGGGACGGCAGGGACGGGGCCGGAGACGAAGTGGATTCCCGTGTCGCCCGACATTATCGCCAAGTGCAGCGAGACGGGGACGCCTCAGCCGATCTTCGCCGTGGCGCTTAAGCGTCCTCCCGATGCGGAGTCGCTGTACAAGGAAGAGCGCGCATTGGTCGCGGTGCTGGACGGCGTGCAGGACCCTGGCAACGTAGGCACGATCATCCGCAGCGCCGCCGCCAGCGGAGCGACGGCCGTCGTGCTGGGCAAAGGGACGGCTGACCTGTACAATCCGAAGACGATCCGGGCGACGATGGGGGCGCTGTTCCACGTTCCCGTGCTGGAAGCGGATTTGGCAGAGGCGCTGCCTCGGGCGGCCGAACATGGCGCCTCCATCGTTGGCACCAGCTTGCAAGCCGCCCGCTCGTGCTACGAGTACGATTTCTCGGCGGGCAGCGTCTGGCTCGTCTTCGGCAACGAAGGCGCCGGCCTGTCTTCGGAGACAAGCGCATTCGTGCATACGAATGTAATTATTCCGATGACCGGGCGGGCGGAGTCACTCAACGTCGCCATGGCGGCTACGGTGCTGCTGTTCGAGGCTCAGCGTCGGCGGACGGTTAAAAAATAAAAAATTCCTGTCCATTTCCTCAATTAACTGTCCCTGACTAAAAACAACTGTCCACCAACTCACCAAAGACTGGAAACCGCACGGGTCTTTCCCCAAGCGTTTCTCCAGTCTTTTTCTTTTCCCTCTTTTCCAATTTGAAGAGACGATGTGCCGCTGCAAAGGTAGGATTTTGTTCACTATTCGCGAAGTATTTTAACTATAGATATCACAAACGCAGAGGAGAACAATTGTAAATGGAGTCGAATATCAATTCGGAGCTTAAAGAAATAAAATTTATTGGCTTTTGGCGTCGAGTAATCATTCAACTAATTGATTTCATAACGTTTATCCATTGTTCAAATCTTAATATTTCAACAAGGCATCCATGAAAGTATAGATCAACAACAAGTTAGCAATTACATCAATAATTATTCAGGGAAGTATGAAATCTTTAATGTGTTAGTGGGATTGTTATTTATTATTGATTCTATGTTTATTGCTTTTAATAAACAAAAGAGAGCTATTCATGATTTGTGGGCTAACAGTTTTGTAATCCATAAGGATTCCAGGAAATTAATGAAGCTGAAGGATTAGACATTGAAGCCGTGTTAATCCACATAGCACCACATTCACGTTTCGGGCCATTATCCAACTGCCTAACCGCATCGCTGCTGCCCCGTTGGGGCTTAAGGGAGTTGGACTTCGTGGACACAGGGACGTTAGCAGAAATAAACGAATACGGAAGGAGATATAAAGTGAAGCGGTACGTATTTATGCTTTTTATATTCATGTTCATAATCGTAAGTTGTTCTACCAATAAATCAGTGACACAAGATCATGTGTTAGGTCAATGGCAGTTTAATGGTTCATCTGACGTGGAGAAGTATTATAAAAAATACGGAAATGGAATGCTCTCATCTATGGAGATATTTGGTGAAATAATGAAAGTCGGACATCTTTTTTTAGATGGATCATTTGTTGAATTTAAAGATAACGGTATTGCGTCCTTTGAATCAAATGATGTTGAATATGAAATTCAACAAAACGAGAACGATGCTCAGATTAAATTTATTGACAATGGAGTAGAGTCCATTCATCCAGTTGTTTTTAAGAAGAATAAACTTCAGATTGCTTATTTTGTGTTAGGGTGTGTATTCAAACCTTAGGCTATCCAAATTATAGAAGAGGCCAGCTTTAAAAAGGCAACAAAGGTACATGCTAATTTATCGTACCGAGTTGCCAGTCGCCGATTATGTTTCAACTTATTGAACAGGCACTCGACCAAGTGCCGCTCTTTAAATAACCACCAGTCGGTCGGCCGTTGAACGGTGCGATGTTTGCGACTGGGAATGACGGAGTTCGCCTGCTTCTGGTCCAGCAGTACGAGTATTTTATCAGTGTCATAGCCGCGATCGGCCAGGACGTTCTTGCCCTCGACGTCAAGGGTCTGCAGGATCTCATATCCTGCCACACAATCGTTGATGTTGCCCGCTGTGACTTCGTATCGGAGAGGGTTGCCGAGGGCGTCCACAACCGCGTGAATCTTGGAGGTTAAGCCTCCTCGCGATCGTCCGATAGCTTGAAATTGCTGCCCCCTTTTGCCCCCGCACCGTGCTGATGTACACGGACGATGGAGGCATCAATCATGATACTTTCGGAATCCGGATCGGCGGCCAATACGTCCAGCATCCGATCGAATATGCCCGCCTTCTCCCATCGGCGGAATCGGGTGTAGACACTGCTCCAGGACCCGTAATATGCGGGCAAGTCCCGCCATGGCGCTCCCGATCGAATAACCCAGAGCATGGCGTTTAGCATCTGGCGGTTGTCTTTTGCCGGGCGGCCTCCTTGGCTCTTCCGTTCCGGCGGCAAAATATCTTTTATGCGATCCCATTGATCGTCTCGTAGCTCGTATCGTCTATTCATATGAAAAGTTTACCAGATTATTGCCTATGTTGATAGTTTGAATACACACCCTAG
>Ga0065721_10050348_pt1 | contig 20957 bp, 18 predicted proteins | sample Mesricmetagenome_FD_59108 | JGI IMG/M metagenome (GOLD analysis project Ga0065721, IMG submission 59108) | Mesophilic microbial community from rice straw/compost enrichment Sample: eDNA_1 v2 (version 2) | ecosystem: Engineered > Solid waste > Grass > Composting > Bioreactor | place: USA: Davis... | reverse complement strand
ACGACGACGGCCCGCCGATTGGCGGGCCGTTGATCGTTTGTGCCGGAAGATGGCGTCCCCTAGGGGATTCGAACCCCTGTTACCGCCGTGAGAGGGCGATGTCCTAGGCCTCTAGACGAAGGGGACCTTCATCGGGCGATGCGCGGTTGCCAGCCGGCGAATTGGCGTCCCCTAGGGGATTCGAACCCCTGTTACCGCCGTGAGAGGGCGGTGTCCTAGGCCTCTAGACGAAGGGGACAGTCATTCGTCGTCTGACGACGTGGCGTCGTCGGCGTGGGCGGGTTTGTAGCGAACCCGCCCTGCCCGATCAAGCCTTTTCTGACAGGTTTTTTGCGATTTTCAGAAAGGCGTCCACGGTGGCCTGCGGCGTGTCGAACGCGGTCACCAGACGCAGCAGCGTGCCGTCCCAGCGGTAGAAGCGGAAACCCGCGGCCTCCAGCCCGTCGGCCACCGGGGCCGGCAGGCGCACGAAGATCTCGTTGGCCTCCACCGGATAGGCCAGTTCCGCCCCCGGCAGCGCGGCCAACCCCTGGGCCAGACGGGCCGCCATGGCGTTGGCGTGGCGCGCCAGACGCAGCCACAGGTCATCCGCCAGCCAGGCGTCGAGCTGCGCCGACAGGAACCGCATCTTGGAGAAGAGGTGCGCGGCCCGCTTGCGGCGGAAGCCGAAATCGTCGGCCAGCGCGGGGTTGAAGAACACCACGGCCTCCGCCGCGAGGCAGCCGCCCTTGGTGCCGCCCAGCGCCAACACGTCCACGCCGGCCTTCCAGGTCACCTCCGCGGGGGTGCAGCCGAGATGGGCGATCGCGTTGGCGAAGCGCGCCCCGTCCATGTGCACCGCCATGCCGTGGGCGTGCGCAACCTCCACCAGCGCCGCGACCTCGTCCGGGCGGTAGACCGTGCCGGCCTCCGTCGCCTGCGTCAGGCTGAGGGCCGAGGGCTGGACCCGGTGCACCACGCCGATGCCGGCCTTGCCCAGCGCCGCCGTCAGGGGCTCGGGCTTCAGCTTGCCGCCCTCCCCCGTCAGCGGCACGAGCTTGGCTCCGTCGGTGAAATTCTCCGGCGCGCCGCACTCGTCGGTGTTGATGTGGCTCTCCTCATGGCAGTAGACCGAGCCATAGGGAGGCACCAGCGCCGACAGGGCCAGCGCGTTCGCCGCCGTGCCGGTGGCGACCGGGAACACCGTGACCTCCGTTTCGAAGATCGCGGACAGGCGCCGGGTGACGCTGGCGGTCAGCGGGTCGTCGCCGTACGGATTGGCCGAGCCGACGGCGGCCGCGGCCAGCGCGTTGACGATCTCGGGCGCGGCGCCGGCGACGTTGTCGCTGCGGAAATCGTGAATCGGGGTGGAGGTCATCGAGCGGTCGCTGCCTTGCCGGTGGGAACGGTGCCAGTGGTGACGGTGGCGGTGATGGCGCCGGAGCGCGGATCCAGGACGAACAGGCGGTCGGCGCCGTCCGGCACGGTGACGCGGAACATGACGCGGTTGCCGACGGCGACCGGGTCGCCCATGCGCGATCCGGCCGGAAGGTCGAGCCCGACCTCCTCCGCCTTGCCGGTCACGACCCGCTCGGCCTCGGCCGAGGCGCTGGACCGGCGGTCGGGATCGTTCATGCGCTTGTAGAGTTCGACGCCGATCACCGCGAAGCCCGCGATGATCAACACGCCCATGATGACGACGAGTGCCTTGAGGAACTGCACGGTTTGGGGTCCACTCTCGCGCGAATGTAAGGAGTTTTGCCGAACGATGCCCGAGCGCACCGAGATCAGCAACCATGACGCCGCGAATCATGACGCTGCGAACCACGACGCGGCGGCTGGCGGACAGCACAGCTGCGAGGTTACCGCCGAGTTGGCCGGCGAACGGCTCGACAAGGTTCTCGCGGCGGGACTGCCCGGCCTGTCGCGCTCGCGCGTTCAGGCGCTGCTGGAGCAGGGCTGCGTGCGCGAAGGCGGGCGGACGATAACGGAGCCCTCCCTGCGGGTCAAACTTGGCCAAACTTTCGACGTTTTCATTCCCGAAGCTGAACCTGCGCAGCCCGAAGCCCAGGACATCCCCCTGGACGTGGTCTACGAGGACGAGGACGTGCTGGTGATCGACAAGCCCGCCGGTCTGGTGGTTCACCCCGCCGCCGGCAACCCGGACAACACGCTGGTGAACGCGCTGCTCGCCCATTGCGGCGACAGCCTGTCGGGCATCGGAGGCGTGAAGCGACCGGGCATCGTGCATCGACTCGACAAGGACACCAGCGGCCTGATGGTCGTGGCGAAGAATGACCGCGCGCACCACGCGCTGACGGAACAGTTCTCCGGCCGGTCGCTCAGCCGCACCTACCAGGCGCTCGTCTGGGGCGTGCCCTCCCCCAAGGAAGGCCGGATCGAAGGCAACATCGGCCGCAGCACCGCCGACCGCAAGAAGATGGCGGTGGTGGCCAGCGGCGGAAAGCACGCCGCCACCCGCTATCGCGTGGTGAAGGCCTTCGGCACGGCCATGGCCCTGGTGGAGTGCGTGCTGGAAACCGGGCGCACCCACCAGATACGTGTGCACATGGCGCATATCGGCCATCCCGTGGTCGGCGATCCGCTGTACGGCAAGGGGCGCGCGGGCCGGGCCGGGGGCAAATACGCCTCGGCCCTGCCGGAACCCCCGCGCAGCCTGTTTGTTGGCTTTCCACGGCAGGCGTTGCACGCCGTAGCGCTGTCTTTCGTGCATCCGACGAAGGGGGAATCGGTGCGTTTCCAGACCGGTCTCCCCGCGGATATGCGGCATTTGATCGGTACCTTAGAATCACTATAAATCACTATACCCACGCGCGGAAGTCGGTTATTCTTCGCGTTATCGGCCGCCCACGCTCAAGCTTCCCTCCGGAAAATTGCCGGACAGCTTTTTCGAGGCGCGGCGCAGCACAGTGAACGGTCGGGTGCCCGGCAGAAGGCACGAACAACGATCGTCGGAGAGGGTCAAGCATGGCGACACTATCCAGCGTTCCGGTCATCAGTTCCGAAAGCAATCTCTCGCGCTACCTCCAGGAAATCCGCAAGTTCCCGATGCTTGCGCCCGAGGAGGAATACATGCTGGCCAAGAGCTGGCAGGAGCACGAGGATTCGGACGCCGCCCACAAGCTGGTGACCAGCCATCTGCGTCTCGTGGCGAAGATCGCCATGGGCTACCGCGGCTATGGCCTTCCGCTGTCCGAACTGATTTCCGAAGGCAACGTCGGCATGATGCAGGCGGTCAAGCGGTTCGACCCCGACCGCGGCTTCCGGCTGGCGACCTACGCGATGTGGTGGATTCGCGCCGCGATCCAGGAATACATCCTGCATTCCTGGTCGCTGGTGAAGATGGGCACCACCGCCGCGCAGAAGAAGCTGTTCTTCAACCTGCGCCGCCTGAAGGGCCAGATGCAGGCCATCGAGGAAGGCGACATGTCTCCGGAGCAGGTGCGCCACATCGCCACGACCCTGGAGGTGCCGGAGCAGGACGTGGTCCAGATGAACCGCCGCCTGGGCGCCCCCGACCATTCGCTGAACGCGCCGCTGCGCGCCGACAGCGAGGGCGAGTGGCAGGACTGGCTGGTGGACGAGACCGCGAACCAGGAAATTTCGCTGGCGGAAAGCGAGGAGTTGGGCAAGCGCCGCAAGCTGCTGGCCCAGGCCATGGAGCACCTGAACGAGCGCGAGCGCCACATCCTGATGGAGCGCCGCCTGCGCGACAACCCGACCACGCTGGAAGACCTGTCGCAGAAGTACGGCATCAGCCGCGAGCGCGTCCGCCAGATCGAGGTGCGCGCCTTCGAGAAGCTCCAGAAGGCCATCAAGAACGCCGCCGTCGAGCAGAAGCTGGCGGGCTGATCCTCAAACCGAAATCCCCTCTCCCGCTGTCCGGCGGGAGAGGGTTTTTTTATGCCTGATTCAAGCCTGGGCCGCTTCCGCGTCCTCGCCCGGGGCGAAGCCGCCGGATTCGTCGAAGACATCGCCGGCCACGTCCGGACCCCATTCCTGGACCAGACCGACCTTCACCTGCTTCAGCGCGCTGACGCGTTTCTCCGCGCGCATCACCTCGAAATTCGCGACGGCCGGCGGGATGCCGTAATAGAGCGCCCAGCCGATGGCCGCCGCCCCGTACATGATCAGCCAGGACAGCGGGTCGGCGAAGATCTTGCCGGCCGCCATGATCGTGTGGTTGTGCTTCCACAGGTCGATGGCGTAGGGCATGCAGCCGCAGAAGTTCAGCCCGCCGACCGTGATCGGCGCCGACTTCTCCGGATCGCGGTCGGTGACGTAGGCGACGATGGTCGGGATCATGCCGACGCCGAACAGGATCGAGGTGGGCAGCACCACCAGCCCCGCCGGAATGATCAGCAGGATCAGCGTCAGCATGCTGCCTTTGCGTTTTTTCTTCCCGCGGGCCATGCGCCTCTCCCCAAGCCCCTACGGGGCGAAGAACAAGCCCCTATGGGGCTAAGAACAAGCCCCCTATAGGGCAAAGAACAGGATGATGCCGCCGACCAGCAGGGTCGACAGCAGGCTGGACACGATCGCCGCCACCTGACGCCCGCTCGATTCGATGATCGCGGCGCGGTCGGCGATGGTCTGGCGCAGCTTGTTGATCTCGGTGTCCGCCTCGCGGTAGGCGATCTGGGCGGCCTCGAACTCCAGCTTGTCGCGGCGCAGAGCCTCCGGGTCGTCCACGATCTTCAGCAGCTCGCCCAGGCGGCCGTTGTGGGCGGCTGTGTCGGCCTGCTTGCGCACCGTTTCCTGCTGCGGGCGGCTGTGGAAGCGCCGGAAGGCGGGCTCCAGCAGCGCCACCACCCAGGCCGCGAGGTGCGACAGCCCGTCCGTTCCGGTGCGCGCCTGCACGTCCGCCAGGATCGTCAGCATGGCGATCACCCGCCGCATCGTCTCCACGCTGGAGCCGAGCTGGGTGTAGAGCAGTTCGTCCGTCCGCCGGTGCCGCACGGCCAGAAAGGCGGCGATGTGCCGGTCGATGGGCTCCTTATGCCGTTCCCCGCCCGCCGCCACCCAGTCCAGCGCGCGCAACAGCTCGGCCGGCGTGGTGGGGACCTGCTTGCCGATCAGCGGGCTGATGCAGGGCATGGTCGGGTTCATCTCGTACAGCACGCGCTCCACGCCCAGCCCGTGCGCGGTGCGGTCCAGGAAAGCGCGGATCTGGTCGAAGTTCTGCACCATCGGCACGAACTCCGGCTTGAAGTCGCTCTGCACGTTCACCCAGAACATGGGCAGCTGGTTGGCCAGCACCTCGGCCACGGGCTGCGGCGATTCGCCCCGCAGGAAGGCGTCGGCCAGCATGCCGCCGATGCCGTCCGGCATCATCGCCTTGCCGCGGTAGCGGATGGGCGCGGTGGGGTCGAGCGCCATGCAGACACGCGAGACCAGCCGCTCGGACATGTGCCCGGCCTTGCCGGTGGAGGCGGTCTGGATGGCGTTGGCGACCGCGTCGGCACGGGCGTCGTCGCCCATGGAGCGGCGCAGCCACTTGTCCAGTTCCCCACCCTCGATCACCGTGGCGGCCGGCGGCACATGCTTGGCCAGGGCGCGGGCCAGCGTGCGGCAGTGCCAGTATTCCTGCCCCTGGAACTCCAGCGGCCGGGCGGCGCGGCGCGGCACCTGCGGCTGCTTCGGGCTGAGCCGGCGCCCCGCCACCCAGAGGTCGAGGTCCTGGAGCGTCCAGCGCTGCTTGGGATCGTCCACCAGCAGCCCGCGGATCACCTCGTTGATGGCCAGCGGCAGGCGCATCTGCCCGACCAGCGCCGGGTAGGAGCCGCGCTCGATCTTGGCCTGGAGGATCGCCTCGTCGTCCAGGTTGGCCACGGGGTTCCGGCCCAGCAGCAGAAGCAACAGCGTGACGCCCAGCGAATAGAGGTCGTCGGCCATGGTGCCGTTGCCGCGGCCGGCCGGCGAGGCCATCCCCCGCTCCACCGTCTCCAGCAGCACCGGCTGGCCGTAGCCCGGCGGGGTGGACACGCATTCACCCAGCATCAGCCCGCCCGAGGCGAGGTCGCGGTAATAGAGGTTGGTCGGCCGGATGGCGCCGTGCACCACGCCGCGGCTCGACAACTCCTTCAGGGCGGAGACCAGCGGGTGGATGATCTGGCGGGTCAGATGATCTTCCGGAATCGGCTCGACCGTGTCGTTGATGGCGTTCATCAACCGCCGGCCAGCCGGCCGTTCGAAGATCATGCAATAGCGCCGCCCGTGGTCGGCCGGCCAATCAACCACGCCCCATTGCAGCAGGCGCATGTGCACCTGATTGTCGAGGCTGGACACCGTGGAGGCGATGTCGGTGCGCGGCAGGGTCGCGCCATGCCCGACCAGCGCGTAGGGCTCGCCCCGCTTGTCGCGCAGGGAGCGCGCCGAATAGGCGTTGCCACCCGGCCCGTTCAGCACCTGGAGCGGTGCGTTGGGCAGGATCTCGTAATGCTCGCCCAGCTTGACCGGATCGGAACCGGCCATCATCCGATCCGCGGCGGCAGCGGTCATGGCATCGGATGGCATTGGCTGTCCTGTCCCCGGAGCCTGCGTGGGTGTGCACGCTCTAGGTGGCGCAGAAAGGGCAAATAATTCCTTAACGAGCGGTCATGTTCATGCCCTCTCCCGGCACTGCCGGGAGAGGGCATGAACGCTACCGTCAATCCTGGAACGGGTCGTTCATCAGGATCGTGTCGTCGCGCTCGGGGCTGGTGGAGAGCAGCGCGACCGGGGCCTGGATCAGCTCCTCCACATGGCGGACGTACTTGACCGCCTGGGCCGGCAGTTCCGCCCAGGAGCGGGCGCCGTGGGTGCTGTCCTTCCAGCCCTCGAAGGTCTCGTAGATCGGCTCGACGCGGGCCTGTGCGGCGGCGTTGGCCGGCAGATAATCCAGCTCCTGGCCGTCCAGGCGGTAGCCGACGCAGACCTTGATTTCGTCGAAGCCGTCCAGCACGTCCAGCTTGGTCATGGCGATGCCGTCGATGCCGCCGGTCTTGATGGCCTGCCGGACCATGACGGCGTCGAACCAGCCGCAGCGGCGCTTGCGGCCGGTGACCACGCCGAACTCCTTGCCGCGCTGGCCGATCAGCTCGCCCACGTCGTCGAACAGCTCGGTCGGGAACGGGCCGGAGCCGACGCGGGTGGTGTAGGCCTTGCAGATGCCCAGCACATAGCCGACGGCGCGCGGCCCCATGCCGCTGCCGGCGGCGGCGTTGCCGGCCACCGTGTTGGAGGAGGTGACGTACGGATAGGTGCCGTGGTCGATGTCGAGCATCGAGCCCTGGGCGCCTTCGAACAGGATGCGCTTGCCGGCACGGCGCAGCTCGTCCAGCTGCTTCCAGACGACGGCGGCATAGGGCAGGACCTGCGGCGCGATCTCGCGCAGCGGATCCAGCAGGTCGGCCGGCTTCATCTCCTCCGCACCCAGGCCGCGGAGCAGCAGGTTGTGGTGAGCGAGCAGCGCGTCGACCTTTTCCTTCAGCACGGCCTCGTCGGTGAGGTCGCACAGGCGGATGGCGCGGCGGGCGACCTTGTCCTCGTAGGCCGGGCCGATGCCTCGGCCGGTGGTGCCGATCTTGCCGGCGCCGCGGGCCTCCTCGCGCGCCTTGTCGAGCGCGCTGTGCACCGGGAGGATCAGCGGGACGTTCTCGGCGACGATCAGGGACGCGGGCGACACGTCGACGCCCTGGCTCTTGATCGCCGTGACTTCGCGGATGAAGGCCCAAGGGTCGAAGACGACGCCGTTGCCGATGACCGACAGCTTGTTCGGCCGAACCACGCCCGAGGGCAGCAGGCTCAGCTTGTACGTCACGCCGTTGATCACCAGCGTGTGGCCGGCGTTGTGACCGCCCTGGAAGCGCACCACCACATCGGCCCGGCTGGACAGCCAGTCGACGATCTTGCCCTTGCCTTCGTCGCCCCACTGGGCGCCGACCACCGCCACGTTGGCCATGTGTGTCTCCGCAGAAAAAAGAAGTCGTGCATCATCCCCTCCACGACGGAGGGGGAAGGAAAAATCCGATTGCGGCGCCCTACTCCAGCGCCTTCACCGCCCCATCGGCCAGCAGGTGGCCGCACTGGAGGCGCCGGGCCTCCGCCGCCGGGTCGGCCTCCGGGGCCAGCCCGGCCACGGTCACCCACCCTTCGGCGTGCAGCTTGCCCGCCGCGGCCCAGGATGTGCCATGCGGCACATAAACGCGCTTGGCGGCCTCCGGTGCCGGAACGGCGCGCAGCAGCGTGTCCATGTAGAGGGTAAAGCCGGTCGCCGGCTCGCCCTGCTCCTCCTCTTCCCAGCGGGCCCCGGCGCGGTAGCGCCCGCCCGCCCCCAGCTCGCCGCGCACGTCGCGCGCGAACAGGGTGAAGCTGAGGCCCGTCTGGTATTCGAAGCCGCGATGCTCCACCAGATCGATCGTGATGGTCAGGTCCGGGCGCGCCGCGCGCAGCAGGCGCAGAGCGTCGGTCAGGCGGCGGCGGTCCTTTTCCGCCGTTTCCGGAAGCGGCAGGCCGGCGAGCACCTGCATGGCGCGCTCGGCCGGGCCGGAAGCCATCATCAGCGTCTGGAGCAACGAGGCCGCCGGGCCGCCGACCTCGGCCACCGCGGCGGCGTCCTTGCGGTCGAGCGCGGCGCGCAGGCGGCGCGTCTCCTCCTCGGCAAGGCCGAGGCCGCGACACACCAGCGGCACCATCGTCGGCACGCACAGGTCGACGGACAGGTGCTGCACCCCGACGCTTTCCAGCGCGTGGGCGGCCAGCAGGATCACCTCGGCGTCCGCCTCGGCCTCCAGCGGGCCGATCAGCTCGACGCCGACCTGGGTAAACTGACGTTCCTGGCGAAGCTGCGAGCCCTTCACGCGCAGCACCTGCCCCGAATAGCACAGGCGCACGGGGCGGGCCTCGTTCTTCAGGCGGGTGGTGGCGATGCGGGCGATCTGCGGCGTGATGTCGGCGCGCACGGCCATCATGCGCTGCGACAGCGGGTCCATCAGGCGGAAGGTCTGCTTTGCCATGGCTGCGCCCGAGCCGGACAGCAGGTTGTCCTCGAACTCCACCAGCGGCGGCTTCACGCGCTGGTAGCCGTGGGCGGTGAATTCCGTCAGCAGCCGTTCCACCGCCGCCGCTTCATGCGCCGCCTCGGGCGGCAGCACGTCGTGCAGGCCGGCGGGCAACAGGGCGGAACTCATGGAATCTGCGGGCATGGCCAGCGTCGTCTCGTAAAAATGGACAAAGGCCGACGCACCGCGGTCGAGGCGAACGTCGGACACACGGTGCGGGTCAATACCCCAGCCCCATTCTCCATGCAAACGGAAAAGCCCCGCGGAGTGTGCCCGTCTCCCCTGCGCGGACCACAGCCGGGGGGCTGCCCGTGGCCGCAATTTCTCGAAAACCCGATTGAATTCGGTTGAAAAATGTCGGATTTCTGCGCCCGAACGGACCTGCGGCACCCCGGGGGCAACGCGCCATGGCCCGCCCTTCGGCCAGCTACGAAGTGCAGATTTACAAGTCGGACCATTGGGTCCTCGACCTCCGGTTCGACGCCGAGGCGGAGGCGCTGGCCCATGCCCGGCGACTCCTGTCCGGCGGAAAGGTGGACGGCGTCCGGGTGGTGCGCGACTGGCGGCGGCCGGACGGCCGGCACATCGAAACGGAAATCCACGCCGAGTTCCGCCCCGTCTCGCGAACCGTGACCATCGTCCCCATCGACGAGGCGCCGCCGCTCTGCCAGACCGTTCAGGACTGTTACGGCGTGCAGAGCCGCATGGTCATGAACCGCGTGCTGCGCAACTACGTCGAGCGTGCCGTCGTCACCCCGACCGAGCTTCTGCACAACCACGCCGAACTGGCGCGGCTGCTGAACACCGACAACCTCATGCCCACCGCGGTGGGGCGTGTGGCGGCCCTTCAGGCGGAAAAGGCGGGCACCGACGGCCGCACCCGCCGCGATGCGCTGTACGCCCTGCTCCACGACATCACGGAGCGGGCGCGCGGCGCGTCGCTGCGCAAGGACCTGCCGGCCATCGCCGCCACCGGTTTCCGCCCGGCCTTCGACGCCCTGGACGCCGGGGCGGAGCCGGAGGAGCGCGACTTCCTCGCCCGCGTCGTGCTGTCGCGGGAGCTGGTGCAGATGCGCAACTGGCTCGCCAAGCTGGATTTCCTGGGCGAACTGGTGCGGGAGGACGGCGGTCTGGCCGACGCGCCGCTGGCCCTGCTGGACGGGGTCATCGCCGACGTGCTGGGCGCTCCGTCGGTCGTGCAGGAGCTTCTGGGCATCCAGGGCAGCCTGGCGGAAGCGCTGTGCAACCTGATCGACCTGTCGCGCGGCCGGATGGCGGCGGGCGACCGGACCGAGGACGACCGCGCCGTCCACCTGAACGAGCTGCTGGCCTTCCACGACCTGGACGAGACGCGGCTGGTCATTCTGGACCTCGTGCGCCGGCAGCTGAAAGGCACGCAGCCGCTGTACCGTTTCGATCCCGGACTGGAAAAGGATGCCTTCCTGGAGGTTCTGAGGCGCACCATCACCCCGACCGGCGTCACCGGCGGCGGCCCGATGGCGGAGGCGCTGGTGCTGCGCAGCCTGCGCTTCCTGGAGGGCGGCGGGGCCAAGGGACGGCGGCAGGCCATCGACGACGTGGTCGCCGGCATCCCCGAGGCCAGGGACAAGCTGCGCTTCCTGGTGACGCTGGCCGATTCCGACCTCGGCCTCCAGCACGCGCGCGACATCGGCACGGCGCTGGACCGGCTGACCCGCGACCCGGCCGACTTCGCCCGCTTCATCGACCGGTGCCAGCCCGTGAAGGCCAACCTGGAAGCCCTGACCGCGCTCTATGAGCTTGTCACCGAGGCTCCGCTGCCGGAGGACACGCGCGGACGGCTGGCCGACAACCTGGACCACATGCTGGTCGCCTACATCATCAACAGCCGCGTCGTGGAGCAGTACGACAATCCCGACGACCCATTGCGACGCCGCGCCAACCGCCTGATGCAGCTCTGCCTGCCGGGGACGCTGCGCAGCCGCCGGGCGCTCGACATGGTCCGCCAGCGCGTCGTCGCCCACCTGCGCCAGCCGAACTTCGATCAGAAATACGTCGAGGACCTGTCCGATCCCGACCAGCAGCAGCGCGCGCTGCGGGAGTTCCACCGCCTTCTGGAAGAGGCCGGACTGACCTGACGAAGGCCGCGAGGCAGAGACAGCAAAAAGGCCGCGCCATCACGGTGCGGCCTTCTTCATCATTTTGGCGTGCGGGTCAGCGCCCGAACACCTCGGCTTTCACGGTGGCGAAGGCCCAGTCGAGCCAGGGCAGCAGCGCTTCCATGTCGTCGTTCTCCACCGTCGCCCCGCCCCACAGGCGCAGGCCCGGAGGAGCGTCGCGGTAGGAACCGGCGTCGAAGGCGGCCTCCTCCTTCTCCAGCAGCGCGGCGAGCCTCTTGGCAAAGTCCGCCTGGGCGTCCGGCGGCAGCGCGGTCACGTCCGGGTCGGTGAAGCGCAGGCAGATCGCGGTGCAGGAGCGCGTGGCCGGGTCGGCGGCGAGGAAGCCGGCCCAGGGGCTGGCCTCCACCCACTCCGCGACGAGGCGCAGGTTCTGCTCCGACCGGCGGATCAGCTGCGGCAGGCCGCCCACCGACAGGGCCCAGCGCAGGCCGTCGATGGCGTCCTCCACGCACAGCATGGACGGGGTGTTGATGGTGTCGCCGACGAAGATGCCCTCGATCAGCTTGGCGCCCCCATTCTTTTCGGCTTTGGTGAGGCGGAAGATCTTCGGCAGCGGCCGGTCGGGCTGGAAGCTCTCCAGCCGCTCCACGGCACGGGGGCTCAGCACCAGCATGCCGTGCGCGCCCTCGCCGCCCAGCACCTTCTGCCAGGACCAGGTGGCCACATCGATCTTCGACCAGGGAATGTCCATGGCGAAAGCGGCGGAGGTCGCGTCGCAGATCGACAGCCCCTGGCGATCGTCCGGAATCCAGTCGGCGTTCGGCACGCGCACGCCGGAGGTCGTGCCGTTCCAGGTGAAGACGACGTCGCGGCTGAAATCCACCTGCTCCAGGTCCGGCAGCTCGCCATAGGTGCTCTGGATCGTCCGCACGTCGGGCAGCTTCAGCTGCTTGGTGACGTCGGTCACCCACTCCGTGCCGAAGCTTTCCCAGGCCAGCATGTCCACGCCGCGGGCGCCCAGCAGGTTCCACAGAGCCATTTCCACGGCGCCCGTGTCTGAGGCCGGGACGATGCCGATGCGGTAGTCGCCGGGGATCGCCAGGATGGCCCGGGTCAGGTCGATGACCTCCTTCAGCTTCGCCTTGCCCGGCTTGGACCGGTGGGAGCGGCCGAGCAGCGCGCCGTCCAGCGCATCCAGGGACCAGCCGGGCCGCTTGGCGCAGGGGCCGGAGGAAAACAGCGGGTTCGACGGCCGACGGGCGGGCTTCATGGAGGCACTTCTCCCCAGAACTGGGATTGCGTTATCGGCGCGGACGATAGGTCGTGCGCCCTCAACCGTCAATTATCCCCGAACGCGCAACAGGGTCGCCTGAATGTGCCGGATGCCGCCCGCGTCGCAGAGGTAATAGCAGACCACCACGCGCCCGTCGGCCAGCACGGTCGCCCAGGGATAGCCGGTGTCCGGCGACGGCGCGTCGTCGCGGATGACGAACTCCGGCGCGTCGTCCAGCGAGCCCTTGCCCAGCGAGCCCTTGGATGGGTCCCACAGACGGGCGCGGACGCCGTAGGGCTTGTGGCGGTAACCGTAGACGACCAGCAGCCGGCCGTCGGGCAGCGGGCAGGCGTCGTACGGGTGGCCGACGACCGCGGTCTGCTGCCAGGGCTCCCAGCTCTCGCCAAGGTCGTGGGAGACGGAGGTGACCAGATGGTCCTTCAGGCCGGTGGTGCGGTGGAAGGCGATCAGCCGCCCGTCCCCGGTCAGGTGCAGCGCGGTTTCGCAGAAGCCGGCCTTGCCATCGGCATCGCACGCGATGGTGCTGCGCAGTTCCCACGTCTCGCCCTGGTCGCGGGACGCGTACAGGTAGCTGGTGTACGGCCCGCCGGTGTACGTGGCCATCAGCAGCGTACCATCCGGCGCCTCCACGGCGCGGCCGCGCACGGCGCCGCCCAGCATGGGGCGTACGCCCGGAATGATCGGCCCCTGGTCGGGCAGTTCCGGCAAGTAGCGGTGCGGCGACCAACTCCGCCCGCCGTCGTCGCTGAAGCGCGTGTTGCCGCCCCAGAACAGGAAGAAGGTGCCGGACGTGTCCGGGTTGCCGAGCAGATGGACGCCCTTCTCCCGCAGCCGCGCGCCATGGCGGGCGGACATCGGGTACCAGGAAAAACCGCCCAACACGATGCGGCCGGAGCGCAGCGCCAGCAGGTTCGCGTCCTGGTCGCCCGCCTCCGGATCGGTGGGCAGGGCCTGCGGCTCGCCCAGTGGCTCGAAATCCGGGGAGAAGCGCTGCATCACGAGGTGGGAGCGCGAGTCCACATGGTCCACGCTGTCGAAATCGCCGCTTCCCTCCGCCGGTTCCCCATGCAGCCAACGGTGGTCGCGGGCGCGGCGGAAGGCGACGAGCACCGTCCCATCGGCGAGAGTCGCGGCCGAGGGGAAGGCCGAATAGAAGCGCCGGTCGCTGTAGACGACCCGATGCGAAAGGATGTCGAGCATGGACCTGAACCGCCGCGCTGAGCCGCCTGCGCGCGCCCGCAACGTCCGAGCGCGCTTCTCGGCCCCTTGTCCAGCGGGACGGGTGAAGGATTCCTTTACGGTCCCCATGATCCCCTGATAGTCACACCGCTCACGGGCTTCCCCTTTGCAGACCAGACGGCCGGCCATGACCGAATCGACCACCGCGAACATTCCCTATGGCCGCCACCGCGACCGCAACGACCTGTCGCAGGTTCTGCCGCTGGCAACGCCCTTTTCGCTGCTGATCGACCCGTCGAACGGCTGCAACTTCCGCTGCGTCTTCTGCGCCACGGGCTCGCCGGAGTTGCTGAAGGAGGTCGGCCGCCCGCGCGGATCGATGAAGTTCGACCTGTTCCGCAAGATCGTGGACGACATCGCCGATTTCGACGCGCCGCTGAAGTCCGTCCACCTCTACAAGGATGGCGAGCCGCTGGTGAACCCACGGGTGGACCACATGGTCCATCTGCTGAAGGCGCGCGGGCTGGTCCGCCATGTGGAGATGACCAGCAACGGCTCCCTGCTGACGCGGGAGCGGGCGGACGCCCTGCTGGCCGCCGGGCTGGACGCCCTGCGCGTGTCGGTCTACGGGGCCAGCGACGCGATGTACAAGCGGGTGACGCGCCGGTTCGACAGCTTCCAGACCGTGGTGGACAACGTCGCCTACCTGCACCGCCGCAAGACGGAGTTGGGCCGCTCCTTCCACCTGCACTGCAAGATCATCAACGTGGACCTGACGGCGGAGGAGCGGCAAACCTTCATCGACACCTTTTCCCCCATCGCCGACAGCATCTTCGTCCATCCCGTGCACGGGGAGGCCCTGGCCGAGGAGAGTGCCTTCGCCGCCGCCCCGGACACGGAGCGGAAGGTCTGTTCGGAGCCGTTCCTGAAGCTCGCCATCAACTTCAACGGCGAGGTGTCGGTCTGTTGCGCCGACTGGAGCATGGGGACCATCGTCGGCAACGTGGCTGAGGAACGGCTGGTCGACATCTGGAACGGCGAGCGGTTGCGCGATTTCCGCCTGAAGCACCTGGAAGGCCGGCGCGAGGAGATCCCGGCCTGCCGCGGCTGCGCCTATGTGCAGACCCTGCCCGCCGACAACAACCTGGACGGCTTCGCCGCCGACCTGATCGCCAAATACCGCGCGTCCATCTGAGTTATGGCCGCCGCCCGGCGCGGAAGGGCACGGCCGCGGCGCCCTCCGCACCCTTCGGCGCGTCGGATTCCACCGGCGTGTCGGACAGCAGGTCCTTGATCCGCACATCCAGAATCTTCTCCTGGCTGTCTTCGGCCTGGTCGAGGAGTTGGGCGGTCCGGTCCTGCCAGGGCAGTTCCAGCCCGCCGAGCCCCCGCACGGAGCCGCGCAGGCCGATGCCCAGCGCCTTCATCAGGTCGTAGAGCGTCGCCTCACCCAGGTCACGGGTGACCACCCAGGCGTCGCGCGTGGTGTGCGCCACCCAATGGGCGTCGCGAAGCTGCTCCAGGATGCCGTCGATCAGCACCGTCCCGACCGGCACGCGCCCGACCAGCGTGCGCCGCCGCAGGCCGACGCCCAGGCGGCAGGCGTCCATCAGTTCGTGCAGCACGGCCAGCGCCAGCCCCAGCCGCTGGGCGGGCAGCAGCCCCTCCGGCCCGCCGCGCGTGATCTTGCCGGCCCGCCATTCGGGCAGGGACGCTGTGACCACCGCGCCGAACAGCACGGTGGACCAGGCGATGTACAGCCAGAACAGGAAGATCGGCACCGTCGCCAGCGCGCCGTAGATGGTCTGGTAGGCCGGGAATTCCTTCATGTACATGGCGAAGCCGGCCTTCGACGCCTCCAGCAGCACCGAGGCGATCGCCCCGCCGCAGGCGGCGTCCAACCAGTAGACGTCGCGGTTCGGGATGATGATGTACAGAAGCGTGCAGCCGACCAGCTGGAGCAGGAACGGCAGGACCGCCCCGATTCCCACCAGCGGATCGGCGAAGCTTTCCAGGTGGGCGAACTGAAGCACCGCCCACAGCGTGCTGGACAGCGACAGGCTGGCGCCGGCGAACAGCGGGCTGAGCGACACCACCGCCCAGAAGGACAGGATGCGCGTGACATAAGAGCGCGGCTCCCTCACCCGCCAGACGGTGGCGAAGGACCCTTCGATTGTCCAGATCAGCAGAACGGCGGAAAAGGCGAGGCCGATGATCCCGAACACCGGCATCTGCCCGGCGTTGGCCATGAAGGCTGAGAGGTATTGCAGGATCGCGTCGCTGTTTTCCGGCACCAGATTCTTGAAAAGCAGCAACTGGATGCGAGATTGCAGGGCGTTGAAGGCCGGGAAGGCCGAAAAGATGGCGAAGCCGATGGTCATCAGCGGCACCAGCGCCAGAAGCGAGGTGTAGGTCAGCGACGCCGCGGTCTGGAAGCAGTTGTCGTTGTAGAAGCGCATCGCCGCGTAGGCGATGAAGCTGCCGACCTCGCGAATGCGGGCCAGCGGGCGCAACAGCCCGCGGATGGTTCGCTCAGTTTCGGCCATCGGTAGCCCCCCGCCCTTGTTTGACCCGACCGGCCTTTCGTGTAGGATGCGGCCAACTTTTCAAAGCATACTCTTGATTAACGAGGTACGGATGTCCAACCCGAAGCCGCTCATGGACGGCAAGCGCGGCCTGATCATGGGCGTGGCGAACGATCGTTCGATCGCCTGGGGCATTGCTTCCACTCTGGCGCAGCACGGCGCCGAGCTGGCCTTCACCTACCAGGGCGATGCGCTGCTGAAGCGCGTGAAGCCGTTGGCCGAGCAGGTCGGCGCCAAGCTGGTCCTGCCCTGCGACGTGACGGACGAGGCCAGCGTGGACGCGACCTTCGCCGCCATTGAGAAGGAGTGGGGCAAGCTGGACTTCCTGGTTCATGCGATCGCGTTTTCCGATAAGAACGAACTGGACGGCCTCTACCTCAACACCACGCGGAGCAACTTCCTCCGCACCATGGACATTTCCTGCTATTCCTTCACCGCGGTGGCGCAGCGCGCCGTCCCGCTGATGAAGGATGGCGGCAGCCTGCTGACGCTGTCCTATTATGGCGCCGAGCGCGTGATGCCGCACTACAACGTGATGGGTGTGGCGAAGGCAGCGCTTGAGGCCAGCGTGCGCTACCTCGCTGTCGATTTGGGCGGACAGAACATCCGCGTCAATGCCATCTCGGCCGGCCCGATCAAGACCCTGGCCGCCAGCGGCATCGGCGATTTCCGCTACATCCTGAAGTGGAACGAGCTGAACGCCCCGCTGAAGCGCAACGTCACCATCGGCGAAGTCGGCGGCGCCGGCCTGTTCCTGCTGAGCGACCTCGGCACCGGCGTGACCGGCGAGGTCATGCATGTGGACTCCGGCTATCACACCGTGGGCATGGTGGCCGTGGACGCCGCGGCGGAGGTCGCGCAACTTCTGGGTTCGCTGGGCGGCAGCACGGCAAAGCCGGAGTAAAGAGCACCGGCGGGCGCGCAACAATCGGTCGGCGCGCCCGCTATTTTTGATTGTTCATAGATCGCAAAGCCACTTTTGCCGGCAACTCCCGACGGCTATCTTCCGCACCACAGCATGGTGTGGGAGTGATGGTTCGATGCGCGCGCGCCGGAATTCGGATTCGGTCTCCCCGATCCTGGAGCAGATCCTTTACGGTGGCTCCAGCGTGACCATGAACCTGATCGCGGTCACCCGAAACATCCCCGAAGAGCTGCGCCTGTTCCAGGCCCAGGGCCTGAACAACGTCATCCTGTTCAAATACCCGAATTTCGACGAACACGCGGCCGACTACAGCAATCCCATCGTCGACCAGGAAGAGGACGACGACATCGGCCTCCGCCCCGTGGAAACGGGCATCTACGTTCCGCACAGCGCCGACCACATGGAAGGCGGCGGCGTCGCCATCTACCTGCGGTCCCGCAACAGCGACGTTCTGCTCGCGGAACAATTCGGTTTGGCAACGGACGGCGGACAGGATGCCGCCGCTGATTTGCGCACGCTGGCGCTGATCGACAGCATCCCGTCCCTCGATCCCTTTCTTCTGAAATTCTGTTTCGAAGCCGAAAAGGTCGATGCCGACCCGCGCCACTGGGCCATCAGCGACGTCGAGGACCTGCAACTCCGCCGGCTGATCCGGCTGCGCATCGAACCCATCGTCCGCAAGGCCGTCGAGGGCGGCACCACCAGCAGCCAGAGCCTGGAGCGCTTCCTGGAGGCGATCTGGAACCCAGACCTGGAGGAAGCCGGCCTGTTCGTCTCCGCCTTCGGCATCGAGCGGAGCGAGGCGGACACGATCTTCAGCGCCTGGAAGGGCACGACCTTTTACGAGTATCAGCTTCGGCGCATCGCGCCGCGGGCGCGGACGATCCTGAACTGGCTGAAGTCGCGGGACTGCATCCCCGTGGACATCCGGATGCACAAGCCCTACGAGACGCAGTTGCTGATGCACATCGAGAAGGTGGGCAAGCTGCTGGAAACCACGCTGATGGACATCCGGCAAATCCTGTCGGACTATGAGACCAGCTTCAGCGCCTTCATGAGTGGCGAACCGGAGCCGTTCCGCGACTATCTGCGCAAAATCCGCTCGCACTATTGGCTGCTGGGTTATTGCGTGTCGGCGCTGACCAGCGTGGCGCATCTGGACGCCCGCTGCATGAAGAACAACCCGTCCCGCAAACTCTATTTCGAGATGATGCAGAAGCTGCTGCGCCAGTTCGAGGTCGCGCTCGACCGCCGCCGCGAGCAGAAGGGCGCCTTCTGACGGCAATGGCGCTTGAAGGGCGCTTGACGCGCCTGCCGAAACCGGCAAGAAACGCGCTCCAGAATCCAAGGCGTGTTTCCGCTTGTTTCAAAGCCCCTCTCCCTTGAGGGGGTGAAGCTGAAGGAGGCCAAGGGCATCCGTAAGCTTCACGGGTTGGGGTGAGGGGGGCGCCGGCACCGCCGGCCGGAAATTTATCTTCCGCCTGCCGGCGGCAAATACCCCTCATCCCAACCCTTCTCCCACAAGGGAAAAAGGGCTTCCGGCGGCGGGAACGCGCGTTTGGACACGACAGGCAACAGATCAATGAGGTCGCCATGGCCGGCAACAGCTTCGGAACGCTTTTCCGCTTCACCACCTGGGGCGAAAGCCATGGACCGGCCATCGGCGTGGTGGTGGACGGCTGCCCGTCCCTGCTGGACCTGAGCGAGACGGACATCCAGCCCTGGCTGGACAAGCGCCGGCCGGGCCAGTCCAAGTACACGACGCAGCGGCAGGAGCCGGATCAGGTCAAGATCCTTTCCGGCGTGTTCGAAGGAAAGACCACAGGCACGCCGATCTCGCTGATGATCGAGAACACCGACCAGCGATCCAAGGACTACAGCGAGATCGCGGCCAAGTTCCGGCCAGGCCACGCCGACTACACCTATTGGAAAAAGTACGGCATCCGCGACTACCGCGGCGGCGGCCGGTCCTCGGCGCGCGAGACGGCCTGCCGCGTGGCGGCCGGTGCGGTGGCGCGCAAGGTGCTGGGCAACGCGATCTCCGTGCGCGGCGCGCTGGTGCAGATCGGCCCGCACAAAGTCGACCGCAGCCGCTGGGACTGGGCGGAGGTGGACAACAACCCCTTCTTCTGCCCCGATCCGCAGGCGGCGGCGGAATGGGCCACCTACCTGGACGGCATCCGCAAGAGCGGTTCGTCCATCGGCGCGGTGGTGGAAGTGGTGGCGTCCGGCGTGCCGGTCGGGCTCGGCGATCCGCTGTACGACAAGTTGGACGGCGACCTTGCCCGCGCGATGATGACCATCAACGCGGTGAAGGGCGTGGAGGTCGGCAACGGCTTCGAGGCCGCCACCCTGACGGGCGAGCAGAACGCCGACGAGATGCGCGCCGGCCCGAATGGCGAGCCGGAGTTCCTGTCCAACCAGGCCGGCGGCATCCTGGGCGGCATCTCCACCGGGCAGGACATCGTCGTGCGCTTTGCGGTGAAGCCGACCAGTTCCATCCTCACCCCGCGCCACACCGTGGATCTGGACGGCAAGGACACGGACATCCTGACCAAGGGCCGACACGATCCCTGCGTCGGCATCCGCGCCGTGCCGGTGGGCGAGGCGATGATGGCCTGCGTCCTGGCCGACCACCTGCTGCGCCAGCGAGCCTACACACACGGGTAACCCCCTCCCACGAACGGAGGAAATCCGCTAACCTTCGATTCTTCGGGGATCGATACGGGACCGGATGCAATGGTGCGGGCGTGGCGTTTTGGGCTGATCGTCGGGGCGATGCTGGCGGCAACCGACGTTGCCCCCGCCCCGACCGCCGCCCAATCTCCCGCCCCGCCCTTCCAGGAGTTTGCGGAGACGTTCAAGGCCTGGAAGCTCTATTGCCAGGTGTGGAGCGATACGAAGCGCGTGGAATGCGAACTGGGGTCGCGTACGGGCAGCGACCGCAAGTCGCGCCTTGTCTGGCTGCGCTCCACCGAACGCTGGATGGAGGGGCTTCGCCTCCGCCTCGACGGCGCGGGCACTGACCTCGACAAGGGGGTGCGCATCTGGGTGGACAACGCGCTGATCCGCCCGGAATCCTCCTGCAAGCCCTTCGCCTTCGAATCGGGAACCTGCACCATCCCCGATCCGGCCACCAACCACGCACTGGTGGACAAGATGCTGACCGGGAAAGGCGTGACCGTCGTCGGCCAGACACCCGACGGGGCCAAGTCGGAAATCCGCTTCTCGTTGACCGGCTTCAAGGAGGCCGTGGAGCGCATGGAACAGATCCGCCGCGGGACCGGCAGCGCCTGGATGTAACGGTTGATCGGCGTCACGCGCCGGAACATGATTCGCACGCCGCAGGCCGGTTGTGTTTCCGATCCCCCCGTCCATGCACTAGGATGCGCGCGTCAGCGACGAGGAAAGTGATGGACGATCAACTGAAGTGCCCGCAGTGCAACTCCGAACACGTGTATCAGGATGGCAGCCTGTGGATCTGCCCGGAGTGCGCGCATGAATGGAACCCGCAGGCCGCCGGCAGCGCCGGTGCGGACGCTTCGCAGGAGCAGGGCGTGAAGGACGCCCACGGGAATCCGCTGAACGATGGCGACTCCGTGACCGTGATCAAGGATCTGAAGGTCAAGGGGTCGTCCCTGGTCGTCAAAGGGGGCACCAAGGTGAAGAACATCCGTCTGGTGGACGGGGCCGACGGGCACAACATCGCCTGCAAGATCGACGGGATCGGCGCGATGAACCTGAAATCGGAGTTCGTGAAGAAGGCCTGATTTTTACGGGCATGTGTTTTACAGGCACACAACAAAGCCCGCCCGCCATTCCGGAAATGGCGGG